>JAABUJ010000896.1_pt1 | contig 50513 bp, 38 predicted proteins | sample 5559131 | NCBI WGS metagenome assembly JAABUJ01 (sample SAMN10711875, study PRJNA513366) | rock metagenome | isolation source: Antarctica rocks | place: Antarctica: Victoria Land, Mt New Zealand nord | collected 2016-01-07
TCGGGTCGCCGGGGAGCGCGATCGGGTCGGCGGGGCCGGACGGGACTTCGATTGGCTTTGTCCCGGGGGGGTCGGCGGGCGTCGCGGGGGAGCCCGAGGGCATCGTCGGCGGGGGGTCGTTGTTCGCCAGGCTCGCCGGGGGGAGGGCCTCGGCCTCGGCCGAGGGCGGCGACGCGGGCTCGGCGGGCTGGGGGTCGTTGGCCAGCCTGTCCCGGGGGGGCGGCGACTCGGCCGGGGCCGTCCGGGGCGCCGGCCTGGTCCCCTCGCCCGTGGGGAGCGGCAGGTTGGGGAGTGGTGGCGTCGGCTCGGGGTCCGGCTTGGGCAGTTCCGAGGGCTTCGGGCCCGCGGCGAGAATCCGGTCTTTCCCGCCCGACGCCCCGGCCTTATCGTTCGAGACGGCCGGGATGGAGACCGTGACCGCCCTGCCGGCCCACCCCTTCTTGACCACGAAGGCGGTGACCAGGAAGGCGAACGAGAGCAACGCGGCGATTCCGACGCGGGCCTCCAGCTTGTGGCTCAGCCACGGGAACCGGATCGCCGGGACCTTCCGGGATGTGGCCCCGGCCGGCTCCGGCTCCGGCTGGACCGGGGCGGAGGCCCGGGGCGGGTCGGGGAGGACCTCGTGGCGCTCGCTCCCGAGCAGGGAGGAGAGCTTGGGGAGCTTCAGGGACGGCAGCGAGAAGCCGAACCACTTCCGAGCCGGCGCCGGGGACTCGGCGGGATCGGTCTCGTCGGGATCCGAATCGGGATGGTCGGGGGTCATGGCCGGCTCCGGGGCCTGGACTTGGGCCTGGAACGGGGGCACGGAGCGGGCGCCGTGGGCGTCCTCGGGGCTCAGCGGTCGCGGCTCGACCCGGTTGGGGTCGGGCTCGTGGGTCCATTCTGGTCCGGACATCGCTGGGCGACCCTCAGTTTCGCGCTACGCGCTCGGGGGTTGGGGGCCAGTTCTTCGTCCGTCGCCGTGACGGGCTTGCGGGTCAAGACGGTCAGCTCGGGATCGTCGCGGAACGCGTGCTTGACCCGGCGGTCTTCGAGCGAGTGGAAGCTGATGATGGCGGCCTTGCCGCCGGGGTTGAGGTAGCCGGCCAGGTTGGCCAGGAGGTCGTCGAGCCGTTCGAGTTCGTCGTTGACCGCGATCCTCAGGGCCTGGAAGGTCCGGGTGGCCGGGTCGATCTGGCCCCACTTGCCGGGGACGCCCCGACGGACGACCTCGGCGAGCCTGGCGGTGGTGAGGATCGGCTCGACCCGGCGGGCCTCGACGATCTTCCGGGCGATCCGGCGGCTGTGGCGTTCCTCCCCATATTCGAAGATCAGGTCGGCCAGTTCCTTCTCGTCCAGGTCGTTGACCAGGTCGGCGGCGCTCTCGCGGGTCTTGGGGTCGAATCGCATGTCGAGCGGCCCGTCCTCGGCGAAGCTGAACCCGCGATGCCCCCAGGCCAGTTGATCGGAGGAGAGCCCCAGGTCGAGCAGGATGGCGTCGACCCCGTCGAGTTCCAGGTCGTCGAGGATCCGTCCCAGGTCGGAATACGAAGCGTTGAGCAGCGTGACCGGCCGGCCTTCGGTCGCCCGGGCGGCCAGTTCGAGCATCTCGGGGTCGCGGTCCAGGCCGATCAACCGACCACCCGGTCCGACCAGGCCGGCCAGTTCGGCGGCATGACCCCCGGCCCCCACGGTCCCGTCGACGACGACCGATCCCGCCCCGGGCGCGAGCCACGACACGACCTCGCGGAGCAGGACGGGCCGGTGGACCGGATTCGGGGGTGCGGGCTCGGGGGATCTCAAGGCCGGCTCGTGCGTCGGAGGTGGGGTGCGAGCCCCGGGCGACCCAATCGGCCGCGGTCGGGTGACCGGCGACTTTATCCAACCCGCCGATCCTGTCAAGGCCGGCCCGAGCGGGTCGGGCCGGGCGGATCACGGGCGGACCTTCCCAATTGACAACAATCGGCCGGTCGCCGGTAGGGACTTGAATCGGAGTGCCCCCGCGAGCGAGGATTTCCCCGGGGGCGCGGGCGACCGAGGGGTTGCCCGGCACCGGAGGGGGGACGCCACCGTGTCGACTCGACCTCAGCCTCGACTGACGATTGGCCATATCATGGGCCTGATCGCCGCCTTCGCCGTGGCCTGGACCCTGGTCGCCACGCCGGGCGCGGCCCGGTTCATCGTCTGGGTCTTCCTGCCGCTGGCCCTGCTGATCCTCGGGCCGATCGCGATCATCCAGCACCTGGCCGAGGGCTCGATTGGCCTGGCCTGTCCGCACTGCGGCCGAGCCGGGATGGAGCGGCGGGCCGTCTCGTCGCTCGGCTTCCGATACTACCGATGCACCTCCTGCGGCGTCCGATGCCGGAAAATGTCGCTGTTCGGAGTCTGGCAGGACGCCTCGGGGCCGGAGCACGAGGAGATCTATCGGAAGAAGCCCGGCGACGACCCCTGGTCCGCCCCCCCGGGCCTGGAGGACGAGGACCTGATCGACTCCAAGACGCACGTCAACCTCGTCCGGAGCAAGCGGATCCGTCGGCCGGACAACCCCAACGGCCCGGGCCTGGAGTGATCGACGGATCGTCAGGGTCCGACGAGGGTTCCGGCAAGCCCTAGTCATCACGGCCGGTTCACGCCTTCCCCTTTGCGCCCAGGCCAGCGATCCCCGGCCGCTGACCTTGCCAGGATCCCCGGGTTCGGTAAAATGAAAGGGTCGGATGCCCTTCATCGGACGGCCGCGCCGTTGGCGCGCGGTTTTGCGGGTTCCTGGATCACCGTCGTCCGGCGGTGTGTTAAACTGGATACGAATAAGTAGCCTGGAGACGCGGTCGTTCCGCGTCGGGGCCAGGCCGATCTCGGGATCGGCGATGGGTCGGAGGGTTCCCCGAGGGATGGGGGGCCGGGCCAGTCATCAGGGAGGATCGACGATGTCCGCAGGACACTGGGGCGGCGTGGCGCGTTACGGCTTGCCGGGTCTGGCGGTGGGGTTGGCCCTGGCCTGGTGGGCCGGGGGGAACGGGCCCACGGCTCGGGCCCAGGCAACGGTCCCGGCCGCCGAGGTCAACGGGACGCTGGCCTTCGTGGCCTCGCCGCCGGGTGGATCGAGTTCGCAGATGCTCTACCTGATCGACACCAAGGCGCAGGCATTCGCGGTGTATCGCGTGGAACCGACCGGCCCGAGGGGGTCGGGGACCGTCAAGCTCGAAGCGTCGCGCCAGTACCGATATGACCTGAAGCTCTCGGAATACAACAACCTGCCGCCCGAGGCGTCCGCCGTCGAGGCGATGGTCAAGTCCATGGCCAAGTGAGTCCGGGGCGTCGGCGTGCCGAACGCGGCGGTCCCCACTCCGACCCCGCCACCTGAATCGAACCGAACGGCCGCCGACCGGCCGATCTCGATCGCGAGGAGCACGCCGATGGCTCAGTTCTACACCCTGGAAGAGGCCGCCCGCGTCCTGGGCATGGGCCCCGAGGACCTCAAGCAAAAAGCCCAGCATCGCGAGGTCCGCGCCTTCATGGACAGCGGCTCGTGGCAGTTCCGCGTCGCCGACATCGACGAGCTGGCCCGGCGCCGGGGACTGGGCAGCGACCCCGAGCTGTCGCTCTCGGACCTCGACCTGGAGGTTCCCGACGCCAGCGGCTCCGACGAGATCGACCTGTCCGAGTTCCAGCTCGGGACCGGCAAAGCCGATATGGCCGGCAAGTCCGGCCAGACCGGCGACATCGACCAGGCCCGCACCGAGTCAGGCTCCGACGACGAGCACGACGTTCTGTTCGACGACATCTCGCTGCCACCCGGCCCGCTCTCCAACTCCAGCTCGACGATCATCGGGATGAAGTCCGGCCACAAGCTTCCCAGCGACTCCGACGTCCGGCTGGTCCCCGAACTCCCGACGACCAAGTCTGCCAAGGACTCCGACGTCCGCCTGATGCCGGCCGGGTCGGCCCGCCGGCCCAGCGACTCCGACGTGACCCTGGTCAACGACGACGCCTCGCTGGCCGGGATCGACGCCCTGAGCTTCCCCGGCGAGAAGAAGGCCGGCGAGGCCGGTCGGGGCCGGGTCGGCTCTTCCTCCGAGATGGTCGCCGCCGGGGGTGTTGACGACGAGTCCAACAGCGACTTCGAGCTGGTGCCCTCGGGCGACATCGCCGCGGCGCTCCAGCCCGAATCCGGCAGCGATTTCGAGCTGACCGCGCTGGACGCTAGCGACGAGTTCGAGGCCACTCCGCTGGCTGGTCCCAGCGACTCCGACGTGACCGCGGCGCAGCCCTCGGCCTCCGGGATCAATCTGGCCCGGCCCAGCGACTCGGGGATCAACCTCCAGGGCGTCGGCGGCTTCGACCTGTCGCAAGCCGACTCGATCGAGCTGGCCCCGCTCGACGACGACGACGCGCCGGCTCGACCCGTTCCCAAGGCCCCCGCCGCCAAGGCCAAGGCTCCCGCACCGCCGCCGAAGCAGGACCCCAACTCCGCCACGGTCATGCCTGGGGTGATCCCCTCGGACCCCGGGGCCACGTCGATGGGTCTGACCGAGAAGGACATCTTCGAGGACACCGACTTCAGCCTGGAGGTCGACGCCCTCGACTCCGAGCACGATGACCGGACCGTCCAGATCGACCGCTCCAGCGACTTCGACCTGGAGGAGTCCGACTCGGCCTCCGAGGTCTTCGCCCTGGACGAGGACGACGTCGACCAGAACGCCGCCACCGCGATGGGCGCCGCGGTGGCCCAGGAGGCGTCGGGCCAGTTCGCCGCCGACGACGACTCGGGCGAGGTGTCCAGCGGCTGGGACGTCGAGAGCGACGCCGGCACCGCCGGCCCGGCGACCGCCCCGGTGACGGGACGGGGCGGCCTGGTCCCCGCCGGCCCTCAGGCCGAGTGGGGCGGGATCTGGGTCGGCCTGCTCGGCTTCACCTCGGTCCTGGTCCTGGTCTCGATGGTCTTCTCCATCGACCTGGTCCGGAACCTCTACGAGTTCCAGAGCGCCGGGCCGGCCTCGGGCCTGATCAAGTCCATCGCCGGCCTCTTCGGCTGAGCCCGAGGCGGGCCTCCGGGGGGCGGGACCACCGCCCGCCCCCCGGGAGGCTCCCGAGCGTCGCCCTCGTCGCGCCCGAAAGGAGTCGGAACGCCATGGTCGGACGACCCCGAACCGCCCGGGCCACGGCCGCCCTGGTCTGTGCCCTGCTCGTCCCGGGCTGTGCCTTCACGCCCAAGTCGAAGCTCGACGACGCCCACAAGCTCGTCCAGAGCCTCCGGTCCGACAACGCCCAGCTCAAGGACGTCTCGATCGGCCTGAAGGCCCAGAATCAGGACCTGACCCAGAGAGCCGTCGACGACGCCAAGGCCATCCGCGCCCTGGAGACTGCCAACGTCCAGTACGAGCGGAGCATCCAGGGTTACCAGGACGACCGCGAGCAGTACCAAGCCGCCTTCCGCGACCTCAAGGGCCGGGCCGCCTCCCGCCCCTGATCGGCCGGGGACGCCGCCCACCCCGCCCGGATTTCCGATCGCGGATCGCAGATTTCCGAGTGGCACAAAATGAGATAATCGATTTTGATAGGAGTTACGCGATTAGTGTTCGTCTGTGCGGAAGTTGTCGGAATCCGTGCACAACTTGGGGGCAATGGGTAGCGCCGACCGCCCCAAAAACGTACCGACTACTGTTCGCATGCCGACTAATCGCGTAACTCCTATTTGAGAGGAGTGACGCAGTTGATGGCCTTTGTTCAGTCGGTGCAGTCCGGGATTTGCCATCTTGAGATTGAGCCGACGGCCCCGGCCTACTTGCGGGGCAGGACGAACGCCGACCGGACCGGTGGCGGCATCGGCGAGTCCTTGCCCTTGACGGCCTTCCAGATCACCTCGTTGAAGACGAGGTCATCGGCGCGGTCCTCGGCCTCGTCGAGGTCGAGCTTCATCGACACCTCGGCGCCGACGGCGTCCCGGGCGTTCCTGGCGTCCAGGTCGACCCGGGCGGGCCGGCAGGCGTACGGGGCGAGTCCGGGGGCCGAGGCGAAGGCTCCGGCCATCGGCCGGGCGGCGGCGTCGAACTGGGTCATCGGTTCCAGCCCCAAGATCAGCTCGATCGTCCGGAGCATCGACGAGGTGCTGTACATCGCCGAGTCGACCGAACGCTTCTTGATATAAGGGCTGATCGCCAGCGCGACCGTCCGGTGGGCGTCGACGTGGTCCGAGCCGTTCTGGGCGTCGTCCTCGACCACGAAGATCGCCATCTTGGGCCAGAACCGGCTTTTGCTCAGCCCCTCGACCACCCGGCCCAGCGCCAGGTCGTTGTCGGCCACCATCGCGGTCACCGTCGGGGTTCCGGGCCGGGTTCCGGAGGTGTGGTCGTTGGGGAGCCGGAGGACGATCAGGTTGGGCAGGTCGCCCCCCTTCTCGAACCCGGCCAGCTCTTCGAGGAATCGGTCGGCCCGCTTGACGTCGGGGTACGCCAGGTCGTAGCCCCGGAACTTGGGGTCGAAGTGCCCCTGGAGGGCCTTCACCTTGGTGGTCGAGGGCTCGTCGGGCGTCTCGCCGTTCTTGATGAACTCGCCGTAGCTCCGGTACGACAGCCCCTTGGCCGCGGCGCGGTCCCAAATGTAGCCGTTGGCGGGCCGGGCGATCTCCAGGGCCCCTTCGGAGGGGTAGGGGACCCGGCGGTTCCCCCGGTAGGACAGCGGCCAGGTCCGTTCGACGAAGTCGGACGCATAGGCACCCATCGACCACTCGTGGCCGTCGGCGCTGACCTCGGCCTCGGCGTAGAAGTTGTCGAGCAGGACGAACTCCTTCGCCAGGGCGTGGTGGTTGGGCGTGACCTCCTCCGGGAACAGGCAGAGCGACTTCTCGCCGTTCCCCTCGGGGATGTCGCCGAAGACCTGGTCGTAGGTCCGATTCTCCTTGATGATGTAGAGGCAATACTGGATGGGCGAGGGGTCGCCGACCCTGGCCGGGATCGGGTGGCCGGGCGGTCGAATCGGGGCGGGCCCGGCGGCCCGGGCTCGGAGGGGGCTGCACTCGTAGACGGTCTTCGAGTAGGCGACCATCTCCTTGGGGCCGGGCATCGGGAGGATCGAGAGCGAGCCCTGGAAGAGCCCGCCGATGTACTCTCGGACGCCGGCGTTCCGCTCGGCCAGCGGGTTTGGTCCGTCGCGGTTGGCCTTGGAGGAGGTCCCCTTGCCGTTGGCGACGTAGAGCGTCTTGCCCGACCGGGCGACCCGGACCGAGGTGGGATACCACCCGGCCGGGATGAACCCCAGGGGCTTGCTCGCGCCCAGTTCCTTGACGTTCACGACGGCGACGTCGTTGGTGTTGGCGTTGGCGACGAAGAGGATCTCGCCGTCGGGCGTCAGGGCCAGCGAGCTGGGCGTCGAGCCTGGCGGGGCGCCGGGATCGATCGCCGTCCCGATGGTCTCGACCGCCTTGCCGGCCCCCGCGTCGAAGACCGTGACGGTGTTCCGGTTGGCGTTGGCGACGTAAAGGACCTTGCCGCCCCGGGCCAGGAGCAGCTCGTTGGGGTGCTCCTGCGTCGCCCAATGACCGACGACTTCGCCTTTGGCGGAGTCGATCACGGCGACCTCGGCCTTGTTCCAGAGGCTCACGTAGAGCCGGCCGCCGGCCTCGTCCCAGGCCAGGCCGTAGGGGTAGGAGTCCTCGCCGAGGTCGATCTCGGCCTGGAGTTTCCCCGCCCCGTCGAACTTCGCCAGGGTCTGCCCGAAGGCGTTGGCGACCCAGAGGGTCCCGCCGTCCTTCGCCACGGCCAGGCCCGCCGGGACCCTCGGGCCCTTCGCCTTGGCGGGATACCTGATCTCCGATCGGTTCGAGAGCAGCCCGGCGGCGTGGTCGAAGCGATGGACGACGTCGTCGAACCCGCCGCCGACGAAGAGTCGCTTGCCGTCGCCCGACCAGGCCAGCCCCTGGAAGCTCTCCTTGAGGGCGACCCGCCCGATCACCTTTCCCGAGGCCCCGTCGAGGGTGACGACCTCGTGCTCGCCATACCCAGCGTGGAGGACAGCCAGGATCGGCTCGCTGGGATGCTCGGCCACCGCGACCGGGAAGTCGCCCAGCTTCGCCTGCTTCCCGGCCGGCTTGAGCGACCACCCGTTGGGCAGCAGGACGGCCCCCGCCCGGGTCAGGCCGGGCCAGGTCGGCTTCTCGGACCCGGCCGGCCCGTCCGCGAAGGCCATCCCGCCCGCCGCCGCCAGGACGAAGGCCGCCCCGACCATCCGGATTCGATCACGCCCATTCATGAGGCCATGCTCCCATCCCGATCCGTCATTCCCGCGGCCCGGCCCGCGCCGGGTCGCCGCGAGAACAGCGTAACGACCCGGAGCCGCCCCGACTACCGCCCGGACGCCCACCGGGGCGATCTTCCCGGAACCCTCATCTCGCCGGGCGGATCGGCCGGTACCAGACGACGTTGTGCGTCCGGCCGCCGATGGCCACGAGGTCGGGCGTGCCGTCGCCGTCGAGGTCGCCCCCCCGGAAATCCTGGGCGGCGACCCCGCGATCGAGGACGGTCCGGTTCCAGGCTTTGCCGTCGAAGTCGTACATCAGGACGCCCCCGCCGGCTCCCCGGTCGCCGGCGAAGACCTCGTCGTCGCCATCCCCGTCCACGTCGGCGGTCCAGAGGGCATGGCCCTCCTTCAAGGTCGAGTCGATCACGACCCGGGGGCCGAACCGGAGGGCGGGCGGGCCGATCCTGATCGGGGGGGCAACCTTGAGGTCCGATGGCTCGGGCAGGTAGACGGCGACATCGGTGCCGTGCCAGGGCTCGACCGTGGCGAGGAAGCGTCGGCCGTCCTTGAGCCGGCCGAGGTGGACCTCGCTCGCCCCCTTCTTGGGGGCTTCGCCCGGCGCGCCGGGGGCGAGGTCACGGCTGTGGTAGTTAAAGGTCCCCTCCCCGATCGAGAAGCCGTTCGCGACGAACGCCGAGATGCCCTGGTTGCTCGCCCCGAGGACCGAGGAGAATCCTTTGCCGAGGTCGACCACCTCGATCGCGTGGAGGACCGGGGCCCTGCCGAGGCCGCCCCACGTCCACCGGCCCGACTTCGGATTGGCCCCGACCTCGAAGGCGAACAATGTGGCCGGCTCCTGCTCGAAGGCCGGTGGCCGGGCCGATCGCCCGAAGATCGGCGCGACGACGAGCGCATGCGTCTTCGAGGGTGGGGGCGTGGTCGAGGAATAGATGGCGGGTGCCCAGCGAAGCCGGTGGATGCTCGGGACGCCGGCGTCCGGCGGGCCGGTGGTCGCCACGACCGGCGTGAAGGTCCACGGGTCGTCGGGTTTCGCCCCCTGGATCGCCAGGAGGAGCTTGCCCCGCTTCGGCTCGTTCATCGAGAAGTCGTAAGCGATGGCGATCTCGGCCTTGCCGTCGCCGTCGAGGTCGGCCGTGGCGCTGCTGATGATGTCGGGCGTCTCCTTCGGCGTCGAGACGACCCGCTTGGTCCACGACGGGTTCTCATACCAGGCGCACGTCCCCCCGCCCACGCCGATGATGTCGGGCTTGCCGTCGCCGTTGACGTCGGCGACCTCGACCTGATAGCCGCCGGGGAAGTTGTCGTCGATCACGACCCGCTCGAAGCGGGGCGGCCCCTGGGCGGGGCAGGTCGCCGCGGAGGTCGCGAGGATCGCGAGGGCGTGGAGCCAGGTGGGACGCATCGGGCGATCCTCCGGGAGTTGGGGTCAGTCGAGGGACTTGATTCCCCAGCCGGTGGGGGGCCCGGCGGTGTCCTCGTGCCTGACGGTGAGCTGGGCGAGGTCGACGTCGGTGTTGACGGCGGCCTCGGTGGCCTTGAGGCGGTTTTCGAGCAGGGTGACGCGCTGTTCGAGGAGGGCGAGCCGGGCCTCGGCCTCGACGGGTCGACGGGGCCGGGGGACCTCGGGATAGCCGAGCTGGCGCTGGAGGGCGGAGAAGAGGTAGAGGGGGTCGCGGCCCCGGTTGGCCCGGGCGATCTTCCCCTCCTTCTCACCGAAGAGGGCCGGATATTTGGCGACGTAGTCGGGCCTGGTCCGCCGCTGCTCGGTGACGAGGTAAGACGACCGGACGTAGATCAGGTCGGCGAAGTCGACGTCGCCGAGCCGGGATCGGAGCTGGAGGATGTAGTCGCGCCAGTCCTCGGAATAGGCCGGGTCGGCGGCGATGGCGTCGAGCCCCTTGCCGTAGCCCAGCCGGTTCCGCGAGAGGGTTTCGAACTGGTAGACGAACAGCCCGGCGGGGTTGGGCCCCTCGGCCTTGTACTTGGCCTCGCGTTCGAGGATCAGCAGGGCCTGATCCATCGGGAACCGGCTGGCGTCGTGCTCGGCCTGGTCGATCACGTGGGCCTGGAACGCCGTGAAGTAGTGCCCCAGCCGGGCCATCGCCGGGGCCATCAGGCCGATGACCTTGATCTCAGTGGCCAGGAACGAGATCGCCAGCGGGAGCCGGGTGGTCGAGAGGATCTCCTCGCCGACCCGAGACAGGACATCCTGCGCCGGCAGACCGTCGAGGACCCGCTCGCGGAAGGCGTTGAAGAAGTACGCCTGCTCGATGTACTCCTCGCGGTCGAGGACCGGCATGGGGGGCTCACTCCGGACCGGGAGGTAACGTCGGTGCCGGCCCGATTATAACCCGAACCTGGTGAGGCGGGGCAGGGGGCCTCGCCTCACGCCCCTTCGTGGAGCGTACTGGGCAGGCATGGCGCCGGATCGGTCAGGATGGCCAGGATCAGGCGAAGCTGAGCCCGGAAGCGGTAGGCGGAGACCTCATGATAGCAGTCCCGGGCGGTCACAATTTCAGAACCATAGACCCGCCTGCATGTCTTTCAATGCTTCAAAACGGGCGGAGGACCGGCGGTAAGATATTCAGTTGGGATGGTGATCACTTCGGGCTTACCATCATCAAGAGTGCCGAACCAAACTCCAGTGTGATCCTCCATGTCGCCATCAAGTTCCTTGCCGGTCACGACGACCACTCCGACTCGGTCATTGACGGCGACGATTCGACCCTTCTCGAACATGTCCTGCCCCTTGCAGCGGGTCAAATTGTCCACAACGTCAGGACGTTGAGACTACCATCCGCACAGGCGCAATCAATCATGACTCATCTCGGCTCAGGCGGGTCGGGCTCGACGGGGAGCCAGGGGAACATAGCAAGCCTTTGGTACTTCATCATCATGTGAAATTCCCAATACTGGACCTTGATTGATGGGTTCTTGGGGTTGGCATCATACCGTAGCTCGTAGTAGTTTGCCCTCCTGAGATAATATTTGGAAAGCCGGGACATCTTGATGCACCATGCCACTCCGCCGAGAATTATCCCTGCTACTGCTATCGCAATCATCAGCCGACGCAAATTGAGTCGGGAGCGTCCCAGCTTCATTTGCGTGGCTCCGGGTCATGGGGTGTAATTGACCACAACGTCCGGATGTTCCGGCCGCCATCCCGGACTCTCGGCCCAGCCAGACGAGATCCTCGTCGCTCTCGTATTGGAAGCCCCACCCGACCCCATTTTCGATGTCGAGCATGTGGCCTTCCGCGTCCTTCTCGCCGAGCCAATCTTCCGTATCGGCCCAGTCGTCGGGGATGCCGGGCGAGTTCAGAACGAGGACGACGCAGCCGGGCACGCCCGCCCAGGTAATGCGGTCGCCGGGGCGGATCTCCTCGCCGGTCCGGTAGTGGGTCGCGTGGAAGCTCATTTCTTCATGCTCTCCAGGATGCCTCGAAGCGATTCCCTGGAAAGCGGCACCGGCACGGCGTCCCGGGTCGACCCGCCGGACGCCTCGTGCAACCACCATTGGCTACCATAAGATGTGAGACGGGCGATATCATTGAAGGCGGGCATCAAGTAAAGGTCGACCACCCCGTCGGCGTCGAGCGTCGATCGGCCGATCGGGTCCATCAAGGCCCTGGTGGTTTCTTCTTGCATCAGTAGCGCGGGTGCCCGGTAAGGCCCGATCTCGGAATCCTTCATCTTCTTCTCGATGCGGCGCGTGGACCAGCCCAGCTCCCGGGCCCACCCCTCGATGGATTCCACGAGGGCGGTCAGGGAATCCACCCAAGCCGCCCTCAGGCCGTCGCGATCCGTAACCGCGTCCTTCGCCTCGGCGCTCGCCATGGTGTCATCCCGGTGTGGGTCAAGGGGCTCTCGCTCAGGTCTGCTGCAACTGGTTGATCTTATTGTACAACGTCTTGAGGGCGATACCGAGTTCCTTGGCGGCGGCGGGCTTGTTGCCGTGGTGCCGCTCCAGGACGGTCTGGATGTACTTCATCTCGACGTCGCGGAGGGTGGGGGTCCCCTCGGGGACGGCGAAGTGCGGGCCAGCGACGGCGGAGGCGGATGCCGAGGCGGCCAGGGCGGCGGACCGGCGGGCGGGGGCCTGGGTGGGCAGGTGCTCGGCGAGGATCTCGCCGCCGCCGGAGAGGATCGAGGCCCGCTCGATGGCGTTGGCCAGCTCGCGGATGTTGCCGGGCCAGTCGTGGGCGGTCAGGCCGTCGATGGCCTCGGGGGTCAGGGTCGGCTCGGGGCCCCCCCGGCGGGCGTTGTAGCGGCGGATCATGTGCCGGGCCAGCGCGGCGATGTCGGGCTTCCGCTCGCGCAAGGGGGGCAGGTGGATCTCGAAGGTGTTGATCCGGAAGAAGAGGTCTTCGCGGAAGGCGTCGGTCTCGATCATGTCGCGGAGGTCGCGGTGGGTGGCGCAGAGGACCCGGACGTCGACGCGGAACGGGTCGTTCTCGCCGACCCTCCGGATCTCGCCCGACTCCAGGAAGCGGAGGAGCTTGACCTGCACGCTCTTGTCCAGCTCGCCCACCTCGTCGAGGAACAGGGTCCCGCCGTTGGCGACCTCGAAGAGCCCCTTCCGGTGGTTGTCGGCCCCCGTGAAAGCCCCCTTGCGGTGGCCGAAGAGCTCGCTCTCGACGAGGTTCTCGGGTAAAGCCCCGCAGTTGACCGGGATGAAGGCGTGGCCGGCCCGCTTGCTCTTGTCGTGGAGGTTCCGGGCGATCAGCTCCTTGCCGGTCCCGGTCTCGCCCAGGATCAGGACGCCGGCGTCGGTGGGCGCGACCATGTCGATCTGGCGGCGGACGGCCTGCATCGACGGGGTGTCGCCGACCAGCAGCGGGGTCCCCTCGACGGCCTTGAGCCGGACCTCGGAGGCGGCCACCTTGTTGGTCAGGTCGCGGCGCTCGGCGATCCGGGCGAGCAGGACCTCCAGCTCGGCCCACTTGCAGGGCTTGGTGAGGTAGTCGAACGCCCCGAGCCGCAACGCCTGGACGGCGGTGTCGACGGTGGCGTGCCCGGTCATGATGATGACCTGGGTCTCGGGGCTGGCCTGGCGGACCTTGGCCAGAACCTCGATCCCGGTCAGCCCCGGCATCTTGATGTCCAGCAGCGCCGCGTCGAAGGAGCCCTTCTCCAGCGCCTTGACCGCCGAGGCGCCGTCGGGGCAGACCACGACCTCGTGCCCGAGCCGGGGCAGCTCCATCTGCATCAGGTCGCGGAGGTGGGCCTCGTCGTCGGCGAAGAGGATCCGGAGGCCGCCTTGGTGTGTCTTGTCCATGACTGGTCGTCCCTATCCGTGGGCCCCGCGATTCCGGAGACGGTCGCGCGGATCGTCTCCGGGGGAGAGTATGCTGTAACGCCGGATCGGTCCAGGTCGATATCCCGGGGCGGCGGGGGGGGATCCCGCCCCGCGCGGGCTAGCCGGCCAGCCGGCTCGGCGACCCGGCGTCCTCGTCGTCGCGCGGCTCCAGGGCGATCACGACCCGGGGCGGCCTGGGGTGCCGGGCCCGCCCCTCGGCCCGGGGGGAGGTGCCTGGGTCGCGGGGCTGGACCGGGAGGCGGACCGAGAACGTCGCGCCCCGCCCCTCGCCGGGGCTGGCGGCCTGGATCTCGCCCTGGTGCTGGCTGACGATCCGGTGGGTGATCGAGAGGCCCAGCCCAGTCCCCTTGCCGACCCTCCGGCGGGTGAAGAACGGCTCGAAGATGTTCTCCAGGACCTCCGCCGGCATCCCGCAGCCGTCGTCGGTGAAGACCATCTCGGCCATCCCCTCGGCGTGCCTCAGGTCGATCCGGAGGGTCCCGTTCTCGGCCATCGAGTCCAGCGCGTTGACCACCAGGTTGAGGACCACCTGCTTGATCTCCTGGCCGTCGACGTGCGCCAGGACGGCCTCTCGGGGCAGGAAGATGATCTTCTTGTGCCGATATTTGCCCATGTGGCGGATCATCTCCACCACGCCCTGGATCAGGCCGGCCAGGTCGGTCCGCTCGCGCTGGATCTCGCCGCACCGGGAGAAGTCCAGGAGCTTCTCGGTGATGCTCTTGCAGCGGAACGCCTCCTCCTGGACCATCCGGAGGTAGTTCTGGATGACCTTGGCGTCGGCCACGTCGCCAGCGGCGAGCATCGGTGCCAGCCGGCTCTCCAGGGCCTCCGAGCAGAAGGCGATCGAGGCCAGCGGGTTGTTGATCTCGTGCGCCACCCCGGCGGCGAGGAAGCCGACGCCGGCCAGCCGCTCGGACCGGACCAGTTGCCGGCTCCGCTCCTGGACCTGGCGCTCCAGATCGGCATAGGTGACGCGCAGCCGCGCTGTCATGTCATTGAACGCCTCGGCCAGGGCCTGCATCTCGTCGCCGGTGTTCAGCTCGATCGAGTAGTCGAACGACCCCCGGGCCACCCGCCGGACCCCGCGTTGCAGGAGCCGGATCGGGAAGAGGACCCAACGGTTGAACAGCAGGGCCAGCCCGATCAGCATCGCCAGGACGGCCAGGGCGGCCACCCAGACGATGATCCGGCCGGCCTCGTACTGCCGTCGCGAGTTCAGCAAAATCGCGTAGACGTTGCCGTGGAGCTTGGTCGGGAGCTGCATGACCTGGTGGAACAGCCGGTCGATCCGCCGCGGGGTCGTCTCGGGCCTGGCGACCTCGGGGTTCCGGCCCAGCCAGATCGGCGTGCCGGGCAGGGCCATCTGCGCCTGCTCGGTCGGGTCGAGTTCGTTGAGGATCGCCGTCAGGTCGTGGTCGATCCCGAAGGCCAGCTCGCGCTCGCCCATCCCGTCGTCGAACCGGTTCCGCTTGAAGGTGTTGGTCTTGAGCTCCCGGAAGTACGCCTCCAGGGCCTTCCGGGCGTCTCGGGCGGCGACCTGGAGCGCGTGCCGCTCCTCGGCGGTCCCGTCGCGGGGCGGCTCCAGCCGGGCGACGTGCTTGATCAGCTCCTTGGAGGCCCCGAGTTCGCGGAGCAGGTCGGTGTGCATCAGGTTGCTGGCATGGAAGGCGCTGAGGCTGAAGATCGCGCCTCCCATCAGCGTCAGCATCATCCCGACGACCAGGCTGAGACCGGCGATCAGCTTGACGCGGATGGGCCATTTGGGCATGGTGCGACCTCCTGTCGCGATGTCCATCATCCTTGAATCCGGGGGCGGAGGGGGCGAGGCGGCGGGACTATACCACACTTCGACCGGTCCTCAAAGGGGCGTCGCGGGGATTTCCTCAAGTCCGCCGCCGATTGGGCCGGAGGGCCGGTCAGCCTTCGGGACGTCGACGGAGCTCCTCGTTCTCGCGCCGGAGCCGCTCATTCTCGGCCCGCTCGGCGGCCCGTTCCGCCTCGATTTGGACCCGCTCGGCGGCCCGTTCCGCCTCGATTTGGGCCTGTTCCTCCTCGGATCGCCGCGCCGCGGCCTCCGCCTCCAGGGCCATCCGTCGGTAGGTCCTCCGCATCTCGGTGGGCTTGACCAGGTGATGCCCGGTGGCCGGGTCGACGAGCCGGAGGTCTTCGCCGGCGGGTTCGAGGTGCAGGCCGGTGACCTCGCTGGGCAGGCGGCCGGCGACCGGCTCGATCGGCTCGTAGCGGCCTTCGACCAGGCGAAATCCCTGGAATCGAGGCTTGAGGTACTCGCCGTAGGGGTCGAACAGGAAGTACTCCCGGACGTTCAGGACGTCGCGGTACAGCTCGAATTTCTTCCCCAAGTCCTCGCGTCGGGTCGACTTCGAGGTGTACTCGATGACGAAGTCGGGCCCCTTGCCCTCCTCCCAGGCGAAGTAGGCGTCGCGGCGGCGGCCGTCGTCGGGGATCCCGAGGGTCACGAAGACGTCGGGGGAGACATGCTTGCGCTTATCACCCTGGACATAATACAGGAACATATTGCCGGAGACGTAGGCCATTGGATCGGCCTCGAACCATTGCTGGAGGATGAAGACCGTCTCCAGGAGGAGGTCGCGATGGACCGGCGTTTCGCCCACGGGCTTGCCGTCTCCGGTGGGATAGTCGACCTCGGACGGGGCCGTCGATCGGGGGTGGTTGGCCATCGGGGTCTCGCTCCTGGCGGGGGGTCCGCCCTCAGGGGCCCAGGTGCTCGATCGCCCCGGTCCGGAAGGCCAGGACCAGCGCGGCGATCAGGGCGACGGCCAGGACGAGCCGGAGCCGGGAGACACCGAACTGGAACCGGCGTTCGGCCTCGGGCCGGCCCTCCAGGCCCTCCAGGAACGCGATCCGGCGGGTGATGCTGCCGTGCCGCCACGACCGGGCCGACGGCTCCATCCCGTTGAGCGTGGCCACGCTGGCCAGGGCGTTGACGAAGATCCGGATCCCGACCGGGCAGATCGGCCCGGCCGCGGGTGGGGCGACCGGTCGGGAGTAGGGGTCGGGATGCGGTGGGCAGTCGGCGCGGTCGCAGGACACCGATCGGCAGCCGAAGACGTCGGCCTGGCGCTCGAACCGCCGCGACAGGACGCCGAAGATCCAGGCGAAGTAGGCCGCCCCCACCAGGAGCGCCACCGCCCCCTGCGCCACCATCGCCGCGGTCGAGCCGGCCGGGCCGCCGAGGCCCTCCACGACGTGGCCGTAGAGCAGGTCGCTGGCCAGGGTCAGCACGCCCATGCTCCCCACGAAGAAGAAGCCGAAGAAGGCCAGGTGCCGGTGCCGGACGTGCCCGACCTCGTGCCCGAAGACGGCGGCCACCTCGTGCGGGTCCAGCCCCTCGATCAGGGCGTCGGTCAGCAGAACGTACCGGAACCAGGGGAGGGCCCCGGTGACCCCGGCGTTGACGATCGCCCCGTCGGTGTCCCAGACCAGGATGTCGGTGCTCCGGAACCCGAACCGGGCGGCCAGCCGCTCCAGCCGGTCCCGGAGCGGCCCGGCCGGGAGCGAGCGGGTCGGCCAGCTCAGGCGGACGAACGCCGGGGCCAGGATCAGGACCAGGCCCCCCATCGCCGCCATCATCCCCATCTGGAAGCCGGGTTGGTCCGCCATCCCCGGCCAGAGCCTCCGGGCCACGTCCTGGCCGAGCGAGAAGATGAACGCCCCCGGCAGGACCAGCCCGAGCGTCTGGCGGACCCGGAGCATCAGGTGCCGCCCCACGCCGGGGTGCGGTCGCCCCCCCGGCCCGACCGGGCGGATCGCGCGATCGGCGGGGTACAGCCCCCACCAGCCCGCAACGAGCCCCAGGACGTACGGCAGGAGGATCAGGATCTCGTCGCCCAGGATCGCGTCGCGGAGCCCGAGCCCCGAGCGGACCACCTCCGGCCAGCCCAGCCCGTGGATCACCCAGGCGTAACCGCCCAGCGTCAGGAGCCCGACGGCCCGCGAGCCCACCGAGAACAGCCGCCGCGAGCCCGAGGTCGCCCGCCCTCGCCGCCGGACCCGGACCACCACCGCCATCGCGATCGCCAGGCCCGTCAGCCCGACCCCGCCGACCTCCGCCAGCGCCTCCGCCATCCGGGGGACGATCGAGGCCCGGGGGACCGGGTCGGGCGGCAGGATCGCGTCGGTCCCGAAGGCGAGGAACAACGCGATCAGCAAGGAAACGGGCATGAATGGACGACCCTCGACCCGCCGTGGCCACTCCGGATTATGGGAAAGGACCGTCGGTTGCGTCAAGGGACGCTCCCAGCGACCCCCCGCCGGCCCGGGTTGCGCACGCGGCCCCCGGACCCCTCTGAACTTGGCTTCGTTCGGTCGCGGGAGTGGTTTCGCTCGGCCGCCCGTCGAGATCCCAGGCTCGTTCGCCCCCCCCGAATCATGGCTTCGTTCGGTCGCCGAGAATGGCTTCGTTCGGTCGCCGAGAATGGCTTCATTCCGCCGTGGACGGTGGCTTCGTTCGGTCGCGGAGGGTGGCTTCGTTCCGCTCTGGGGCGGACCTGGGATCGACATCAGGCACGGATTCCCCAGAACGACCGCCCCGGATCGCGGCGAAGCTGGATCCACCCGGCCGCGCGGGTGGCTTGGTTCCGCGGCGGAAGGTGGGTTCGTTCCGTCGTGCGAGTGGCTTCGTCCTGTCGGGAAAAGTGGGTTCGCTCGGATGACCAATGCGTCCCGACCATCCGTGACCCCCGTCGGGATGGCTTCGCTCGGACGCGACGGGCGACCCGCCTTGGCGATCGGGCCCCGAGGCCGGGGATTGCCCGGAGCGAATTCTATCGGCCTGGTCATGGTCGAGGATCCCGGAGCGCGAGCGGCCGAGCCGATCGGACATCGGGACATCCCGACGCCCTTCCTCAATAAGATCGCGTCCCGGAGGCCCGCCTTAGCACACTCCTTCCGGCCGGAGCCGCGAAATTCCCGAAATCAAGTCCGCTTGCAAAGTCGGTCTCGAATTCGCTTGCGAGACCTCGCCGGCCCAGATGGGATCCCCCGACGGCCGACGGAAAATGGAACTGACGACACTCGTTGCCCGCTGCGTCATCCGCCCGTCTCGTCCGGCGGCAAGGAGCACGACGCTCGACAAGCCCCCGTTGTCGGACCCTTTCGGACCCGGTAACCTCACCAAGGTCCGATTCATCGAAGTTGATAGAAAGCGAGACGGGGAGGACCGCCGTGCGGCACCAATTCACCCTGGAATATTGGCAGGATGGCCCGTGGTACGTCGGCCGCCTGGTCGAGGTGCCCGGGGTGTTCAGCCAGGGTGCGACCCTGGCCGAACTCGACGAGAACATCCAGGACGCCTATGAGTTGATGGTCACCCTGGATCGTCCCCCGGCCCCGGCATCAGCCAACCGTCGTCCGGTGGAACTGGAGGTAGGAAGCGACAGGAGTTCGTGCGCGAGTTGAAGGCCGGCGGTTGCATGCTGCACCGCCACGGCAAGCGGCACGACATCTTCCGCAATCCCGCCAATGGCCACCAAGCCCTGGTCCCCCGCCGATAACCCTCCAAGCCGGCCCCTTTTCGTGGTGCCGGCTTGAAGGGTCCGGATGGTCAATGGGTTGCTGGGCGGGCCGTCGTTGCGAGCAGGTCACGCGGCGTGCTCACCCGTCCGCCGTAGGCCGCGGCACCGAGGCCGACGAGCATGGCGATGAAGCTCCAGAAGGCGGCATGGCTGACGTTCCGGGCGGCGATGTCGCCCGCCTCGCGAGCCTTCCGTTCGGCCTGTGTCTTCGCCTTCTCGAACTGCTCCCGGGCCTGCTGGTAGGTCTGCTCCCAGCGGTCCACGATCTTGGCCGCCTCTTCCTTGCTCTTGCCCGACCGCGCGGCAACGACGTTCACGACCGCCTCGCGGTCGGCGGCGTTCGCGGCCTCGGAACCGCGGTTGAAGAGACGGTCCAGGAGAGTATTCAGTTCCCGGTCGGCCCCCTGGGGGTTCTCCGCCGCCGCGCCGGCCGTGTCCTGGGCGTCCTTCTTCGCATCCTTGGCCTTTCCTTCCAACGCCTCGGGCTGAAGCTCGGGCTTGCCCGTCTGGCGGAGCATGGTCCTGGCATCCTCCTTGATGGAATCCCAGTCGATGCCCCGCTCCTTCATCTCGCCCCGGACGGCATCGCCCACCTGGGGAGACGCGGCGGCGACGCCTTGGCCGAGGAGGGTGGCACCTTGGCCCAAGGCCCTGGCCGCGCCGCCGATGACGGCCCCGACGGTCGTGGTCAGGAGGTAGAAGGTCAGGAGCGTGGCGAGGCCCCAGGTGAGCACGCCGTGGAGGGTGCTATCGATGGTCCTCGGGATGCCCGCCATCCGACCGGCGGTCCAGCCACCCGCGAAGAGCGAGATGAGTCCGGCAAGGACGAACCAGATGCCGGCCCCGGTGCCGAGCCCCCCGGTGGGGTTCTGCTCGCGGAGAGGGTCGATGGTGCTGGCCCCGATGGCGATCCCGAGGACGCCCAGGAGGAGCTGAAGAACCAGGGTCACGGTGACTCCGGCGAAGATGGCGGCCCAGGAAACCCTGGGCAAGGCGGCGGGGACGGCGGCTGGGCCGACCGGGTGAGTATGCGTGACGACCGTTTCTTCTCTCATGTTTTCTCGCTTGATCGGAGTGTCGATTGGTGGCTGAATCTCGGCGACTTGCGAATTCAGCAAAACCGATACCGCCAGACGGGTCGGTCGGCACTCAATGGTTCCAACGGATTCCTCATGAACCCAAGGGTCCGAATCCGAGGGATCGGATTTGGTTCTTGGTTTTCAACGAGGGGGGATCATTGGAGGGGGATCATTGGTGTCAATTTTTGTGAGGAATCTCAGCGGACCGCCCCCTCGCCTGCCCGGGCAATTCCCGTCGACGCCTCGTCGCCCGACCTCCCGGCATAGGGGGGAAGGGCGCCCCACCGCGGCCCCGAAGCCCTGCCCTTGATCCGGTCGGCCAGGATCGCGGCCAGGTCGCCGGTGAGGACCTTGGCCCCCCGGTGGTTGAGGTGGATCGCGTCGATGTGGACCGAGCCGTCGTAGCCCGAGCCTCGGGCGTCGAGGACCACGAGGTTGGGATATCGAGTCTGGGCGGCCCGGGCCTGGCGGGTGTAAGCCTCGTCGGAGCCGGCCAGGGCACGACGGGCGTGGACCTCGGGGCCCAGGGGGGGCATCAGCCAGTAGACGGGCAGGCCGTGGTCGGCCGCCAGGGCCAGGAACTTCTCGAAGTAGGTCGCGTTCAGGTCGTCGCACGACCAGTCGCCGGGGGCCAGTGAGGCGACCATCGCGGGGTCGACCGGCGGTTTTGCCGGGAGCGACGGCATCGGCTGGGCGCCGTTCTGGTCCTTCCAGGTCGCCCAGAGGACCGACTGTCGCGGCCAGGGGGACGCCCGACGCCCCTCCAGCGCGGCCCGGATGCTGGCCCGGATCTCGTGGCGGCACTTGTACGAGGGGAGGGCCTTGCCCAGGATCGTCGCGGTGAAGAGGTGGGGGTCGCGGGCGTTCCAGGCCAGGTCCAGGCAGTCGCGGGCGGTTGCCAGGTCGGGGTAGGTCCGGACCGAGAGGGCAGGCTGGTCGGGGAGCATCAGCGCGAAGAAGTCGGCCACGATCGCCCTGGGCCTCGCCCCCGACGCCAGGGTCCGGCGGAGCAGGAAGTAAGCCGAGGGCATCGTCCCCGCGTTGACCGCCAGGTTGTACGATTTGAGCCCGGTCCGGGCCTCGATCACCCGGGGCATCACCCCATACTTGACCAGGCTGTCGCCGAAGCAGAGGACGTCGCGCCCCCGGGTCTTTTCGCGGGCAGCGCGGGCGGCGAGCCGCCAGTCGTCGGCCCAGACGGTGGTGAAGTCGAGGTGCCGGGCGGCGATCGTCGCCTCCGCCAGGGCCACCAGCGCGATCATCCCCAGGAGCCCCCGGGGGAATCGGCGGGCCGGTCGGTCGGGGTTCGGTCCGGTCATCGGGGCCCTCCCGGGGCGTCAGCGGGGCTCCGAGGCGCGAGTCCGGGCCAGGGCCGCCGTCGGTCCGTCCGAGGCCCGGCCGGCGTACCGGGGCATCTCGACCCAGCTTGGCCCGATGGTCGACCGCTCCAGGCGATCGGCCAGGATCGCCGCCAGGTCGCCGCTGAGGACCGACGCCCCCCGGCGGTCGAGGTGGATGTGGTCGATGTGGACCGAGTCGTCGTAGCCCGAGCCTCGGGCGTCGAGGACCACGACGTTTCGATGACGCCCGATCATCGCCCGGGCGAACCGGCCGTAAGCCTCGTCCGACCCCCGGGCGGCCCGACGGGCGTGCGCCTCGGGGCAGAGCGGCGGGATCAGCCAGTAGACCGGGATCCCCCGCGACCCGGCCAGCCCGAGGAAGCGGTCGAGGTAGGCTTGGTTCCGCCGCTCGCAGGCCCAGGTCCCGGGGCTCACGCCGTCGATCAGGAAGTCCTCGCTGGGGTGGCGGACCCGGCCCGGCGGCATCGGCTGGGCCCCGGCCTCGCGGTCCCATTGAGCCCGGTGGATCGGCAGGAAGGACCGCCGCGAGGCGCTCCGGCCGTCGAGCGCGGCGCGGACGGCCACCCGGATCTCGAATCGCCATTGAAAGGACGGCAAGAGCTTGCTCAGGACCGAGGCGGCGAGGAAGTCGCCGCTCCCCGAGGTCCAGGCCAGGTCGACGCAGTCGCGGACGCTTGCCAGCTCGGCGTAGTTCTGCAAGGCCGGCGGGTCGGGGTCCTTGAGCATCAGCGCCGCGAAGTCGGCCACGATCGCCTTGGGCCGGGCCCCGGCGTCCAGGGCCTGGCGGAGCAGGAAATAGGCCGAGGGCATCGTCCCGCCGCTGGTAGCCAGGTTGTACGATTTGAGCCCGGTCCGGGCCTCGATGACCCGGGGCAGGACCCCATATTTGACCAGGCTGTCGCCGAAGCAGAGGACCTCACGGCCCGGGGCCTTCTCGCGGGCGGCCCGGGCGGCGATCCGCCAGTCCTCGGCCAGCGGGCTGGCCAGGTCGTGCCGGAGCCCGCCGACGACGGCCTCGACGGCCGCCACAAGGGCGAGCATCCCCAGGAGCCCTCGGGGGATCCGGGCGGACCGGCGGTCATTGGTCGGTCCGATCAAATCCCTGCTCCTGGGGACGGGTCCGGGCCTCGGAGTTCCGGGGGGCTGGCCCGCCCGGTAGAATATCCGGTGGAGGCGGCAAGGCCGCACGATCGGTTCATCGGCCATCCGTCGTGGATTCCGTAGCGAAAACCGGCCCGAGGGTCGCGCCCCCGGGCCCGGCCCGGCGTGGTGATACCGCCGGCCCGGCCTCCGGTCAACCGCAACCCGGAGGCCCGAGGAGGTTCGAGGGATCGGGATGGACGAGCCCAACCAGGACGCGCCGCTCGGGGCCGTCGACGCCGAGATCAAGGAGCTGCTGGGCCTCTTCGACGTCCCCGCCTTCGCCCGACGCGGGCAGGACCTCGAATACGCCCTGGCCCGGCTCCGCCTCCGGTCCCGCCACCGTCGCCAGGAGATGCTCGACATGGTCCGCCTCCGGCTCCGCCAGTGGGCCGCCGCCGCCCCCGGTCCCGACGCCGGTCCGGCCTACTTCGCCGGCTCGATCGCCCGCCTCTGGCCCCTCGCCGGGGCCGACGAACCCAGGTGGGCCACCCGCCCCGCCACCCGCTGGGGCCTCCGCACGATCGCCCGCGACCTCCTCGCCAGCGTCGAGCGGTTCAATCGTCGGTGGGCCGAATACCTCGACCGGATCGACCTCGCCCCGATCAACCAGCAGGTCGACCACTACAACCGCTACTATCTCCTGGAGAAGGAGTGCAGCCTCGGCTCCGCCCGACTGGCCGCTCGCCACTTCGTCCCCAAGGATCGGGTGACCCTGGACGATCTCCGCGCCGAGTTCCCTCCGCTCCCCGTGCCTGCCCCCCGGGCCCGATCCCCCATCCCCCCCGACCAGGAGCCGAGATGATCGAGCCCACCCGGCTCCGAGGCGTGATCTTCGACATGGACGGGGTCCTCGTCGCCTCCGAGCCCTTCATCGCCGAGGCCGCCTCGAAGATGTTCGCCGAGAAGGGGCACGACGTGAAGCCCGAGGAGTTCCACCCCTTCGTCGGGATGGGCGAGGATCGCTTCATCGGCGGTCCCGCCGAGGCCCGGGGGATCCCGCTCGACCCGGTCAAGGACAAGGCCCGGACCTACGCCCTCTACCTCGAACTGATCCGGGGCAAGCTGCAACCCCTCCCCGGAGTCCGCGAGTTCGTCGCCCGATGCCGCGAGAAGGGCCTGTCCCTGGCCGTGGCCTCCAGCGCCGACGCGATCAAGGTCGAGGGGAACCTCCGCGAGATCGGCCTGCCCGCCTCGACCTTCGACGTCCTCGTCAACGGTAGCGAGGTCGAGCGCAAGAAGCCCGCCCCCGACATCTTCCTCGAAGCCGCCCGCCGCCTGGGCCTGGACCCGTCGGCCTGCCTGGTGATCGAGGACGCCGTCGCCGGGGTCGCCGCCGCCCGGGCCGCCGGCTCGCGTTGCCTGGCTCTTTCCACCTCGTTCCCGCGCGAGAAGCTGGCCGGAGCCGACTGGGTGGTGCCCGACCTGTCCGAGGCCCCCCGCGAGGTGCTCGACTGGTAGGGTCGGGGACGGCCTTTCCGCCCCGATCAGGGCGTCTTGACCTTCCGCCGGGGCGGGGGCTTGGGGATGGTCTTCCAGCCCGGGGCGTCCTCGGCGACGGCGGCGGTGGCCTCGGCGGACGCCTCGCAATTGACGGTCTTGAGATAGGAGACGGCGGCCTTGACGAGGAAGGCGTCGAAGGCGTCGGTGTCGATCTCCTCGAAGGCATGGGCGGTGAGGATGACCTCCTGGAAGGCGCCCTTGGGCTCGCCGAAGGCGATCCGGTCGGCGTCGCTGAGGACGGGGCGGGAGCCCTCGTGGAACGGGGCGAGCTTGAGCTGGGCGGCCAGGGTCTCGGGCTTGAAGGCGTTCCGCTTGACGGTGAAGCGGAGGGTGACCACCCACTCGTGGCCGGTCTGGACCTGGAGGAACGGGGGGGCATCGGGGGCGGGGCTGGAGACCCTCACCACGGCCCGCTCCGACCAGTCGGCGGCGGGGAAGCCGCCGATCTGCTCGACCCGGTCGACGACCTTCTCCAGGATCCGGCCGTCCCAGCGGGCGGGCTTGCCGGAGCGGCCGACACGCTCGGAGGTGTGCCAGCGGCGGCCGTCCTTCTCCCAGGGGGCCTGGGCGGCGTCGGGACCGAGGTGGTCGCGGGCGGCCTTGGTCTCGGCGATCGCCTTCCGGGCGGCGGCCTTGGGGTCGAACCTCGGGCGCTCGGCGTGCGGGCCGCCGGCGAGGATGGCTTGGAGGATCGCGCCGGTGAGGGAAGCCTCGGCCTCGGCGATCGACTCGGGCGGACCGGCGACGACAACCTCGCCTCCCTCGTCGCCGGCCTCGGGGCCGATGTCGATGACCCAGTCGGCGGTCTTGATGACTTCGAGGTTGTGCTCGATGATCACGACCGTGTTGCCCAGGTCGGCCAGGCGGTGGACGACGTCCAGGAGCTTCCGGGTGTCGTCGATGTGGAGGCCGGTGGTCGGCTCGTCCAGGATGTAGAGGGTCCGCCCGGTGTCGGGCCGGGCCAGCTCGGCGGCGAGCTTGACGCGCTGGGCCTCGCCGCCGGAGAGGGTGGGGGCGGATTGGCCCAGCGGGAGGTAGCCGAGCCCGACGTCGTGCAGGGTCTGCATGATCTTGCGGATCTTGGGGACGCCGGCGAACAGGTCGAGCGCGGCGTCGACGTTCATGTTCAACACGTCGGCGATCGTCCGGCCCCGGAACTTGACCAGGAGCGTCTCGGGGGTGAACCGGGCGCCGTGGCAGGCGTCGCAGGTGACCCAGACGTCGGGCAGGAAGTGCATCTCGATCCGCTTCTGGCCGGCCCCCTCGCAGGCCTCGCACCGACCGCCGGCCTGGTTGAAGGAGAACCGCCGGGGGGTGTAGCCGCGGACCTTGGACTCGGGGAGCTTGGCGAACAGCTCGCGGATCAGGTCGTAGGCGCCCGAGTAGGTGACCGGGGTCGAGGTCGGCGTGCTCCCCAGCGGGTCCTGGTCGACGCTGATGACCTTGTCGACCAATTCCAACCCCTCGATCGAGTCGTGGGCCCCGGGGGTGAGCCGGGCCCGGTGGAGCTTCCGGGCGGCGGCTTTCCAGAGGATGTCCTCGACCAGCGAACTCTTGCCCGAGCCCGAGACGCCGGTGACGGCCGTCACCAGGCCGATCGGGAACGACACATCGACATTCTTGAGGTTGTGGTGCCGGGCCCCGCGGATCACGATCGCCGGGCCCCCGCCGGCTCTCCGGTTGGTCGGGATCGGGATCGCGGCCCGGCCGCTCAGGTACTTGCCGGTGAGCGAATCCCTGGACTTCTTCACCTTCGAGGGCGGGCCGGCGGCGGTGACCTCGCCGCCGAGGTCGCCCGAGCCGGGGCCGAAGTCGATCAGGTGGTCGGCGGCCTCGATCACCTCGCGGTCGTGCTCCACCAGGACCAGCGTGTTCCCCAGGTCGCGGAGGCGGCGGAGGGCGTTGAGGAGCCGGGTGTTGTCGCGCGGGTGGAGACCAATGGTCGGCTCGTCGAGGACGTAGAGCACGCCGGTCAGGCCGCTCCCGACCTGACTGGCCAGGCGGATCCGCTGGCTCTCGCCGCCGGAGAGGGTGGGCGTCCCCCGGGCGAGCGTGAGGTAGTCGAGCCCGACGTCGACCAGGAACTGGAGCCGCTCGCGGATCTCGCGGACGAGGTCGCCGGCGATGTGCTTCTCGTCGGCTCCGAGATCGAGCCCCTTGAAGAACCCCAGGGCCCGGCCCAGCGGCCAGTTGCCAACCTGGTCGATCGCGTGGTCGCGGAACCGGACGGCGGCCGAGTCGTCGCGGAGCCGGGCCCCCATGCAGGCCACGCAGGGGACGTCGTCGACCATCCCCTGGAGCTTCTGGCGATACAGGAACGAGACCCGGGCCGCCTCCTCGATCGCCGGGAAGAGGCCCTTGTACTGGACCGAGAACCCGGGCCGAGCCCCGTCGGCGGGGACGGCGAACCAGGCGTCGCCGGAGCCGTGGAGGATCGCCCGGCGGTGGCGGCCTTCGAGGTCGTCGAAGGGGGTGTCCAGGTCGATCCCCAGCGCCTTCGCGATCGCCTGGATGATCCGGGCGAAGTCGGGGTTGGCGGCGAAATCGGGCCAGGCGATGACGGCGCCCTGGCGGAGCGACCGGCGGCCGTCGGGGATCAGGGCGGCGGGGTTGGCCCCGTGCTGGGTCCCCAGCCCCTCGCAGACCGGGCACCAGCCGATCGGGGCGTTGAACGAGAAGTGATGGGGCGAAAGCTCCTCGAAGCTCCGCCCGCAGCCGTCGCAGGACCGATGCTGGCTGTAGCGGTCGACCGGCCATCGGGCCTCCTCGGCCTCCTCGCCGACCCGGACGACATGGACCACCCCCTTGCCCAGATCCAGGGCCGCCTCGACCGAGTCGGCCAGCCTCGACCGGGTCTTCCGGCGGACCACCGCGCGGTCGATGACGACCTCGACCCGGTGCTTCCGGCGGTGGCTCAGCTCGGGCGGGGCGTCCAGGCTGTGCGAGGCCCCGTCGACCCGGACCCGGGCGAAGCCGGAGCCCCGGAGGTCGTCCCAGAGGGTCGCGTAGTCCTCGTTCTCGCGGCGGTCGACCGGGGCCATCACGTAGACCTTGGACCCCTCGGGGAGGTGGAGGATCTTCTCGACGATCTCGTCGGCCGTCTGGGTCCCGATCGCCACCCCGCAGCTCGGGCAATAGGGCTGGCCGAGCCGGGCGAAGAGGATCCGGAGGTAGTCGTGGATCTCGGTGACGGTCCCGACGGTGGACCTCGGGCTCTTGCTGGTCGTCTTCTGCTCGATGCTCACGGCCGGCGAGAGGCCGGTGATCGACTCGACCTTGGGCTTCTGCAAGGGGGCGAGGAACTGCCGGGCGTAGCTGGAGAGACTCTCGACGTACCGTCGCTGCCCCTCGGCGTAAAGCGTGTCGATCGCCAGGCTCGACTTGCCCGAACCCGAGGGCCCGCTACAGACGGTCATCTTGTGGCGGGGGATGTCGACGTCCACCCCTTTCAGATTGTGCTGCCGGGCCCCCCGGACCGCGATTCCGGAGAGGCCCGACTCCGAGGAGGCCCGCGCCGGCCTCGCCTTCTTGCCCTGGGCCCTCCCCCTGGCCGAGGGCGGGGGGCCTTCGAGGATCCGCTTCAGGGCCCGCCCGGTGTGGCTCTCGGCGACGGCGGCGACGGCCTCGGGCGTCCCCTGGGCGACCACCCGGCCGCCGCCGGAGCCCCCCTCGGGGCCGAGGTCGATCACCCAGTCGGCGGTCTTGACCACGTCGAGGTTGTGCTCGATCACGACCACGGTGTTGCCCAGGGCCGTGAACCCGTGGAGGACCTGCAAGAGCTTCCGGACGTCCTCGAAGTGGAGGCCGGTGGTCGGCTCGTCCAGGACGTAGAGGGTCCGGCCGGTCCCCTTCTTGACCAGCTCGCGGGCCAGCTTGATCCGCTGGGCCTCGCCGCCGGAAAGCGTGGGCGACGCCTGGCCGAGCTTGAGGTAATCCAGCCCGACATCGTGGAGCGTCTGGAGCATCCCGGCGATCTTGGGGACGTTGGCGAAATGTTCCAGGGCCTCCTGGACGTCCATCTCCAGGACGTCGGCGATGCTCTTGCCCTTGAACCGGGCGTGGAGAGTCTCTCGGTTGAACCGCTTGGCCTCGCAGACCGGGCAGGGGACCCAGACGTCGGCGAGGAAGTCCATCTCCAGCCGGTTCGAGCCGTTCCCCTCGCAGGCCTCGCACCGGCCGCCAGCGACGTTGAAGCTGAACCGGCCGGCTTTATATCCCCGGGCCTTGGACTCGGGGAGCCGGGTGTAGAGGTCGCGGATCAGGTCGAACAGCTTGATGTAGGTCGCCGGGTTGGAGCGCGGGGTCCGGCCGATCGGGGACTGGTCGATGTCGATGATCTTGTCGAGGTGTTCCAGCCCGTCGATCCGGTCGTGGAGGCCGGGCTGGGTGATCGCCCGGTTCAGGTCGCGGGCCAGGGTGTCACGGAGGATGTCGCCGACCAGCGAACTCTTGCCCGAGCCCGAGACGCCCGTGACGCAGACGAGCAGGCCGAGCGGAAACGAGACGTCGACGCCCTTCAAGTTGTGCTGGCGGGCGTTGACGACGCTCAGGCGTCTCTCGGTCGGTGGCCGGCGGAGCTTGGGGACCTCGATCGCCCTCCGGCCGGAGAGGTACTGGCCGGTCAGGCTGGCGGCGGCCCCGGCGATGTCGGCGAGCCGTCCCTCGGCGACGACCTCGCCCCCCTTGACGCCGGGGCCGGGGCCGAAGTCGACGAGGTGGTCGGCGGCCCGCATCGTGTCCTCGTCGTGCTCGACGACGATCACGGTGTTGCCGACGTCGCGGAGCCGCTGCAAGGTCGCGATCAGGCGGTCGTTGTCGCGCGGGTGGAGCCCGATCGAGGGCTCGTCCAGGATGTAGAGCACGCCCACCAGGCCCGCGCCGACCTGGCTGGCCAGGCGGATCCGCTGGGCCTCGCCGCCGGAGAGAGTGGGGGCCGAGCGGTCGAGCGTGAGGTAGTCGAGGCCGACGTTGATGAGGAAGCCGAGCCGGCCCCGGATCTCCTTGAGCAGCTCCTCGGCGATAATCTTGGAGAGGGAGTCGAGCGGGTCCGCGGCGTCCTCGGGGGCGAGGTCCGGGGCGGGCCGGTCAGCCAGGGCGTCGAAGAACCGGGCGATCCGGCCGATCGGCAGGTTCCCCAGCTCGACCAGCGACTTGCCGCCGACCCGGACGGCCCGGGCCCGGGGGTTGAGCCGGGCCCCCTTGCAGTCGGGGCAGGTCACGCTCCGCATGTAGGGTTCGAGCGTCGATCGGGTCGGCCCGCCGCCGCCGGCCTGGAACTTGGCCAGGAACTCGTTGGCGATCCCCGGCCAGGTCTCGGAGTGGGCGAGCCGCTTCCCCTTGCTCGACCAGTGGTAGACCAGGGCCCGGTCTCCCAGGCCGTGGAGCCAGGCGGCCCGCCACTTCGGGTCGAGGTCACGCCAGGGGCCCTTGAGCATCGTCCCCTTGGGGGGCCCGCCGGGGTCGGCCTCCAGGTTGGCGGCGACCCCCTCGAAGAGGTGCCTGCGCCACTTCCCCAGGGCGCTGACGGGCCCGAGCGGCTCGATCGCCCCCTTCCAGACCGAGAGCGACGGGTCGGGCACGAGCAGGTCGGGGTCGAAGTCGTGGCGGACCCCCAGGCCGTCGCAGCTCGGGCACATCCCCTGCGGGCTGTTGAAGGAGAAGAGCTGGGGGCTGGGCGGGTCGAAGCTGATCCCGCACCAGGAGCAGGCGTAGTCCGAGGAGAGGAGGAGGTCGGGCTTCCCCTCGGCGGCGACGATCACCGTCCCCTCGCCGAGCTTCAGGGCCGCCTCGATCGCCTCGGCCAGCCGGGTCCGCCCCGAGGGGCCCGCCTTGAGCCGGTCGATGACGACCTCGATATTGTGCTTGATCTGGCGGTCAAGCTCCAGGCGGTCGGTCAGGGCGAAAATCTTGCCGTCGACCCGGGCGCGGACGTAGCCGGCCTTGGCCAGGTCTTCGAAGAGATCCTTGTATTCTCCTTTCTGGCCGCGGATCACCGGGGCGAGGATCGAATACGCCTCCCCCTCGGGGAGCTGCATGACCCGGGCGACGATCTGCTCGCGAGTCTGCGCGGCGACCGGGCGGTCGCAACGGGGGCAGTGCCCCTGGCCGACCCGGGCGTAGAGGACGCGGAGGTAATCGTTGATCTCGGTGATCGTGCCGACGGTGCTCCGGGGGTTCCGGCCGCCGGTCTTCTGCTGGATCGAGATCGAGGGGCTCAGGCCGTCGATCCGGTCGACCTCGGGCTTGGGCATCTGGCCGAGAAACTGCCGGGCGTAGCTGGAGAGGCTCTCGACGTATCGCCGCTGCCCCTCGGCATAGAGGGTGTCGAAGGCCAGCGAACTCTTGCCCGAGCCCGAGACGCCGGTGAAGCAGATCAAGGCGCCGCGAGGCAGGTCGATCGAGACGTCGCGGAGGTTGTGCTCGCGAGCGCCCCGGATCCGGATATCCGTCGTGGCCATCCCTGGGTGTTCCTCGTCTGCGTCGGACCCTGGTGCGGCCCCGATCCCGGAGCTCCGAGAAGGATACTATACACGTGTCTTCGCCCGCTGTCCAGGACGCGCCTGGCCGGCCCGACGGCCTGGGATCTGGGCTCCCAGGCGGCGAGGCCGTCACCGGGCCGGGATCCCGGCATCACCGCGTCGGGGGTGTCGATGGGCGGGCTCGGACATCCGGACTTATCAGTTCTGTCGAATTCGGGCTCAAGAGTCTTGCCAGCCAGGTCGAAGAGAGATACGCTTATACCACACCCTTCCGTGCGAGAAAGTCTCCGACCAAGGCGTTCCATTCATGGGTCGAGGTTGCGTGCGGCAACCGCGCTCGCGGTTCCGTCTCACCATCCTGATGACGGTCCTGGGACTGGCCATGGCGACCATCCTTCCGGCCGTCCGGTCCGCGCCCGGGCTGTCCCGGACGTCCCGGCGGGCCGAGGTCCCGATCGGACTCGCCTTCATCCCCGCCGACGCCGACGAGTCGGAGCCCGATCCGGCCGATCCGGCGTCGGGCCTGAAAGTCGGGCAGGAAGGGGACGCGGGCGATCCCGAATCCTCGGCCGAGGAGTCGCTTCCCGCCGACTGGATCTCGATCCGCTCGTCGAAGGGCCGGGCGATCCGGGAGGTCGCGTCGGCCTATGGCCACTCGTCGCCCGGGTCGAGGCGCCCGATCCGGCGAATTGCCTTTGCGACCGGCGCGCCGCATGTCGGCCTGCCGGTCCGGTTGTGCCGCCTGCTTTTTTAGCGGGCTCCGCCCTGGATTCGAGTCCATCGCCGCCGACGTCTCCCGCCCGGAGGACGTCGCCTCCTCGTCGCCCCCAAACCCGGGCCCAACGCCGACCCCGAGCCGGCCATCGGGCCCCCGTCGCCTCCTCCGGTCCTTTTGCGCCGGGGTCCAATCGCGAAATCACCACTCTCCACAGCGATCCGTTCCGATAGGAGTCCGAGACATGGCCACCACGACCGCTCACGATCCGAAGAACGACCCGAAGTCCGACCCGAAGCCCAAGCATCGGGACGATTACCAGCACCTCGAAACCCTCGACCACCTCGGCCTGGTCCGCGACCTCGAGGACAAGCTGACCCCGATCGACGCCCTGTTCAATGCCAAGGAAGCCTCGCCGAAGCCCAAGGGCGAGCCGCGTCACTACCTCTGATCCGGGGATCGGATCCCGAAGTGATGGATCGTGCGGGCCGGTCGCCCTCCCGGAGGGGGACCGGCCCGCGATCCTTTCGATTGGACTTGGCGGGCCCGGGGCCGGACCTCCCGAGGCTCCCCGGTCAATTCTCATTCCTCACGGCCTCGGTCCGGTAGTGGCGGCGGACGGTCTGGACGGCGTGACGCCATCGCGCGGAGGCGGCGGACCGCCAGGCCGGGTCGCTCCGGGGCTCGAAGACCTGGCCGCCTTCCTGGAGCAGGGCGGCGGCAGCAGCCGGCCCGGGCCAGAGGCCGACGCCCAGGCCGGCCAGGAGCCCGGCGCCCAGGGCGGTCGACTCAGGCTGGGGGCTCCTCCGGAGCGGGAGGCCGAGCAGGTCGGCCTGGAACTGGAGGAACGGGTCGGACCGGGCCATCCCGCCGTCGACCCGGAGGTCGCCCAGGGGGACGGGGAGGTCGGCGTTCATGGCGTCGATCAGGTCGGCGATCTGGAAGGCGACGCTTTCGAGAGTCGCCCGCGCCAGGTCGGCGACCGAGGTGGCCCGGGTCAGGCCGAACAGAGTTCCCCGAGCCTCGGGCTCCCAGTGCGGGGCACCCAGTCCGGTCAGGGCGGGGACGAACAGGACGCCCGAAGCCGGGTCGGCCCGCTCGGAGAGGCGGTCGACCTCGGGCGCCGCGCCGACGGCCTTGAGGCCGTCGCGGAACCACTGGACGGCCGCCCCGGCCACGAAGACGCTCCCCTCTAGGGCGTAGCGCGGCGGGCCGCTGTCGAGCCCGGCCGCCACGGTCGTGATCAGGCCCCCGGTCGAGGGCACGACCCGGCCCCCGGTGTGGACCAGGAGGAACGCGCCGGTCCCGTAGGTGCACTTGGCCTGCCCCTCCTCCCAGCACCCCTGGCCGACCAGCGACGCCTGCTGGTCGCCCGCCACGCCCCGGATCGGCAGGCCGTCGGGCAGATAGCCCAGGCCCCGTGTCTCGCCGAAATCCCCGACACTCGGGAGGATTTCCGGCAATATCCCGCGCGGGACGGCGAAGAAGTGACAGAGGTCGTCGGCCCAGTCGAGCGACCGGAGGTCCATCAGCAGGGTCCGGGAGGCGTTGGTCGCGTCGGTGACGTGGCGGGTTCCGCCGGTCAGGTGCCGGATCAGGAGGCTGTCGACGGTCCCTGCGGCGAGTTCGCCGGCCTCGGCCCGGCGGCGGGCCCCGGGGACGTTGTCGAGCAGCCAGGCGATCTTGGTGGCCGCGAAGTAGGGATCGAGGACCAGCCCGGTCCGCTCGGAGATCCAGGCCCGTCGGTCGCGGTGCCGCTCGCAGAAGTCGGCCGTCCGCCGGTCCTGCCAGACCAGCGCCGGGCCGATCGCCCGGCCGGTCGCCCGCTCCCAGACCACCGTGGTCTCGCGCTGGTTGGTCAGCCCGATCCCCGCGATCCGGTCCGCGCCGATGCCCGACTCCGCCAGCGCCCGGGTGACCAGGGGACCGACCGAGTCGACCAGGGCGTCGGGGTCGTGCTCGACCCAGCCCGGCTTCGGGTAGGTGGGCGGGACTTCGGCCTGCCCCTGGCCGACGGCCCGGAGCCGGGAGTCGTAGGCCACGACCCGGGTGCTGGTCGTCCCCTGGTCGATCGCCAACAGGTGGTCGCGTGCCATGGTCTTGCGGGCTCCGGTCGCTTTGATGAGAGAGGCCCCGAAGAGTCGAGCCGGCATCTTACCGCGCGGGCCGGCCGCCCGCGTTCCCGTGATCCTCGAACGATCCCGAACCCTCCGGAGCCCCGCCAATGGATCCCGTCCTCATCCCGATCGTCGCCCTGCTGATCCCGATCATCATCGTCCCGACGGCCCTGGGGTTCCGACACGCCCGGTTCCTCCGCGAGGTCGCGCACAAGGAGCGGATCAAGGCGATGGAGCTGGGCCGGGAGCTGCCGGGGGATCGATCGGGGTCGCCGGCAGCCTTCGCCGCCGCGATCGGGGCCGGGGTGCCGATCCTGGCGATGCTCTTCGCCTGGCTGGCCAGCCCTCAGGTCTATCGGAGCCACTCGGAGCAGATCTGGGACTGGGCGGCCTTGGTCGGCCTGGCGGGCCTGATCTCCGGGTCGATCCTGGCGGCCCGCCTCGCCCTCCGATCGAAGGCCGCGGCGACCGATCAGGGGTCGCTCAAGCCGGACTACGACCCCGACGCCTATGACGTGGTCGGCCGCCGGGGCTGATCCCACCGCACGCCTTGAAATTGGTTCGAACCGGCGAAATAATCGGCCTGTCGGCCCTGGCCGAACGACCCGACCACGGCGGGATGGGGGCCGAGGCATGATTCGCGTGCGCCATTACACAAAGAAAAGTAGCAAAGATAAGATCCTTGAAGACGATCGAATCAAGGCACGGAATCAGAACAAAGTCTTCATTGAAGAAGCGAATGGCGATCCATCGAGCCCACGCGACGCAGAGAAGCGGTATCTCTTGAAGCGGGGCAAAGGCAATGCATGCATCGAATTCGATGCGGAGGAAGATGAAATTGAGGAGCAGACGAACTCACTCACGGGGAAGGTTGAATCCTTTCTGCGTGGCAACGTGGATTTGACCGATCGGGATCCTGAAGGTTTCGACAATGTTTGAGGAGGTGATGGGATGAATCAAACTTCAACAGTCGAGGCTCACGGTGAGACTCCAACGATCAAGGTCTCCAAACCTGACCTTTTGGCAGCATGGAGCATCCTGGAAAATCTGGCGGTTTCACTCGATCAAATTGGTGGAGTTTTCGGTGAGACGGGGGATGGTCCGGTTGACAGAGACAAACGGCTCGCTTCTCTTGAGGCTTTGATCGACTACCTCTCCCCGTCTCTGGTGAGTTCGATCAATGAGGCCCGTCTCAGCCTGGGTGGGTATCTTGATGATGAGGAGGCGGAAGCTGTTGCGGATAAGATTCCCTATTGGGACTACAGGAAACTTGGCGGGTAACGGATATTGCCTGCGCCGCGGTTGAACCCCACCGCGACAAGCCCGACGCCGCCCAGAGTCCCATCAGGGGCTCGATCGGCAGGTGGAACCGGGTCGAGACGATCGTCAGGGCGTGGAACGTGGCGATCAGGGCCGCCGTCAGGAGCGTCGGGCCGAGACTCCGGCGGACTTCGGGCCGGGCGACCAGGAGTCCCAGCGTCGCCAGGGCGGTCAGGCCGAGGTGGCCCACCCGGTAGATCGCGCTCCGGGTCTTGGGGTTCGTCTCGTCGAACAGGACGAAGTAGCGGAGCCTCCGGAACGAGAGCCGGGCATAGCGGCCGGGCTCGGCCCGGAGGTCGGCCAGGGCCCGGCGGAACAGCCGCCTCGACCGCTCGGGCTCGGGGACCGCGCCCAGCTCGCGGTAGTCCTCGGGGGTCAGGGCGATGTCGTCGAGGTAGCCCGCCTCGTGCCGGGCCTCCCAGAGCGCCGCGTTCCACTCGCGGAGCCCGCCCGGACGGCGAGCCAGGGCCGCCTCGACCGACGCCCGGACCACCTTGTCGGTCCCCTCGCTCAGGGCGCAGTTCCCCTGCCAGAACGCATAGCCGAACGAGCTCTTGATCGGCACGAATTCGCCATGAACCCGGGCGTTCCGGGCGACCCAGGGCGCGACGCAGAGCGCGGCGGTCGCCCCGACCGCCGCGACCAGACGGGCCGACCGCCGCCAGCCCTGGCCGCTCGTGATCGCCCAGGCCATCCCCGGCGTGACCAGGACCAGAATCGGATCGGCCAGCGCCAGAAGCCCCAGAAATCCCCCGGCCGCGACCGCGTCCCGCCCGGACCCCGTCCGACCGGTCCGGTAGGCCCAGGCTAGCGAGGCCACCAGGAGGCTCGCCGCCATCGAGGCCACCTGGACGTGCGTCGCCGCGTAGACCAGCGTCGGGTGGACCGCCGCGATCAGCCCGGCCAGGGCCGCCACCCCGCGCCGCCCGGGGGCGACCTCGGCCGCCAGGATCGCCACGAGCCCGACCAGGATGCCCCCCAGCGCCGCCTGGCCTAGCTCCAGGATCAGGAGCGCCCGGGGGGTCCCGACCCCCACGATCGCGTAGGCCCCCGCCACCACCATCGGGTACAAAGGGGCCTGCTGCGATGTCGGCCCGTCGGCCCCGAGGAACCGGACCGAGAACCCCCGGCCCGCCAGGAGGTTGGCCGCGATCTCGCCGTGCTCGTAGGTGCTCTGCGGGACGGTGTGGCTCTGGAGGACCAGGACCGCCGCCGCCCTCGCCGCGACGGCCAGGACGATCAGCCCGATCAGGACGCGGCGGTCAAGCATCCGCGCCGACTCCCTTCGATGGGAAATGTGCCGGGAGGGCCGAGCCCGCCCCGGCCGATATCCTCCTTGCGGCCGGGATTGTGGCCGGGGCGACGCGATCCAGTCAAGCCCCAGTCCCGGGCCGGTCCTGGGGACCCTCCGATACGTGCCCAAACCGTACGAGGCGACGACGAAATTCCTGGTCGAAGGCTTCCCCGCCGACTGGCTGGCCTTCGCCGGCCTCGGGCCGGTCGGTCGGGTCGCCGTGATCGACGCCCATCTCTCGACGATCACCGCCGAGGCCGAAAAGGTTCTCCGGGTGGACGGGCCCGAGCCCTGGCTGGCGCACGTCGAGTTCCAGACCAGCCATCAGGCCGGTTTCCCGCGCCGGCTTCTTCGCTCTAATACGCTCCTGGACGACCGCCACGACCTGCCGACGAGGTGCCTCGCGGTCCTCCTGAGGCCCGAGGCGGACGGACCCGACCTGTCGGGCGTCTACCGCCGGTCGCTCCCTGGGGGCGACGAGTTCCTGGAGTTCCGGTACGGAGTGGTCCGGGCCTGGCTCCAGCCGGTCGAGTCGCTCCTGACCGGCGGCCTGGGAACCCTGCCGATGGCCCCGGTCTCCGACGTGACCCGGGAGGCGCTGCCCGAGGTGATTCGCCGGATGGGGGAGAGGATCGACCATGAGCCGGCCGCGACCTCGGGCTTGCTCTGGTCCGCCACCGGGATCCTGATGGGCCTCCGTCACCCGCCCGGATGGATCGAGGACCTTTTGAATGACCCCGGTCGCCCCGGCCTCGGGGGGTCGCTCGGACGGCCGCGACGTCAGGCCATCTGGCAGGCGAAGGCCCGGGATCCGGCGGCGACCCGGACGGCCTTGCGGCGTCTGGCCTTCGGGGCGGCCGGGGTGGGGGCGGGGGAGTCGTCGAGCTTCCGGACGGCCCGGAACTCGATCTTGCGGACCCATTCGCGGGTCACGCCGAGGCGGCGGCCGACCTCCTTGAGCGTCATCGGGGCGTCGCCGCCGAGGCCGAAGCGGAGCAGGACGATGGTCCGCTCGCGGTCGTCGAGCCGGTCGAGGCGGCCGAGCAGCTCGCGGCGTTCGTCGGCGGCTTCGAGGGCCGCGTCGGGGGCCTCGCGGTCGTCGCTGGCCTCGTCGGGCGACCAGCCGTTCTCGTCGTCGCCCCCCTCCAGGCGGAGCTGGCTGGCCAGCCGGGCCCGGTCGACCAGGACTCGCTGGGCATCGGTCAGGCCGAGGGCGATGGCCACCTGATCGAAGCCCGGGGCCCGGCCCAGCTCACGGCAGAGCGCCCGCTCGACCTTGCGCCATTTCGAGAGCAGCGTGACCATGTGGGCCGGCAGGCGGATCGTGGCCGTGGTGTTGGTCAGGGCGTGGCGGATCGCCTGCTTGATCCAGTAACTCGCGTAGGTGCTGAACCGGGTGCCAAACCGGGGGTCGAATTCCTCGGAGGCCCGGATCAGCCCGAGGTTCCCCTCGCCGATCAGGTCGTCCAGCGACATCCCCCGGCCGACGTATTCCCGGGCGATCTTCACGACCAGCCGGAGGTTGGACCGGATCATCCGCGACCGGGCTTCGCTGTCCCCCGCGGCGATCGCCCCGGCCAGCTCGCGCTCCTCGGCGGCGGTCAGCAGCGCGTCATCGCGGATCTGGCGGAGATAGAGGTCCATGCCGCCGGCTTGGTTGCCGTGGGATTCGGTCCGGGTCATCGTTGTGGGCTCCTGTTCCGCGAGCTTGGTCCCCCGACTTCGGGGGCGTCGGGCGGCGAGACCGCCGAGGACCGGGACCGATCGCACCGGGCCGGGCCGACCGCGAAAGAAGGTCGAGGCCCCCGGTCCGTTCGTCCTAGTTAATGCGTCCGGCGTGCGGCCGATCCCCCGGGGGCCTGCGGGGCTTACCCCCCGCCGGGCCTGGCTCTCGTCGTCGACAACCTGGTTGCAAACGCCCCAAGAAACCGGCGGACTTTTTCCGGATAATCGTTGTTGACGCCGATTTTGTCCTATCTTGGTCGCCGGGGCAGCCTTCCACCGGCCGCCCGAGATCGCCCACGGATCGAAAGGAATCGCAGCCGCCCGAGATGCCGAAAATCGAAACGGACGACGATTTTTCCCTCGCGATGACACTGATCCCCGCTATAATAGCGGTTGCCATTGAAGCTTTTTTACACCGGCCAAGGGGTTTTCCTCCCCCGGTGATGTCGCCAAGGAAGAGGCCGTCGAGCGTGACACGAGCCTCGGCGAAGCCCTCGTCGTCGAGGGCGTGACCCCCCCGGAGGTACCCGGCGATGGACGACGCCGACTTCGCCGACCTGATCGATCGAGCCAGGGCTGGTGACGACTCCGCGATCGCCGCCCTGCTGGGCCGGTTCGAGGCCGACGTCCGGACGATGGTCCGGATCCGGCTGCCCCGGTCGCTCCGCAACCAGTTCGATTCGATGGACTTCGTCCAGGCGGTCTGGCAGAGCGTCTTCGCGGGCGGGGGCGAGGACGTCGGTTCGTTCGCCGACGCCCGCCAGTTCCGCGGCTACCTGGCCGGGGTGGCCCGGAACAAGGTCTACGAGGAACATCGCCGCCTGACCCGGACCAAGAAGTACGACCTGGCCCGCGAAGAACGGCTCTACGTCCGCAAGGGTGAGCGTGACGTCCCCCTTGAAGTCCCGGCAAACGACCCGACGCCCAGCGAGAACGTCCAGGCACGCGACCGCCTCGGCCAGTTGGTCCAGGGCCGGACCGCCGAGGAGGTCGAGATCGTCGACCTCCGCCGCCAGGGCCTGACCTTCGAGGAGATCGCCGGGCGGCTCGGGATCGGCGAGCGGTCGGTCCGGCGGGTGATCGAGGCGATCCGCGAGCGGATGGAGGCCCAACAATGGCGATGAACCCCCGGGCCCGCCGCCGATCCGGCGCCCAGCGGAACTGGTCGGGCCCCCGGCCCCCGGCGGCGACCGACCCGAGGCGCGGGCGTCGCCGCCCGCCCGCCCCGTCGCCCCGCCCCGTCGAGCCGTCCGAGGCCACGGCCCCCCCGACGCTCGACGTGATCCTCGACGACTTCACCGAGAGCTGGGAGCGGGGCGACCGGCCCCGAGCCGAGGCGTACCTCGCGCTGCTCCGGCCCGCCGACTCCGCCGAGCTGATATACCACGAGTTTTGCCTGGCCGAGGCGTCGGACCTGGGGCCCGACCCGGCCGAGTACCTCGGCCGCTTCCCCGAGCACGCCGGGCCGCTGGGCCGGCTCTTCGCGCTCCATGGCGCCCTGCCTGCTTCGCTCCTCCGGGCCTGGGCCGAGCCGACCGACCTCCCCTCGGCCGGCGACGAGATCGGGCCGTATCGCCTGGTCCGCGAGCTGGGTCGGGGGTCCTTCGCCCGCGTCTTCCTGGCCGAGCAAGCCGACCTCGACCACCGCCTGGTGGTCGTCAAGGTGTCGACCCGGGCCTCGGCCGAGCCGAGGCTCCTGGCCCGGGCCCGGCACGCGCAGATCGTCGAGGTACTTCGCCACGTCGCCACCGAAGGCGGGGACCTCCACCTGGTCTGCATGCCGTTCCTGGGCGGCGCGACCCTGGCGGCGGTCCTGGACGCGAGGCGGAAGCTCGGGCGTCGGGCCCGGACCGGCCTCGACCTCCTGGCCGACCTGGACCGCGCCTCGGCCCCCGAGTACCCCGCCCCCGGGATCTCCCGTCCCGCCCGCGAGGTCATCTCCGGCCTGTCGTACCCGGGGGCCCTGGCCTGGGTCGTCGCCCGGCTCGCCGAGGCGCTCGACCACGCCCACCGCCGGGGGGTGGCCCACGGCGACCTGAAGCCGTCGAACATCCTCCTGACGGCCGAAGCCACCCCGATGCTCTTCGACTTCAACCTGGCCGTCGACCGGCTCGACGCCAGCCGGCCCGGGCCGGCGACCGACGCGGGCGGGACGCCGGCCTACATGGCCCCCGAGCGGCTCCGGGTCGTGGCCGGGGCCGGGGAGGTCCCGCCCGGCCGGGGCCTGGACCTCCACCGAGCCGACCTCTACACGCTGGGCCTGGTCCTCCTGGAGGCGCTGACCGGCCGGGCCCCCGAGGTCCCCCGGGTCCGGGCGGGCGGCCCTCGCGAGCTGGCCGGGGCGCTGGCCCGGTCGCGCCGGGGTCTCCCCGGGTCGCTCCGGGGCCGAAGCCCGATCCCCCGGTCGCTCCGATCGATCCTGGCGAAATGCCTGGCCCCCGAACCGGCCGACCGCTACGCCCGGGGCGACGAGCTGGCCGAGGATCTCGACCGCTGGCGGGCCGACCTCCCGCTCGCCTTCGCCGAGGAGCCCCGCCGCTCCGGCCTGGCCCGGCGGGCCCGCCGCCGGAGCGCGGCCCTGGTCGTCGGGGCCCTGACCCTGGCCTCGGCCCTGGTCGTCGGGTCCGTCGCCTCGACCATCCTCAAGGGGTCCCGGCGCGACCAGGCCCAGGCCAAGCTGGCGATGATCGAGGACCGGCCCGACTCGGGCGCCTTCGGGCTCCGCCACTTCGCCCACTGGCGGGCCGACGACGGGGAAGATCCCGCCGTGAAAGCCGCCCGGCAGCTCGCTCGCTACAAGGTCGCGACTGATCCCGACTGGCGGGACCGGGACGACATCCGCTCGCTCCCGGATCCCCAGCGCGAGAATCTGGAAGCCTGGCTCTTCGAGCAGATCCTCCGGCTGGCCGTCGCCCTGCGCGACCGGCCGGATTCGCGGGGCGACTGGGCCCGGGCGCTGGACCTGGTCGAGCAGGCCGTGGCGAGGGTCCCGCTGGCGCCGCTCCGGCTCGAACGGCTGGCGCTCCGGGCCCGGCTCGGGCTCCCCGAGCCGGAGGCCGCCCCGCCCGGAGCCCCGAGCCCTCCCCGCTGGCTGGAGGATTACCTGGCCGGGGTCGCCGCCGAGCCGCTCCACGCCCGGGAGGCGCTGGGCCACTACCTCGACGCCCTCCGGGGCCGCCCCGACCTGTTCTGGGCCCACTACCGGGCGGCCGTCGTCGCCTGCCGGCTCGACGAGTTCCCGGTCGCGGCCGACCACCTCCGCCAATGCCTGGCGCGCCGGCCCGGGAACCCGGTCCTGCACGCGCTGCTCGCCTCGACGCTCGATTACGTCGAACGCGACACGCCCGAGCCCTTCCGGCTCGGCTCGATGGCCGAGGCGCTCCGCGAAGCCGACCGGGCCGTGGCGCTCGCCCCCGACTTCGCCGAGGCCCACGGCGTCCGGGCGATGCTCCGGCAGGCCTCGAACCAGGTCGACGGCGTCCGGGCCGACTCCGGGCGGTTCGGCCTCCTCACGCGATTCGGGGGGCCGGCTCGCGAGATGACGCTCCGGGCGAGCCTCCCGTTCCACCCTGGTCCCAACTATTCGCCCCACTCGGACTCGGTCAAAGCGCTCCTCCGGGAGGCCCTGGCCGCCTCCGACGACCCCGAGGCCCGGACGCTCCAGGCCGCCGGGATGGCCTGGGACAGCCGCCACTCGGAGGCCGTCGCGGAGTACGACCGCGTGCTCCGGGCGGACCCCGACCACCTCCGGGCCCGCTTCCAGAGGGCGACCGAGCTCCGGCGACTCCATCCCGGGTCGGCGATTGAGGAGTTCGCCGCACTGATCGACCACCCGCGCTTCGAGGAAGTCTTCCACCAGCAACCCACGGCCCTCCGGGCGTTCCATTACGTCGCTACCGACCTCCTCGTCCGGGGACGGATCGCCGAGGCGTCCGAGGTTGCCCTCCGTGGCCTGGAACACGTCAACCGCTCCCGATCGTTCGAACTCCCGACCCTCCTGGCGCGGGGCAAGGGCCTGAATCAGCGCAAATTCTCCCCCCGGGGCGAGACCTACTACCTCCTGGCCCGGATCCAGGCTTCGGCCGCCGAGGGGGACCCGGCCCGGATCCCCCTCGTCGTCGACTATCTCGATCGTTCCTTCGTCACCAGCGAGAAGTTCCGCGACGAATGGTATCGCCGGGACTGGCGATTCGACGGCCTCCGCGACCAGATTTACCTCCGGATGAGTCGTTGACCCGAGGTCCGAGGTCCCGGTCAACGCGAGAGCCCGCCAGCCCCCGAAGGCCGGCGGACTCCGCACGGAATCGTCGATCGACCCGGATCAACCCGATGCCGTCTCAGGGTTGATCCGGAAGGCGCCCGGCCGTCTCCCCGCCTCTTGCGGGCCCATCAAGGATCGACCGAGGACCCTCGGTGATGGACCGCGAGGATCCCGGATTCGGGGTCAGCCGAGGGCCGGGACGACCGGGCCGCCCGGGGTGCTCGGCAGGTCGAGGGGCGGCTCGCCGTCGCCGTCGGGCGGCTCCGGGTCCGTCCCGCCGACCGGGGCCGGCGGGGAGACCGGCTCGGGGTCGCCGGGGATCGTGGGGACCGGGTCGGGGGACGGGGTCGGGGTCGGGACCGGGTCCGCGGCGGTCGGGGCGGTTGCGTACCCGACCGAGGTCGGGCTATCCGACGAGAACACGAGAACCGACGAGGTCGCCATCGGGTTGGCCGGGGCGACCGACATCGAGTCGGCCGGGAGGACGACGATCGGGGTCGCGGGCGCCGGAGGGCTGAGTTGCGTATTCGGGACATAGACCTCCGCAGCGACCGGGATGGCGACGATCCCCGACGGATTCAGCTTGCGCTCCAGGGACTCGGGGGCGTACCGGGGATTGCGGTGGCGACGCATGGTGTCCAAGCTCCATTGTTTTTGACTGTGTGAGGCAGGCCGCTCCCCAACATTTCGTGATTTTCTCCGTTTTTTAGTACACAATTTTCGTAAGAGGGATTTTTGTTTCTCTCTCGAAATAATCGCCAAGGCGATCCACCCGGTTCCGGGCGCGCGCACACGAGCCCCCGGGCTCGCGATCGGCCGGGGTCGAGGGGTTGGACCGGGGATGGGTTCAGGCGTCGACGGGGGTCCGCCGGTGGGCCTTGACCAGCGCCTTGACGGCGCAGCCGCCGCCCGACGACCCGCAATCGCCGCAACCGCCGCCCGACGACCCGCAATCGCCGCAGCCGTGGGCTTCCGGCTCGGGCTCGGGCTCGGGCTCCGGGGCGTCACGTCCGGCGGGTTCGAGGACGACGTCGAGGCCGCAGCGGTCCCGGAAGGCCGCGACCAGCCCGGCGGCGTCGAGCCGGTGGGGGCCGAGGTAGTGGAGGACGGTCCGGCCCCGGTCGAGCAGCGGCTCGGCGTCGATCACCTGGAGCGGCCAGTCGCCTTCCTCGAAGACGACCCGGCAGGCTTCGAAGTGGGCCGGGCGATCGAGCCGGGCCTCGCGGTCGCGATCCAGGTCGGCGGCTCCGGCCAATCGGAGGATCGGCGCGAGGGGGACCTCGGGGTCCGGGGCGGGGGGGGCTTCGGCGAGGACCTCGCCCAGCTCGGTCCCGCGGTGGGTCCGGATCACGACCGGCTGGCCCCGTTCGAATGTCGCCGACTCCGCCGCGAAGCGGCCCACGACGCGGGCCAGGCCGTAACGGATCAGATACGGGCGTCCCATGCGGTTCCCTCCGGGCTTCATCGTCCGCCGGGTCGTGAGAAGGGGGGGGATGGGATCGGGTGGACCGGCCCGCCTCGGGCCCGACCGCCAGTGTAGCGGCTCCCGGCGGTCGGATGCAAGGCGGGGTGATGGCGGAAATCGTTCGACGTCGCGCTCTCGCAACTGCCAGTCGGCACTATAATTCGAGCGGACCTCCCGATCCGCCGCCGGCTCGCGACGGAGTCAGGGCCGGTTCGGAGAGACGGACGCCTCGCCCCCCGAAGGATCCGCGCCATGGGCCGAGCACGCTGCACGTTGAAGGTCGCGGGCCTAGACTGCCCGGTCGAGGTCGCCGCGCTCCGCGCCGCGCTGGAGGGCGGGCCGGGGGTCGGCGGACTCGGGTTCGATCTGATCCACGGGATCCTCACGGTCGACTACGACCCCGAGGCGACCGGGCCGGCCGCCCTGGCCCGCCGGATCGCGGCCCGGGCGGGGATGCGGGCCGAGCTGGCCGGGTCGCCCGAGGTGGCCGGCGGCTGGTGGTCCCGGCACGGGCGGTGGGCCTCGACGGCGGCCTCGGGCGGGGCCCTCCTGGCGGGCGTCCTGATCGGGGAGAGGGCGGGGCCCTCGGCGTCGACGGCCGCCTATGCCCTGGCCGTCGCCGCGGGCGGGCTCGACCTCCTGCCCCGGGCGGCCCGGAGCCTCCGGGGGCTCCGGCTCGACATCCACGTCCTGATGGCCTCGGCCATCGTCGGGGCGATCGGGCTGGGCCAGTGGGACGAGGCGGCGACCGTCGCCTTCCTCTTCGGCCTGTCCGAGTCGCTGGAGGCCCTGAGCGTCGACCGGGCCCGGCGGGCCGTCCGGGCGTTGCTGGAGGTCGCCCCCGAGACCGCCGAGCGGGTCGAGCCCGATGGGTCGGTGGCGACCGTGGCCGCCTCCGAGATCGTCCGGGGGGACCGGGTCCGGGTCCGGTCGGGCGAGCGGGTTCCGGTGGACGGCTCGGTGGTCTCGGGGCGGTCGAGCGTCGACCAGAAGGCGATCACCGGCGAGTCGGTCCCGGTCCTCCGCGAGTCCGGCGACGGCGTGTTCGCCGGGTCGATCAACGGCGAGGGGGCGCTGGAGGTCGAGGCGTCGGGGACGCTCGACGAATCCCTGATCGCGCGCGTGGCCGACCGGGTCCGCCAGGCCCAGTCGAGCCGGGCCCCGGTGGAGCGGACCGTCGAGCGGTTCGCGGCCTGGTACACCCCGGCGGTGGTCGGGGTCTCGCTCCTGGTGATGCTCGGCCCGCCGCTGGCCGGGCTTGGCTCGGGGGCCCCGGCGGAGTGGGCGACGTGGTTCGCCCGGGGGCTGGTGGTCCTGGTGATCGCCTGCCCCTGCGCCCTGGTGATCGCCACGCCGGTGGCGCTGGCGTCGGCCCTGGCGGCGGCGGCCCGGAGGGGGATCCTGCTCAAGGGGGGGGAGTTCCTGGAGGAGGTCGGCCGGCTCCGGGTCCTGGCGTTCGACAAGACGGGGACGCTGACCTTGGGCGAGCCCGACGTGGTCGAGGTGGTCCCGACCGACGGCCGGGTCGACGCCGACGTCCTCCGGATCGCCGCCGCGCTGGGGGACCAGGGGGGGCACGTCCTGGGCCGGGCGATCTCGCGGCACGCCCGGACGCTCCGGCTGGAGGTCCCCACGGCCATCGGCTACGAGGCCGTGCCCGGCCTGGGGGCGTCGGGGCGGGTCGGCTCGGTGGAGTATCACATCGGGAGCCACCGCTACATCGACGAGGCCGGCTTCTGCCCGCCCGAGTTTCACGCCCGGCTCGGCCGGGCCGAGGGGGACGTGGGGTCGTCGGTCGCCCTGGCCACCGCGACCGGCCCGATCGGCTGGATCCGACTGGCCGACCGCCCCCGGCCCGAGGCTGCCGCGGTGGTCCGGGAGCTGGTCGCCCTGGGCGTCGAGGTCGTGATGCTGACCGGCGACAACCGCCCGACCGCCGACGCCGTCGCCCGCGAGCTGGGGATCCTCGACCGCCGAGCCGGCCTCCTCCCCGCCGAGAAGGCCGAGGCGATCGCCGAGCTGAACCACCGGCGAGGCCCGACCGGGATGGTCGGCGACGGCGTCAACGACGCCCCCGCGCTGGCCGCCGCCCGGGTCAGCGTGGCCCTGGGCGGGGTCTCCAGCGCCTCGGCCCTGGAGACCGCCGACATCGTCCTGATGGCCGACGACCTGGCCGCCTTGCCCTGGCTGGTCCGCCTCGGCCGGGCGACCCTCTGGCGGATCCGCCAGAACATCGCCCTGGCCCTGGGCTCGAAGCTCCTGGTCCTGGGCCTGGCCGTGTTCGGCCTGGCCACCCTCTGGATGGCCATCCTGGCCGACGTCGGCGTCAGCCTGATCGTCACGGCCAACGCGCTCCGGCTGCTCCGGCGATTCTGAAGGAACATCGGCGGCCGATTCCTCGCCTCGATCCTTGACTCCCGGGAGCCGCCCTCATGGACCGCCAGGCCGCCCGGGGGGGATCAGGGTCGGTTCGACGTCGAAGGTCCCGCGAAACCGCTCGGGCCAATCGGGGAGCGGCTCGTACTCGCCCCGGACCGGCCGGAAGAGATGATGCCCGTGGGTCGTCTTCAGGATGCCGTCGAATCCGATCATGGATCATCCCGCGGTGGTGAAAGGCTCGACTGGCCCCTGGTGGATCGTGGGCGAGCCCTGGCCCTGGATGGCCTCGATCTCGGCCTCGACAGCGGCGACGGCCTCGCGGGTGTCGAGGACTTCCAGGACGGTCTCGGCAAGGAAGGTCCCGCCGGGAGGGAGGGTGACGACCCGCCCCCGGGCCTCCTCGAAGGGCCGGGGGTTGGGGAAGTTGGTCGCGGGCTCCAGGCCGGTGACGTAGCCTTCGCGGAGGCCCCGGGTGTTCTTCCAGAGGGTGAAGCAGGGGAGCTGATCCCGGCGGAACCGGAGGACGACCGCCTTCTCGCCCCCGGGGGCCCGGAGCATGGCGAGGGTCCGGCCTTCGGGGCCTTCCCCGCGGAGGCGGGCGAGGTAGACCTCCTCGGCGGAGCCAGGCTCGGGGGGGCCGTAGGTGGCCCATCGGCCGAGGCCTCCGCTGGCCTGGGCGTCGCGGGGGACGAGGGCCTCGATCGGGGCGGCGAAGGTCGAGCCCTCGGCGAGGAACGGGGGGCCGAAGTTCCAGTGATAGAGGAGCTGGATCGCGGCCGGGGAGTCGGACAGGTTGACGAACTCGTCGCGGACCACCAGCCGGTTCGAGCCGGGGACGGTGGTGATCCGGGTGGTCATCTCGACCTGCGTGAGGAACAGGGTCGACTCGGCGACCCGGCCCTCGATGGTGATGGCGTGCGGCGGGGCGTCGTCGACGTGGACGGCGACGAGATGGGCCGGGATGTTGGCGATCCGGCCGTGGAGGCCGACCAGGACGTGGCGGGCGTCCGAGCCGTCGGGGCCAGGGACGGCGACCTCGTAGGGGGCCCCGTTGCTCTCCAGGCCGCACCGGACGCAGAGCTCGTCGAAGCCGTCGAGCCAGCCCAGGCCGCCCCGGTCGGCCAGGTGGACGAAGGCGGGGTGGACCGGGCCGTCGACGACCGGCGAGGCCCAGCCCAGGGCGTCGCCCCGGCAGGAACCCTTCCAGAGCCCCATCCCCCGCGTCGGGACGATCGCCATCGCCAGCCGACCGTTGTCGAGGTGGATCAGGTCGACGCCCTCGCGACGGCCGCCCCGGAGGGTCCGCTTGGTGACCGACCAGGCGTGGGGCGACGCCTGGCCGAGGTCGGCCGGGGTCAGCTCGAAGGCGTCGGTCCAGACGTCGCGCGACAGGTCGGTCAGGGTGAACGAAGGCATGCGGTCCTCGGACGGCCGGGGCGTCGCCCGCCGGCCCGGACCGGCCCGGGCCCGACGATCCCGCCAGCATAAGCCCGGGCCGACCCCGGATCCAGACGACGGCCATTGGCGGCGAGCCCGGCCCTATCGGTGGCCGGGGGATTGAAGGAAAGGGACGCTGATGCGATCATGGAGGGAGATCCGAGGCGATGGGCATTTCCGAGGGCTGACGGAGAACGATCGATGCACGCCGACCACCGGACCCGGGCCCTGAAGATCGACGCCCTGGAGGCCCTTGACGGGCGGATCGTGCCCTCAATCGCCGTCCCGATGCCCCCGATGGCCATCCGGCCGGTCGCCTTCCCGCACGTCGCGGTCGCCTCGCCGATGCCCCCGGCTCCGATCCGCCCGGCCGCCCTGGCGATCGCCCCGGTCGCGGGAGGGGCTTCCCTGGTCAATGTCGATCAGTCGCTCGCTATGATTTATCAAGACTATCTGAACTATCAGAAAGCCGGCGGCCACGGGCCCTTCGTGTCCAGCCAGGCGATCTTCGTCCCGATCTCCGGGACCACCGTCGGCGTCACCGTGAGCGTCCGGGGTGATTTCAACTCGACCCTCGCGAAGCTCCCGGGCCTCGGGCTCCAGGTCGGGGGCGTCAGCGCCGCGAATCGGCTCGTCTCGGGCTCGCTGGACCTCTCGAACCTGGCCCGCCTCGCCGATGACCCCGACGTCCTCAGCGTCTCGGCGAACACCAGGCCGATCCTCCGGGGGGCCGTCCCCATCCCCGGTCCCGCCCGCGGCTTCCGCTGATCCCGGAGCCGGGCGAAACCGATTGACTCGACCAGGCTTCCGCTTTAGGTTGACCGGCGGATGTGCGGCGATCGGCCGCGCTGCCTCTCTCCCACCGCCAGGTCCACCCAGGAGGTCCGCTCATGGCAGAGTCCCCGCAACGCTTGGGCCCGGGCGTCTCGCGCCGCGAATTCGTCAAGGTCGTCGGGACGGCCGCGGCGGCCCCGCTGATCGTCCCGGCCTGGGCTCGCGCCGAGGGGGGTTCGACCCCGGTTGGCCCGACCCCGAAGGCGCCGTCGGAGACCGCCGTCGGGCGGTTTTACGCGTCGCTCAAGGGCGACCAACGCAAGCTCATCTGCTTCGCGTTCGATGACCCGAAGCGGTCGGAGGTCCAGAACAACTGGGCGATCGTCAAGCCGAGCATCGGCGACCTCTCGACCGAGCAGCAGGCCCTCTGCCAGGAGGTCTTCCAGGGCCTTTGTAGCGAAGAGGGATACGGCCGGTTCCAGAAGCAGATGGAGGACGACGCCGGCGGGTTCAAGAACTACCACGTGGCCGTCTTCGGCGAGCCGGGGACCGACAAGCCGTTCGAGTGGGTCCTGACCGGCCGGCACGACACCCTCCGGGCCGACGGCAACAGCGTCGAGGGGGCGGCCTTCGGCGGCCCGATCTTCTACGGCCACGACGCCACCGGCTCGGGCAACGACGACGCCAAGCACACCGACAACGTCTGGTGGTACCAGGGCCGGCAGGCCAACGCGATCTTCGCGACCCTGGACGACAAGGAGAAGGCTCGGGCCCTCGTCGCCAAGGCCGAGCGCGATGCCCCCATCTCGATCCAGCTCCGGGGCGACCGGCCCGGGGCTCCCGGCCTGCCCGTGGCCGACCTCGACGGCCAGCAGAAGCAGATGGTTCAGAAGCTCCTGAAGGACCTGACCAGCCCCTTCCGCGCCTTCGACGTGGAGGAGGTCAACGAATGCCTCCGCGAGGCCGGCGGCGCCGACAAGCTCCGCCTGACCTACTTCAAGGACGGCGACATCGGCAACGACCAGGTCTGGGACATCTGGAAGCTCGAAGGTCCCGCCTTCGCCTGGTTCTTCCACGGCTCGCCCCACGTCCACACCTGGGTCAACATCGCCCGCAAGGCGCCCTCGGCCGACAAGGCGTGAATGGATCGCGACCGGAGATCCGAATGCAACCGGCCCCGGGCGAGGTCTTCTCGCCCGGGGCCGATCGATGTGACGCGCTTCGCGATCAGGAGCAGCCCATGCTGTTCCCGCAGTTGAAGCAGCGGTAGCAGGTCCCGCAGCGGACGGTCAGGGCCCCGCAGTTGTCGCAGGCGGGGGCATCGCTCTGGAAGTGGGCGAACTGCTCGTCGCGCTTCTCCAGGGCTTCATAAGACGGGACGACGGCGGGCGCGGGACTCGGGGCCGGGGCGGCCTGGCCGAGGACGGCCTCGGTGTGATCCAGGTCGGCGATGGTAACCGTCCGGTGGCCGTTTACCTTGATGGTCGGTTTGGGGGCCGGGGCGTCGTCGACCCGCTGGGGGGCGTTGGCCTCGCGGTAGCCGGGGATGAACTCCATTCCGAGCCATCGGAAGATGTAGTCGGTCACGCTCTTGGCGATCGGGATGTCGGGGTTCTTGGTGAACCCGGCCGGCTCGAACCGGCTGTGGGCGAACTTGTTGACGAAGACGTCGAGGGGGACGCCGTACTGGAGGCCCATCGAGATCGACGTGCCCAGAACGTCCATGAGGCCGCCGATGGTCGATCCCTCCTTGGCCATCGTGATGAAGACCTCGCCCGGCCGGCCGTCGGGGTAGAAGCCGACGGTGACGTACCCCTCGTGCCCCTGGATGTCGAACTTGTGGGTCAGGCTCTGCCGGGTGTGCGGCAGGCGGGCCCGTCGGGGCTGCGAGGCGGTCGCCTGGGGCGCGGGGCTCGGGGCCGGGATGACGACCGGGGCGGAGGCGGAGGCGGAGGCGGAGGCGGAGGCGGAGGCAGGGACCGGCGTGAGCTCGGCGGCGACGAGCTTGGCGGCTTCGGCGTCGGCCTTGGTGCCGGACTCGGACTTGGTGCTCACCGGCTGGCTCCCCTTGGAACCGTCGCGATAGATGGCCATCGCCTTGAGGCCGAGCTTCCAGCCTTCGAGATAGGCTTCGCGGATATCGTCGACAGTGGCGTCGCCGGGGACGTTGCAGGTCTTGCTGATGGCGCCGCTGAGGAAGGGCTGGACCGCCGACATCATCCGGAGGTGGCCCCGGAAGTGGATGCTCCGGCCGCCCTGGGGCGGGGCGAAGGCGCAGTCGAAGACCGGGAGGTGGCCCTCGTGGATCCCCGGCGCCCCCTCGATCGTGTCATGGCCGTCGATGTAGTCGAGGATCCC
>JAABUJ010000899.1_pt1 | contig 50418 bp, 44 predicted proteins | sample 5559131 | NCBI WGS metagenome assembly JAABUJ01 (sample SAMN10711875, study PRJNA513366) | rock metagenome | isolation source: Antarctica rocks | place: Antarctica: Victoria Land, Mt New Zealand nord | collected 2016-01-07
GCGGGGCGCCCGCGAGGCAGAACTAAGGTTTTCCATTTTGGTTTTTCCTTTGCAAAGGCGATTCGCCCTCATAGACCTAGATAGGGACTGAATAGGGAGTTAATAGAACAAATAATAATAATATATACACACTATCTCTTTCTAAAACTCAGAACACTTATTGTTCTGTATTTTGTATAAATCTTTATAATTTACACATTTTCTAATGCTGAATTCTAAATTTTTAAAGAGACAATTCTTAAATCTATAACTCTCTATATATATGCTGCATTTCTAAGTATCTTCACATTAAACATTTATGTAATTATATTTATGACACTTAAAATACTTCTAAATGCAGCAAATCTAATTATATAACTCTGTCTTCTTGTATTTAAAGTCTTAAATCAATTCAATTTAAAGCATTAAATTAATGTGCTTTACATTTATAAATTTCATCATTACAGACTCTGTCACTTGTTTTGAGCTGCACAGTCATCTTATATAATTAATTAAAATGTTTTTCTTAACTTTAATCTTATAATTTTCTGCCTATATATATGTCACTATATGTCATGATATCACTATGCACTCATACTGAACCATAGCTGAACCCCTCATGCAATGATTGATAAGCAAAGTACTATATAGACAGTCTTTACATACAAATCTTTGAAGTTCTTTAATTGTTAATCTTCATCAATACAAGACTCTAACATCAGAACTTCATCAAATAGCTGTTGTAACATAGTGTCTCACATTGTCACATACCTTACTCATCAGCCTCTTATAGATAAGAGACTCATGAATTCACAATTTTAACAACTCTTTTTTTTTAAAGAATGATGATTCATTACATTGCAATATGCAGACTAAAAGCCAACAAAATGAAACAGAATCATTCTTTAATTATACTGAGACTTAAGTAATCTTTGAAGAATAAGAATCTGCAGAGATTCAGGCTGCTATTTAGACTGCAGAGAAGAAGAACTGACATTTAGACAAATAGATTTATCTGACTGAAATTAGACAGATTAATGATAAGAAAAGGTGATGATTCACAGAAATCAATTGCAGAATGCAAGTATTTAATATGCATAATAAGATTGATGAACTTCTAAGAGATAAAGATTCTCAAGTCTTATCTGAGAAAGAACTGCATACAGAATCTTTTTATACTCTTATTAGCTCTTTAAATTTGATGAAGCAACATGCATTCAAAGTTGTGTATGTACTTTCAGCAAAATGAATGCAATGACTGAAGAACTTGTTCACATATAATGAAAAGTTCATCTGTAAACATACTGAATTTATACACAGTACTGTGACAGCATTCTGCTTAATCTCTGAAAACTTCTTTAATGATCACAATAAAATTCTCTTTGTCATGCAGTTCTTAGTAGAAGAACCTTAAAATGCATGATTTTGTTATATCAATGAGAGCAAACTTCTGAATAACAAATCATAAATATTCTTTTCAAAGTTTCTGCTCAATCTTGTTGAGAACTCAGTGAACTGTGAGCTTAGCATAGTACAGAAATACTTAAAAGTTATACAGAAATTTATTTAATCAGTTTAAGCTTTTACAACATATCTTAACATGCTGAAGAATTAGCTCTCAAGCTATACAGAGAAACAGAGAACAAGTTATTTCTTTATGAAACTTTAACTGAAGATTCAAATAACTTTGATCAACTATTAAGATTTCTTAAAGACAAGAAAAAGCCTAATAGCTCTGATCACTAAACTAAAGATTAATCAGCAATCTGCAGATAATTGCACAGTTTAAAGTCACATCATTAAGAAAATTTATGAGCATCATTTACATTCTTTTACTCAGGCAGCAAAGCTGCAGCAGAACAATTGTCTCAATTCTGAGATTATAAAATCAAGTCATTATGACAATACAGACAAACTTTGTTTTGAGACTGATGTCAAAAAGAATAGCTGCTATAACTGTGAGAGATTAGATCATTTCACAAAGAACTGCAGAAGTTCTCTGAAAAATCTTAATCACATTAAGATTAATGCAGTCAAGACAAAAAAAGACAGAGTCTTGTTGATTACACTTCAGCAACAAAAATTAGATTAAAGATCATAAAGAAATTCAGCATTATAAAGAAAGATTAAGTCTAAATTAAATCTGACTGAGTCTCTGTCAGTGTACTGTTGAATACTGCAGCAAAGATTAATGTAATGTCTTAATGATACATTGTTGCTCATTAACTGACACAAGTTAATGCAGAACTTCTGAGATCAGAGCTTCTAAAAGAACAATATGTTTATTGCTATAATGTGTATTTAATGAAGCATAGACTCATCAACAATTAAGAATAAGAGCAAACTGAAGAGTAGTTATTCTATATTTTAAATAAGAATGAATCTAAACTCATCTTTGATCTTTTAGATCTGAAATGACAACACATTCATATCAATTGTGACTTGCACACATGACATTATAAAATAAAACAAATGTCTCTGACTATTGATGAGCCTGAAGTGTTTATCAATAACATTTAAAATCAATCTGCTGTTTATGCATTGTTGATGATGTCTAAGTCAGACTCATCAACAACTGTTATACATGTTGTTAGCAAAATGCTGACACTATCTCAACAATACAACAGATATATAAATGTGTTCTCTGAAGAGAATGTTGACAAATTATCATCTCATTAAGAACATGATCATGTCATAGAGACAGAGAGACATAAATCATTCTATGATTCACTCTACAATCTGTTGAAAACAGAGCTACAAGTGCTTAAAGAATATCTAGATGACACTTTAATGAAGAAATAAATACAACATTCTGTTAGCTCTGCAGAAGCATCAGTTCTGTTTGTTTTAAAAAATGAAGAAAGCTTACATTTATATGTTGACTACAGAGATCTCAACAAGATTACTGTCAAGAATTGTCATTCTTTGCTGCTGATTAGTGAGACACTTAATTAATTGAGTGAAGTCAAGATGTTCATCAAACTAGATCTTAAGAATGCTTATTACTGCATCAGAATCAAGAAAGACAACAAGTAAAAGACTGTGTTTCACATATACTACAGTCATTTTAAGTACATAATTATGTCATTTAAACTGATTAATGCTCTGACAACTTTTCAAGTCTATATCAACTGAGCATTAACTGAGCTAGTCAATGTCTTTTGTGTAATATATCTAAATGATATTCTGATCTATTTCAGTTCTCTAGAAGAACATCAGAGTCATGTGAAACAAATTCTGAAACAACTTCAACAGTTTAAACTGTATGCAAACTTAAAGAAGTGCACTTTTCTTATTATACAGATAAAATTTCTTAAGTTCATTATCTTCACTACTGATGTTTCAATGAATCAACAACAGATCAAAATCATAAAGAAATGACTGATATCTAGAAGCTATTATGAGATACAAATATTTCTAGAGTTTGCAAACTTTTACTGTCACTTTATACAGAGCTATTCTAAGGTCACTGCTTCTTTAACTGATCTATTAAAAGACAGCAAGAATGACAAGAAGATAGATGTCTTTGAGTGATTATAAATGACAGTGCAAGCATTTTGCAAGCTTTGCAACATCTTTACACAGATATTTATTCTGATGCACTTTAATTCAGAGCTAAGAGCTCAGATTGAAACTGATATCTTAATAATTAAGTTAATAAATATTTACTCACAGCTTCAGACAGATGCTCAATGACATTCTGTTGTCTTCTGATTAAGGAAGTTAAATCTGATTAAAACACACTATGAAACTTATAATCAAGAATTGTTGACAATCATGAAGGCATTTAAACACTGATGACACTATCTTAAGAGTAGTCATTATCTCATTAAGGTATTCATGAATCACAATAATCTACAAGAGTTTATGAATGTGAAATTATTAAACAGAAGACAAGCACACTGAGTTATGAGATTAGCTGCTTATGATTTCATAATTACACATTAATCAGAAAAGACAAATTCTGCTGATGCACTGTTGAGGTGCTCTGACTACAAAGTTAAGAAGAACATAAATAGATTGCTGTCAACATTGCAATGAAAGCTGATCACACTATCTTAAGAGTTAAAACTAAGCATTACTGCTCTAGTTAGTCAGATCAACACTTAAAGCTTAGATCTGCAAATTATGCTGATCATTTTATTAAAAGAATATTGATTAAGTACTCAGGCTGAAGATCATGACTGTTAAGAACAAGTCAATAAGAGATTTAGAAAGTCTTCATTTAAAAATGAATTAAAGAACAATGACTATACATCTAGTTCATCTATACACAATGTAACAGAAGAGCTGCTTAACTCTGTTGCTGAAATTACTGATTGTAAACAGTTTATTTTATGTACATTGATTCAGAAAGTGACTGACAGCAAAATGATACATAACAAGAAGCAATCATTCTTTCTTGAACTTGTTCATCTCTTGCAGAACACTGATGTTCTAACAGTAAAGATGTAACAAGACTTAAAATCACAGAATAACTGCAGTTATTAAGACATCAGTGACAGTTTATGAATGTTTAATTTTACTGAATTACTTTGTCACAAAAACAAGATATACATACTATCTGATAAAGTCATCAAGAATAAGCTCATGAAGCTGCATCATGATGATGTTTTAGCAGAACATTATGAAGTAGACAGAATGATTGATCTGTTGTTTAGAAAGTATTACTGAGTCAATATGACAAATAGTGTTCAAGAATATGTCACTTCATGTGCTGTATGCCTAAGAATTTAAGTATCAAGACACTGTTCATATGACAAATTACAGTTGTTGTCACTATCTACTTAATCATGAGAGAAGATAACAATGAATATGATCACTGACTTGCTGTCTAGCAGATAAGAAATTGATGTTTATGACTTCATACTGATAATTGTGAATCATCTCACAAAGATGACCTGATATATCTCTGTCACTAAAAAACTCACTGTGATCAAGTTAGCTGATATATATATTAAATAGATCATATGTCACTATGAAGAACTCAGAAATATTGTCTCAGATTAAGAGTCAATCTTTATCAATACATATTGATTTAAATTCTATTATCAACTTCAAACAAAGCAAAGACTAAGCACTGTCTTTTATCTGTAAACTGATGATTAAATTAAGAGACAGAATTAAATTCTAGAACATTATCTACATTGTTATTGTTGTGAAGAACAAGATGACTGAGTATTCTTTCTGTTTATGACAGAGTTTGCATATGCAAACAGAAAACATACAACAATTAGTTAAACATTGTTCAAGACATTAATGAATTATCACTTAAGAATCACTTAACATGTTAAGAACAACATCTATAAAGAGAAGATGTCAGCAGCAAAAGACTGAGCACAGTAAATGAAGAAAATCTGTATTACAATGATAAAGTGATAATAAGCTGCTATGAAAGCATAAGTCAAGTACTTTGACAAAAATTATGTTTAAAAAAGCTACAACATCAGCAATCTGATGCTATTGTTCATTAAGAACTTGAAGTAACACAGATTAAGTAAGAAATTGTTGCATAAATTCATTAAGTCTTTTTAAATTATCAATCTTATTGATAAACAAGCATACTAACTGGCTCTGCCTGCTCACTATAGAATTCATAATGTATTTTATGTCTCATGTCTAAAGTCTCATAAATGTCATCTAAACAATAATTCTTTGTCAGAACTGCTCTTTCTGAATCTTATAAATAACAAGAAGAAATATGAGATCAAAGATATCTTAAGCAAGAGATAAAGAAGAGAACAGTTACAATACAAAGTTAAGTGAATAAAGTATTTAACAGAATACAATGAGTGACTTTAAGTAGAGTATATGAGAAATGTAGAAGTGTTGCAACAAGAATATGATGCAAGAACAGAGAGAAAGCAAAAGCATAAATGAGATTTAAGAAATTAAAAACTTTTATTGAAAATATTCTACATAATATTATCTAGAAGAAGTGAAGTCAAAATACAATTAATACATCAGCAAAATGCTATCAAATCAGTTTGTTATCTCTGCATCTGCATTGCTATCAGAAGCAAAAGACAAGAACAGTGACTGCTTATCAGTGTTATAATTATTGTTAAAGTAATTAAGTTACAGCATTAAGTCACAAGAGCTTTCTAAGATGTTGTTACTTAATTGAAGAAAGAAAAGTCTGCACTTAAAGTGAAGTAAACAACATGATGATGACAGCAAAGTGTAAGAGAATTAAGAAAATAAATCATAAAGCAAAAGATATTCAATATAAATATCTGCACTGCAGTGACTGTTTACTGCTCTTAAATTATGAGCAACAACAGATCATAAATCTCTGCAGACTTACAATAATCACTGTGATGTCTCACAACACAAGTAATGTAGACAGTGACATACTTGATAAATGACATCTATATATAATTAAGATGATGCTGAAGCTGAGACTGATGAACATCATTGACTGCTATGATGACAACATGATTGATAAGTGTATACAAATTATTAATTTAACAGTTAAAGAATGCAGAGACCTATTACTGTTAATGCATCACAAAATGATAAGAAACTTTCTATTAAACTGAGTTGCACAGCTTTCAGAGTGTCTTGCAATAATTGTAGTTCTGATTCTTAACAATATTGTATCAACTAATGTTGTTGCTGATATGTTTTGAACAGTAAAGACAACAGAGAGAATTTAACTTGTTATTGATGTAATGACTATGATGTGACATCAAGATGATGTCAGTGTGAGCAAATAAGAAAGTAGAAAAATCACTGAAAGTATAATGTTGTGAAGTGACAACACTCTTAAGAGCTGAGGCAAAAACAGAATTGAGGTGCAATGTGCACAATGATGCTACTGCAGAAGAGAAATGTAATATATAATGCAGAGCAGAAAGATATTCATTAATTATAGTCTTAGATTTGACACTCTTCTGAATGATGAGTTTCTGACAGATCAATTATGCTGTAAAGATGATGTTCTGTAAAGTCAATGATGCAGTGATGATCACTGAGTAAGCATTTTCAATTAAGTTCATCAATAATGACTCATCTGTGACTTGAGAAAGTGATGTGCAAAAAGGCAGCATTTCATCATCAAAAAGATTAAGTAAATACAATCACATCTGCATGCAGCAGCAGAGTCTCTGTTGCTGTCTTTTTTGCACAACAATATTATTCAGAACATGCATCTCATCATTATTGTGTAAGTATTTTGTCAATAGATTCATCTTAAAATGCTTATGTTTCTCATGCTCAGTATTCTTCTTCATCATATTCTGTTTCTGCATTTCATTTCAGCAGAGCAAGTATGTCAATAATGTTACTTACAATACTCATTACATTCTTTACTGATTTAGCTCTTGCAGACTTAGTCTTCAGAATCAGTTTTGACAAGTTTGTCAACTTATTAATGTTTAAGATTGTGTTGATGAACAGTGTCTAATGATGAGAGTGATAAGAACTTAAAGATTTATCATTGCATTTCTTCATACTTGTACAGACACATTTCTTAGACTGCAACATTATTAGAATATGTTGATGTCTTGAATGCTATATGTATAAAAATCACTAATAATCTCACTAAATTCTTAATGAAAGACACAGCAGAAAGAACATCTTTCTTATTTTTCTTAATGATTATGATGTTAATGTTGCTACACTGTTGCTATTGTGTTGTTTACAAGATGTTACAAGAAAGAAGCATCATTCAAAGTCATAAAGTTGCTACAACTTCAATCTATTAAGATGTTGAAGATGAAATGAATGCAAGTTACACATAAGAAAGAGTCTCTTATATATTGCAATCAAATAAAGAGATCATCAATTTAATTAATTCAGAAATAAAGAAAAGTTAATCTCACTTATGTTTTGCATGTTATTCATTATTAAACAAAGCTGAATCATCATCTATCTGAATGTGACAAACTTAAAGTATTGCACAAGATCATCAGCCTAGCTAAAATAGACAACAAGCAAAATATGTAAGAATGTTAAGTGAATTATTACTTACATCTTACTGACTTAACATCAGTGATACATCAATGCACTGAAGAATCAGCACATAGAAGAGAAGACAATTGTTATGATATCATTATGTACTCATACTGAATCATAGCTGAATTTCTCACACAACAATTGATAAGCAAAGTACTATATAGACAGTCTTTACATATAAATCTTTAAAGTTCTTTAGTTGTTAGTCTTCATCAATACAAAACTTTAACATTAGAACTTCATTGAATAGCTGTCATAATGTAGTGTCTCACATTGTTACATATCTTACTCATTAGTCTCTTATAGATAAGAGACTTATAAGTTTACACTATAATTCACTAATCTTTCATTTTAATGCTCTGTATTAATATGCTGTGCACAATGACATTATAAATGATGATGACTATCTTGTTATTTACTTTTAAAGATGTAATTTATTTAATATTACTTTATAATGACTCTTTTTTAGTCACTGTAAATGTATATACTGTTAAGTTATTTAACTTCAGTTACTTAATAGCTACAATCTTAATAACAGTAATGTTTTAATTTACAGTAATGTAAATATAATTGTTAATACAGTTATATAGTGTGACTGATGAGAGAATGCATCAATAATCAATAAAAATAATGTTAATGAGTTTAATGACAATTCTGTAATCATTAAATGTAAAAAGATCTGTGATGATGCTTTTTTCTTTAAATAATGATGAAAAAAATACTGTTATTAAAAATAATAATATATTTATTATTATTTAAGCTTAAATATGTGTGTATCTATATTCTGTAATGATGAAAAATTGCAATGCAGAATTTCTGCTGATGAGAACTTTTAGAATGTTTTTTGTAACTGTAATATTGTATTGCATAATATTTATAATTCATTATAAAGCTTTCAGATTCACTGCAATTTAAACTATTTTAAATTGATTTAAAATTCTTTTTATAAAGTTCTGAACAGATCTGATGAAGAGTTCAATGTAAAATTATTGAAAAATCTTTTTAAACTTATTATTCTTAATTTTTAAGTTTATAAAGATCTGAAGTTGAGTTGCTTCATGTTTTAATTGAATGATGTACTCTGATAAAGATAAGAATTATATATTCATAACTGATTAAAAAAATCTCAACATTATGTTCTATATTAAGTTATAGTGCACAATGAGATGAGTTACTGACTAGATTTTGAGCTTATTTGATGCAGTTTTGATGGAGTTATTTCAAAATTCAGTTTGAGCTGAAGAAGGTGTTTTTTTGCTGTTTTGGTTGTGCTTTAGCCTTCAAGTTACGTCATCCGAGGGTGTGTAAAGGGGGTCTAGCGCCCACCGCTGGGTGAACAGTCTCACCACGATATTATTCGGTGGCCCTTTACAAAATGCATACTATACGATCACCAGTTGCGCAACCGGTAGAGCATACTCATCTTTAGTGTGCGCTTTGGGATGTACCTGGCCGACCTGGGACAGGTCCGACAGTTGGTGGATTGGCGGCGGTGACGACTTCTCAAGGGCTTTGATGCTTTTGGTAATTCATCTAAGTTATCACAAGGTGCAATTACTGGTTCCATCTTCGTTTCAATTGGTAGGCATTGCTCTGCGAGGGATCCTAACTAGCATCTAGCCAATCAGGAAGAACATCTGATAAGAGCGACAGCAAGACCGCACAGTCGTGATCATCATACATGTGATTGCACATCTTCTCGTCAACCAGTGATTTGTCCAGTCAGACATCCACCATCAAGGCACATGTTGCCAAACCCTTCACTTATGAGTGACATCATTTACCGGCTCCGGGCACGCTCGAGGCCTGCGGCGCAGGTATTGTTGCTCCACGCCAGCTGAACATCATCCATAAACCAGATTACCGGCTTGTCCCCTACTCGAGCCACGATGCGCAGCCCAGACAGTCCGGTGAACCGGTCGCCCAGTAAGACTGCTTGCAATGGACAGTCGCGCATTTCGGGGCACGGAGGGATTGCCGCACTGGCCGACACTTGAGTGACTTCCACATCCGTTGACTTGATGTATGCGAAGCCGGTGAAGGTGACGATGCAGTCTTCTGGTCCTCTATTGTCGCAACCCATCGAGGCCCCGTAAGCGTCAATCCAGTATGCGCTGTTCCTAGCCCTTGGCCCCGCGCCAAACTCCCCAAGGATATCATCTCCCACTGCTGGCGACGCGGTAGTGACGAGCGGTTGGCCGGTCATGTTCGTGGTAAAGACTGCCAGGTGTGGTGGAGATGATGGCTGGAATGGATCCGTTGGTGGTGGAGCATATGCATATCCTCCTGAGAAAAAGAGATGATGGTAGGGGCTGAAGATTGGCGGATAATCGGCTGTGTCGTTGTTACTTGGCGAGAAAGCGAGCAGATCATCGAACTGTTCAGCGTCAGTATCTAATCATAGACACAATGGTAGGTTGATTCAAGACCCACATTGAGAGTGAAGTTTCCAATCTCGCCACAGCTGGTCGAGGTGGGTACGGACGGCGCAGAGGACGAAGGAACATCCGCTAATGAAGATTGTGCGATGATTGGAGATGGTACTGTTGTGCCGCTAGCCAGTTGTACGCCCTCAGTCACCGTTGTTGGAAGTGCTGTCTGGGTGACGATTTGCTGGGAAGCACTCGAGGTTTGGGACGATGTGCTGGGAAAATTGGCTACCGAGAGAGACGGCTGATTTCCGTAGCCTGCAGGCGAAGACACTGGAGCTTGTTAAGATATTAGTCCACATAAGAGCTAGGATGGAAACGATGTCAGTCGTACCTGGGACCAGAGGAGGTTCCGCTTTCACAGGCGGAGATGGGATGGGAAGCTTGGCTACCGAGAGAGATGGCTGAATTCCGTAGCCTGCAGGCGAAGACACTGGAGCTTTTGAAGATGTTAGTCCACATAAGTGCTAGGATGGAAACTATGTCAGTCGTACCTGGGACCAGAGGAGGTTCCGCTTTCACAGGCGGAGAGGGGATGGAAGTAGCAGGTGCACCGCCATCAAAGACGTTGGTCCAGGAGACGACTACGCCATTGATAGTGGCGACGACGATCGAGCCCACCTGGCGTTTCCCTTTCTTCTTATACGCTTGACGGGAGGGAGATGGAACACCATACGTATAGCCAGTAGGCAAACCAATAGCGATAGCGGACACGGCACCCGTTCGGTGAGCTTGGTTACTCAAAGCGCTGATACCACTACCTGTTGCGCCACCCTTGACAGTCTGTAAGGTTGTGCCTGTCGCGTTCCAGCCACCCGCACCGATCCCTGTGAAGCTTCGAGCTGAGGTAGCGGTTCCGTTATGGACCTCGAAGATGGTTCGAGTTAAATGTACAGTCGATGTGAGGGTTAGAAAGATAGTTCCATCGCTTGTGGAGTGCTGATCTGCTTCGGTGGAAACCGGTGCGGCCTGAACGGCGGAAGTACGCGTGACAGAATCGTGAATTACGGATGGAAATTCGCTGCCGTGCGAGGTCGTTGTTCCAGCAAGCTCGCTGAGGTGATAGGGCTCACCATATCCAGCAGTGCTCGAGGTTGGAGTGGCTGCAGCTACCTGTACGGATTCTGTGTAGGTGATGAAGATGGTACTCGTGGCGGTGATATCGGTGGCCGTATCAGTCGATCCAGCAGACGGAAGGTTGAGAGTCTCCGAGGGAGCTTGTTCGTCGACACTGCCAACAGACTGAATCAAAGCCGACTTGACAGCCACGTCGATCGTGGTACCAGGGGCAGTGACGGTAACATATACCGTTTCTGGCTGACCACAGTTGTTGCCATTCGAGAGACTGGTAGCAAGGCCGTTTGGAGACCTGAGAGTTCGCACCATTAGTGCTATTACCAAAATCTCTGAGATAATGGGAAGGAGCTTGGCAAGGATCCGCTCCGAGACCACCAAAAGTCCCACGATGGCAGGACGTACTGCCATCGTTGTTATGTGTGGTGGTATTTGAAAAAGTTCTCAAAAGTCTTGCTTTTGTGTGCTTCACGCGTGAATTGGCGACGGTGAGCTCGGCGCTGACTCGTCGCTGACTCGTCGAGTTTCTTCATTGCGGCTGGGAATAACCCTAGAACAGACGAACGAGATGAACCACTTACTCAACTGCACCGACACCAACCACACCCAACGTCACCGCAGACACAATCACCTTGGACAGATGCATCTTGAACGCGACTCACGGCAGCAAAAGGAGTGAATAGGTTATTGGAACAGTCAAGAGAGAAGTTAGGAACGTTGTGAGAGAATGGAAGACGCCTACACTTCTAGAAACGAACGACTAGACGGACGACGTGATGGTGGAAGGTTGGAGAAGGTGAGGTGACGAGATGAAAAGAATGAGAGGAATTGGTTTTGGGAGACTAAGGAAAGAGTGAAGTTTGGCTTGTGATGTTGAGCGTTTGTTTCACTAAACTTGAGGCGCTCGGACCACATAGGGTTGCAATGATCCCGGTCGCTGACGTATCGCTTCAACCACGGTGGAAGGATGTGAAAAGGGATGGGGTCATTTCATGTAAGGTACATGAGTTTCATGATTCAGTGTGCTTCTTAATTCTACACACATGTACTCCGTACAGCTGCATATGTTGGTATCTGCCGGCATACCACTTACCGTTCCGATGTCCTGGTACGACCAATCTCGGCAGGGGATCATATGGAGCATTTTGTGGTCCTGACGGATGACAGAACCTGCTTTCGAAATTATCTCGCGTTGTAACAAGGCCAGATTATCTTCAACAAGCAGCCAGCCATCTGTTTGTTGGTCACTTTGACACGACCAGCCTGATCTGCAGCTAGCCGTTGAGGAACGAGTCGAAAGCTGCCGTGGCCAGGGGAGATGTCTCCATGACAGGAGTTCATTTGCCATTACTCTGGAAGTCCGTACATATCGCCAGCGTGGGATACATGACTGACGCTGAACCGCTCTGTGTACACTTCGATCAAGAGGATTCAAGCAGTCTGTACTTTGCGAATACAGCAACTTCAAAGCATCGTCGTTGCCCAAGCGCCACGCCATGCATATTCTATAAAGGATCACAGAACTCCGAGCCCATGCATTGTAGTTAGTTCCATGCCATCGAGGAGAGCAATATACCAGCCATCATTTCTACTCCACACCCTTCCTTGAGATTTCAGTGCGGCCTCTTGGCCATAAGTAGAAGATATGCAATGAACTGGTAAATCACGGTACAAATCCCTAGCCTCAGAAGGTTCGTACCGGCGTCCTTGTCCAGGTTGTAAAGCTGCAAGACTTGCACGCCGGTGCTGATGGGACAGTCCCCGTCGGGTGGTTTCCGGTAAACCGTTGCACGGAAAGTGCTGAGCCAGCAGCGAACACGGCGCCAAATTGCCGAAGGACCACTTGATAGGCGACAGGTGGTTCAAGGCCGCCAAGAAACCTGGGATATTGAGGCTCATGACACCTCCCATGAGTGTAGCAATAGGTAAAACGACAGAAGTGACGTTAACTGCAAAGCCCGTGTGTCGCAGAGAGTGTTAAACATGATGGCAACGCTTTCGCAATAGCCTGACAATGCAAACTCATTTGAGCGCCACCACGAAAAAGGAGAATTCGAGCATCTGGAAATGCTTTAACGTGCCACTGCCGTTTCCTGCGTATACCGGTAACCCTCCACGAGCTAGTAGGAACACGTTCCCAACATGTGCGAGAAGATCTGACCTTGGTTGATGAATAGTAAGTATGACAGTTCGGCCTTTCCCGGCGAGTCCTCTGAGCAACTCAATGCGTACGACCGAGATCAAGGGAATCCAAGCGAGTCCATGATATACTGCCCAGTATATTGGTTGCCTACTGGGTTGCTGATGCCACCAGGAAGTGGGTAGTCGTAGAGTTAACCTTCGGGATTCGAAGTGTGGCCCACGAATTCATTGGCGCAGAGAGCGCCAAACGCATAGAACACATATGGCTGTCCATTTTAGCCACCGTACGTGAATGTAATCTCGTTTGATTGTACGACGTACCAGCAAGCCAAGGACTGCCGAGTGTACCCCATATTGGCAATAAGGGTAGCACCGGCGAACTCTCCAAAGATTGCCACGCACGCGTGGCGAATGTAACGGCAATGTAATGGCTCAAGAGTGTGATGGCGAAGTATGGTATAAACTTGGCCTGCCAAGGGCCGAAATCCAGCCATGAAATCAAAAGAGATGATGGCAAAAAACCGATTCCTGCCAAGCTATCTAAGGCGAGGAGGATCCACCCAGTGATGATTGCCATACTGATTGCTTCGGAGAAAGAACTGCCGGCGATACCCATTAGATCCCGGAAGGTCGCCACGAATGTCCACGGAGTGAAGTCGCGAATCTGTCATCCAGGAGGTGTTAGGTAATTTTTCTTCATCTCCGTTGGATTTGAGTCTCGCCTGCGGTAGTCATCTCCTCAGTCCCTCTTGTGTCATCTTGGACTTCATCAACCCCCCGTGACTTCTCCAAGCGCTCCACACGGTCTCTAGACACTTTCCCTATCTCAGGTGACCCAGTATCAGCAGCAGGCAGATCCGAAAAAGTATTCTGCTGGATTGCGGAACGGGGCACCTTCATAGCCTAGGCTATCAAAGTAAGGCAGGGCACTTGTCCGGTTGGAGCCGCTGTATAAAGGAGATCCACTCGAAAGAAGTACCAAGTGATTCTGAAAAGTCTCCAGATCTCTGGACGAGGCTGATGTATAGTAGTGACGACGGTCCGACCCTCAATCGCCAAACTCTTCAGCGTTGAGATCAGTTGGAACGCGCTGGAGCTGTCCAACCCGGTGGTAACCTCATCCAGAAAAGGACCCAAGACTAGTTCTCCGCTTTTCGCCGCCACTACAGCCCTTTGTGGACGTGTCCGGGTATCTGCGCAGTCTCTCAGCCCTAACTCAAGGACGGACCCCTCTACAGCTCTGGACCGCTCTACTCGTGTGGCCGGTTGCGGACAACGCAGATCTGCCACGGAACGGAGCGTTCCGCTGACGGTCGAAAGACAATTTGCTGCCATAACATAGGGCACTGCGAATGCTAGATAGGTCGGTGTGTCCGTTTGTACATGGCCTGTCCAGAAATCTTACTGTTCAGCTTATGCGACGCAACGCCAAGCAACGAAGTTCTTCCGCTCCCAGACCCTCCCAGAATGGCCGTCAAAATTGGTCCGCGCGCTGCAGGCTTCAGAAATGTGGTCCTACCTCATGGTGCTGGTAAGGCTCCCAACTACGGTAGTTCTCACTACTGCCTCAACATGAATTCTCTTTGGGCTACCCGACACCTTCACAAATTTTCCATGTCCAATTCCATCACCGCTGGTGTCAAACTGATGGAGGAGGAAACACTGCTCCATTACAGCGCTTCGTCATTCTTTCCCGTGCACATCGGCCAGATCTTCCATGAACGGTACAAAGTTGAGGCCAAATTCGGACACGGTGGGTCCTCTACCGTTTGGCTTTGCCGGGATCAAAAGTACACAACTCACCTGACAAATGATGGGCTGCTGGCTAATTGATTTCTAGAGCTGATGCTTACAAGGTTCTCAAAGTGGGCACCTACAGTACCGTTGAGAACCGAGAGTCGAAGGTGCTCAGTCACTTGGCAAAATGCAGTTTGACACATGATGGCCGATATTGTGTGAGACGGGCATGCGATGCTTTCAAGATCAACGTCCCTGGTGGTGCGCATCAATGTCTTCTGTACGAGCCTCTGGGAATGAGTTTGTTGGAGTATGTCAACCTGCAACCAGAGAGAAGACTCGGCATGAGGGCAGCAGCGTGGGTCACCAAATATCTTCTTATAGGGCTTTGATTACCTTCATACAGGTCGCGTGGTACACACAGGTATTCGGTGAAGCGACGTCTTGTCCTTGGCTTTAGCTGATTCTTGTTGTGCAGACATCAAACTCGACAACATCTTGACCACTCTCCCAGATGATGAAGACGCCATTCTGACAAGGCACATCAAAGTCGCACGCGAAGATCCAGTAAAAGTGATCGATGACAGCCGCGCAATCTATACGTCTCGAACCCCAGAGTATGGCAATGATTTGACTTACCCCATAATCTGTGATCTTGGTATGGCAGTCTTTGACCAGGACGAGTATGAAGGGCTCCTTCAGCCTGTCCCCTATAGGGCACCAGAGGTGATTTTAGGCATGAAGTGGAAATTCAGTGTGGACATTTGGAACTTGGGCGTCTTAGTGTGTAATCTCGTTCCGGCGTAGTTCAATCTGGTGATCTCTTGGTACTGACACTCGAATAGATTTGGGAATTTCTTTTCTCCGAGCACATATTTGGTAGCCAAACAGAACGAGGATGTCTTGAAATGATGATTACATATCTTGGTCCGCCGCCGACGGAGTTCTTGCAACGCCATGCATTGCCCTCTTCATACTTCGATGAACATGGCAAGTAGTAAGATACGCGCCAGCACTTGATAGAATTGCACTGATAGCTAGTGATAGGGACGTGGAGGGGGGCTGATATTACACCCATCACTCTGCACAATAGACTGGAAGGTGTAGACGTTGAGTTATTTCTTGATTTCCTCAAGTCTATGCTTCGATGGGTCCCTGAGGAACGGGGAACTGCTGCAACATTGTTGAAGCATCCATGGCTGCAGGTGAGCCCGAGATAAGGATATATGAACAGGGTAGAAGGAAAGCGTAGAGAGTGGTACCATGTGGGTAGAATAGTGTCTTAGACATGGAACGCACCGACTCTTGCTACAATCTCTTCTAGAATGTGGCATTGCGATTGATCCATTCATGCATAAAGTCATCAATCAGAGACCAGTAGGCTTTGGTTCTAACGTTGTTCACACCAGTACCGCACCAAGCGGACCGACTGAATCCAATGATGCATTTTGTCAATCTGAATCGTAGAGACTTCACTGTGAAGCTATTCTGATCAGGCGTATACGGAAAAAGCTCTGGATCTCTCGAGAAGATCGTGCGCCATATTGATAGAGTGTGGTTTAGATTTGTAACAGAGATCGGCAACAATCGAACCGTATAGGGTGTGCGGTCTGGCACAGCCTTGTGAAAACCCCCTTTCCGCCTCTGGACGCCAGCTACGAGTGACGATTCTATGCTGTTGCTGTTGCTCGTGCTGTCGCCGTTGCTGATGCTATTGTTACCCTACTGTGCCTACCGGGAGAACGGCAACGACCCGTACTCGATACCTGCTGGAAATGGCCGAAACCCCCTTTCAATGCGACCCACGAGAATATACCCCGCGAGCGAAATCAGATGTCCACCCCCACCTTTTCCCATCCGAACGCACGAAAAGAGGTTCTCCCATTAAAACGTACTATTTGCAATCGACCGCCCCCTGACCATGCTCACCCGTATACGCCGTATACGCCGAGAGGAGTGATTGACGAAATCCAAGATCCCACCCAAGCGTGACGTAACAAGCGTGATCCGTAACACTGCTCAGGTAATCAGAAGGTCATACTCCATCTCCTGGATGATCGTCTCCCAGTCCCAGGAGCTTTCGTCCCCGGCATCCATCTTCTCCCACACCTTCTCCACGATCTCCCGGGCAGGTTTGATGTTGCCGAGGTTGGAGTATGCGATCAGACCGTCAAATGCGTCCCTGATTTCCGGTCGCTGCTCCGGGTCGAACGCAGCGCAGCCCAGTAAGAACAACGGCATGAGGAGAATGGATTGAGTGGCGTCACCGGCTGGCAGCTGCCGGAGGTACTCCAGTCCTCCGTCGACGGCCGTGGCGATCTTCTCGTTCGGTTTGGAAGGCTGTATCGTCCGGTAGAGGTAGACCCAGGTGCATTGCCGGTACAACTGCGCGGCAACGAAATTGCGACTGCCCTTGGGCTGTGCCGGCTCCCAACTCCGTATGCCCCAATCGATTGCTACGGCTTCACTCAACGATTGGTAGTCCACCGTCGGCTCGATGCCTTGGCCCTTCCTTTCCCGGATCTTATCGCGTAAGAGGGTGATCTTCGACATGTAGCCAAACAATCCATCCAGAACACCCAGCAGGATCCCCGCTCCCGGTTGTACGAAACTTGGCAGCACGAAGTCCTCGGTGAGTAAGAGTGGTCTCCGATCCAGCGCGGTGAGCGAGTTGGAAACATCGTGATACATGAAGAACTCATACAAGAACTTCTTGAATTCGGGGTTCTGCGACCGTTGTGTCTCCAAAAGGTGCCTTGCTGCGTCCATGTGTATGCGATACTCCCCTTTAGTCTCTCCTTCGCATATCGAGTTCAAGCACAACGCCAAAGTTGATGCAACGGTGGGATCATCGATCATCTCCCTGGATGGATTGGTCGCATATCCTGTGATGTGCGTCCGCAAATTCGAGACGGCGCAATCGAAGTGATAATGGCGACGTTCTTTGAAGATAGGCTGAGGATCTCGCGATGACAGATGCGAACCAGACAGACACATCAGAGAGTGCATCAGTCCACGGTTTTGGGTCGCCATCGGCAGGAGTATCTCTTTGAAAGGATTCGAGTCGTCGTTGATGAGTGTCAAGACCCGACTAAAATCGTAGACAAAGTGATCTAAGAAGCGGCGATCGACCTCCGTCTCGATGCCATCGATGAGGAACGGGAGCCCTCTGGGCAAGATGACTGAGGCGCCAGAACCGGCTGAAGAAGCGTTAGTGACGGAACCGCTTCGAAAAGGTCTTTCGGAAACCCGAATACCTTTTTCGCCCTTGGGCTTCGGGCTCTTCCAGAGACCCCTAGGCGGATACCCTTCGCATACGACGGCATTCTTCTGACAATTGAGGCCTAACGTACATCAGCAGTGCCCGTACCAGAATGATTCAGCATTCAGCGAAAGAGCCGAACGGGGCGGCTGATGGAACGATTTAGTAGAGTGTACTTACAGGATGGCTTCGTCTCGTCACACTTCTTCTTGCGCCGCCGACAGGTTATGCAGCCCGTCTTCGACCGACCCTTTGCAACTTTGGCCTGGCTGTCCGGTGGCGGGCAGGCATGTTTCCGCGGTCGCCCACGCTTCTTGGCACCGGGTGGAGGAGCCTCGGTCTCGGCCTGCGCTGCCTTTGGACTTTCCGAGGTCGGCGTCACTTTGGTGTCGTCCAAGCCCTCTTCGTCCATCTCCTCTATCTTCGGCGCCACATCGTCGTCCGCGTCTTCCATCGGATCATCGTGTGAGTATTGAACCGAGAAGCTGAACGTGGTCGCCGAGCTGGAAGGGGTGCTCGATAATTCCGATGTTCGCCGCGAAAACGTCTCGAAATCCATCCGCGACAGGTTCGCAGACGGCCGGCTGAGGGTCATGCTGGAGCTGGAGCTTGGACTGACTTGCTGTTGCTCTTCGCGCAACGTCTGGAATGGGAAATTGGCCCATGGAGCCTGTGCATGATCGTGGTAGAGGAGATTTTCGCCGCCTTCGCGCGGCGACGACAAGGCATGCAGTGGGGTTTTCCGCGTTGCGAGACCAGACCGAAAATACTCGGTCGACGGTGAATCCTTCTCGTTCGCTATTTTGAAAGTGTGCTGGAGATGATAGGACGCTGAAGCCCGATCATCTGAGGCCGGACTGCTTCTGGTATAATCCCTGTTCTTCGGATCCTTTCCCCTTTCTGTAACTGCAAAAGGATGGTGAGTCAGAGGAAAGGCAAGGAAAGGAATTCTGACGAACAGAGAGGGAAAAGGCGAACGATCTATGTATGTATGCAACTTTTGCAGAGTAATTGGGGCAGTGAGAGAAACAACGGCGATGATCTTTCCGGCCTTTGCTCGGTCCCTCGTTGGCTTCTCGTTTAGTAGGTGATTTAGTGATCAACGAATGCGTACGGTAGTGGGCGGGAAGATGGCCTGCAGCAAGTGAGCAGCGGGGATCCCTGTCAGTGGATTGCCTGCAGAAGACCGAAAGAAGTTGCTGCTCTACCTTTAGGTACTCGCACGGACGGAGTATAGGATACCTACCTCGAGGTAGGTAATCGTAGATGCTTGTATGTAGAGTTATCGCAAGGGCGCCAGTACGGAGTACCTGGAAGTGGGAAGGGTCTGTTTTGAATTTGTGGGGGGCACTACCCCAGTTATCATTGTGGTTGCGAAGCAAGCATACGGAGTACAGTAGGTAGACAAGCAAGGCAAGGTACTCCGTACTGTAAGGCAATTCATGTGCTAGGGCGTTTTGGACGCCTTTAGCCATAGACCCAAGTCCCATCGACGGGCAAGGTACGAAGTATACCTGATGGGGTGTATTGATATTGCAGGTAACTTACTGTAGTACGAGTTACCAACCACAGCCATGGGTCTCTCGAATTGGAGGACTGAATCATCGAGAACCAAAGAGCAGATGTGCGAAGGCTGCGGATATTTGTGATTGAGTTTTGGTCAGTTAGCGTGCTGGTGGACCCCAAAGTCTAAGTTATAATATCAATACGAATCGTAATGTTGGCCTGGAAGCCGTCAATAATAGCTAGGTGAGAAGAAAATAAATGATGAATAATAATGAATAATAAGTCAGGATTGCCAAGTGTCAATTGTTATTGAATATGAAACAATATATAATAGACAATAACTGATAAATGATAACAAAATATCATGTATAATCAATAATCACTGATGTGCGAACAGAGATAAGCAGCTGTGATGGTACAGTACGGCGAGGTCGAAGTGACCCTACCAAAGGTTGTATACTACAGGCCTCGAAGCGGTAAGCCAGTACACAGAGTAGATAGCTTGTTAGACACCATACATACAAAACCCTTTAGCGTGTCGGGTAAGGACTCTCCACCCAAACGGTTCAGACGCATTGCAGCGGCGTAAGGGTTGAGTTGAGCTTGCGTGGCTCACACTACTTGTAGGTAAAGATAGGTAGTCACTCTTTTTTGACTATCCACACTACTGAGCCACTTGAGCTCAAGGAAGGGAATTGGTCTGGACCGCAACCAAGGTAGATATGTTGACATGAGTCTGCCTTTGTCTACTCCAGGCCCAGCATACCGGGAACGCACCATACCGTATGCTGGGTTTCTATATCTTGGATTTCCATGTGGAAACTCAAGGTAGAGTCTCAGCTGCCCGGAAACAAGCGGATCTCTCCTGGGTGAGCGAAACCTTCTGTGTGTCTCATGATCTTTCTCAATATCTTTACTTGTACCTATCAGGCCCGGCGGTCTGTCAACGTAGAAGAAGTACTCCGTACTCTTACCGCACACCAGAGCCGTGGGACGTCCATCCTTCATCCACGGGCGAGGAAACCGGACGACTACTGCTGGTAGGGTTAGTGAAAGCAAGTGCTGACTGGCGTTCGCCTTGCGCCTCTCGATCCTGTACCTCATGTACTGTCTGTACTAGCCTCATAGGAGGACATTACAAGTACGAGAGAAATGTCCGCGGAATGTTGGTGGTCGTCCAACTGTGCGCGGTCCTCCGATGTTATTAGTACGCTTTGGCCGTCGTGGTCGTGGTCGTGGTCATGGTGGAGTGGAGTGGAGGGCCCGTGCGCAGGTTCGAAGCAAAGCCCGTGGGTTTCATTATTAGTACAGGTATCATCATATTTAAGGTGATGGGCTCGAATCTTGATTGGAACGAGAATGGCACGAGGAAGCGGGCCTTTGAGATTCGAGAACCATCAACGTACCTCTTACTTGGTACGCAGGTAAGGTACAAACATGTATGACTGCTTCCTGTACAACTCCGGCGTAGAGGAGTGTACCACTTACCCGGTACTCATCCTCATCCCCAGATTTAAGCAGAGTTCAGAATTCTTCTATGACTCGACAAAAGCCCCTATCCTTGGACAGTGAGACTCATGTCGAAAATTGGGCCAAATGGGCAGCGACTGTCCTTATGGCTGTCTTTCCGAGATGCCGACCTGACTTTTGATCATCCCCTAGCCTTCTTACCCATAAGGTACTCAACCCCATCCCATATACTCGGACTTGTGTATGCGAAAATCCGCGCTGGAGCGGGCGGTCAGTCAGCTTGTCTACCTGTGAGTGTGTCTTGCTCGATTGACCACTCATCGTGACGATAAGTTAACATCCACACGCCAGCCCAGGCCGAGAGGGCTCGTCGTAAGATCTCATGTTGCGCGACCTGCAGTGGGTATCAATAACCATCGTCCAAACGTGGAACCGACAATCACAAATTGATGCTAGCTTACGCCATGCCCTCAACGATACTGTCACAGCTCCTATCAGAGGAGCAGCAGCATGGCAGAGCATAGCATAGCATTGCATTGCATAGCATTGCATAGCTGGCAGACTGGCAGACTGGCAGACTGGCACACATCATCACCGATCCCTCGGCAGTGACGTTAGTTGTTCACCTCGCCATACAACCCCGTTGGGTTGTGAGTCTTCCATGTGCATGGTGATGATGCTGCTGCAGATGATATGTACACCGGGATGCACTCTGCAATGTTATTGTCTGCCAGCACTCCTTGAATGCAGAATTCGACCTTCGAACCGAATCAGCACTTTCTCGTTCCTTGATCCAGAGACCCTTACAATCCTTCCTTTCCATTTGGGGGAGAGGGAGAAGGAGCACTTGGATGCGGCCACAACACTACTAACTTACGCTACAGAGTTCAGCCACGCGCGAAGTAGTCGAGAGCACTGCCAGGGTTATCCCGCCTCTTTCCCTCCACCATTCTCACAAGCTACCGCCGGCTTTTTGTCCCCAGTACCTTAATCGCCCTTTGGAGCAGGCTAGGCTTCAAAAGATATCTTACTGTAGCTGGGAGACCGCAATCTGACAGGTCAACTGGCCACTTTCCATGCGTACTGTACATAAGTGTGCAAGTACCCTCCTGCAAGGATTACCTTACAGTAAGATAACTTATGTGAATCGGCTGATAGATTGTTGCCGTGCATCAAGGTACAGCGGACCGGCAAGGACGTATAGGTAGGTAACGTAGCTTGGATCAATACCTTGTCTGCCTGTCGCAGAACATCTCATCGAGGTGTTGCATATGGACGACCGTGTTTCAGATAAACGTAAGGTAGGTGGAGCAAAGCTGCAAGCTGATCTCTCATCCGGAACGGCAACGGCGAAATCTCGACAGTGCTTGCGCCCACGATCCAGGATCAACTTGTAAATGAATCGTCACCCTTGTAGACTCGGTATCTGGGAAGGCTATCGGTCCTACGGAGTGTCATAAGGTAGCCACGACTTTCAACAACATGGAGAATAACTGCGTGGGGATCAAACGGCATCATTAGTTATCCATTAGTCATGGACCGGATTCACAGCCTCGCACCAGTCCGACAACGACAGAGCTTGCAGCATCCCGACCGACGACCTTCTATCGGCCGTATAGTTGTAGACCATTACGAGACCCTGATGGCATTGGGCAATGGGTCGTTTTCGCTGAACTGGCAGCCTCTTCCCCCCGATCGGTGATGGCTACAGTACAAGAGTGGCGGCACTGGAGATTCTTCAGGTATGGTATGGGTCTTAGCACAAGAGAACGGACCCATTTGAGGCGGAGCCGATGCAAGGGCAAGGGCACTTGAGACGCAGTCACCCGCTCTTGCATCGGCGTTACTCGAGCTTTCTTTGCCTCTTGTTTTGTTGTTTGTGTCTTTGCTTTGGTGGAGGACACCCTTCATGCGCACGACCAGCATTACTGGCGTGCTGATTTGATCAACCACGGCTTGCTCCTTTCTCGCCGATGCATGCTGATCGGCCCAGGTATGACAGTCGCAGCTCGCTAGGTACTGTGCATGTACAGTAGCGCGTGTGAGTCTTGAGCTGCTGGCCGAGCTGAGCTGGAGGCGAGAAGATATTCATGCTGCTCGAGTCAGGTGTACATATACATATGTATCTGTGGACCTAGCCGAGTCCCGAAGCGAGCCCCAAGGAACGGCAGTTCAAACTGCTTTGCCACATCTAACCTGAACAGTCGAGATGGGAGGGTGGGCTACCTTAAGTACCTTGTGCACAGTGGCACTACGGTACGACTACGTCTCAAGTAAGAGAACCGGTCGAACGTTCGCATGAGCTTTGATCATGCACGGCACAGGCCAGGTCACAGAGGTACCGAGCTTGCTCAGCTTACCCTACCTACCTACCTACTCTAGACTGGTCTGGTCTAACCTGACTCTACCTAAAATACTCACTCTCCAGTCCTCCTCAGACTCGCACGCGTATCTTTCTCTCCGACCTACCAAATAAGACCCTGATTCGTGCGACAACTTTCAAGTTCCCAGGAACTCAACGACACCCGATTAGGAACGCAATCATTCTATGTCTCATCTCATCCCATCAACTTTGACCCTTCGACCAGCCAGCACACGCCTGACCTCTCCCGCACCAATGATGGGGCTGACATCCGACGGCGAAGTCGTCCAAAATCTCACGCCGTTTCCTCTCTCTCATCCTTCCTTCCGATCCCTCTCACTGGCTCACTTGGGGCTACGAGGAAGGGGTGCCCCAAGTCCAGCTGGGACAAACCGTGGACCCTCACCGGGGGGTAACCTGTCTAGTCGGTCGAGAGGAAAGGTAAGGATTCAGGAAAACTTGAATCAGCAGATCCAAGTCCAAGTACAGTAGCCTAGCCTACCGTCACACTGAGGTCCGACAAGCGGCCTTTCTATAATCGAGCGAGCTAAGAAGGCCTCCACGGAAAAGCCTTTTGGTAGGTATAAGCGCGAGACTTCAAGCCAACACTAAGAAAGTCATGAAGGGACGGGCTTTCGTTACACGGATCGGTGATCCGTGAAGTTGGGTTTACCTATAGTACCTATCTGGTGCGGCGCGCGCCCGCTGTCATACTTGCAGCGGGGTAAACGTGCCACCGTGGCATGGCATGGCATGGCATAGCATAGCATAGCAGGTAAGGTATGTAAGAAGCATGTATGTACTCGGCCGCGAAGGAAGGAGGGAAGAAAGTGGATAAGGTACGATGAAGCAGGTAACTCTGCAGTACGAATCCTGGCCCGGCGCATGAGGAAACTAGCAGACCCTGCTACTGTGCAATCCCAATGCAATCGACAGACTTGACAGGTCGTACAAAGATTGGGGCCCGTCGTCTTCGATCGCACCCAGGAGAAGGAGTCTCGAAACCAACGCATGCTGTTGTGGGTGCAACACACAACACGTCAGAGAACTCCACCAACTCTTTCGCTGCTAGCAACTCGAATGGGCCGCATGCATATAGCTAGTTCACGAAAGGAAGCGGTCGTCTGTGCAGGTCTGGGGCACTCGCAAAGCCACACACGCTATGCCGCTATGACAGACAATCTTTCATATTTAACGCGTAAGTTAGAGATTATACCAACAAGAACAGAAGCAGTAGCAGCACACTGCTACTGTACGTCGTACTCCGACAACGGCGACAACGACAAGACCGACAGAGAACGAACCTCGCTATGCGTGTAAGTCTCTCACCAATAAGGCGGCCGCATCCCAGTGAAATTCGCGACCGGATTCTCCAGCCCGTCCTCTTTCTTCCGCTGTCCGGCCAGCTCGAGCTGAATGTGCCGATGCACGTGCACCAGCCAGTCCACGTAGCTCTGCGCTTCGTTGTTCCGATCCTCGACCAGCATCCTCGCAAACTCGTACTCGGCGCCGTCGAGGCCTTGCCGCGCCAGCTGGATCGTCAATGCCTTCGATCCCCGCGCCGTCGATAGATACTGTAAGATGTTGCGGACTTGAGCGTTCAGATGAGTCTCGAGGATGGGCAGTGAGGCGCAGGAGGGGTCGAGAGATTGCAGGGACGTCTTCTCTTCGCCAAACAGGTCGGCCAGCAGGTTGGGAGACACCTGGCTGTGCATCCACAGCAGACAGATCTGCCCGTTGTCGACAAGGTACGCACCGCCTTCTTCGATCCGTGAGAATGACGCTCGGATCGCTGGAGGGACTCGGAGTTGTCCGTTCTCGTTGGGAAAACCGTCCTAGCAGTGAGGGTTAGCCATGGACTCGCCGCTCGAACGCGGCCGACACTACCTGATGGTCTAAGTTATGTATCGGTATTATCCTAGGGTAAAGGTAGAGTGACAGCTCCATGGCGCCCATAGATTTGATCATTCGCATCTCGTAGGTTCTTCGATCTGTAGTTTCTTGCCCACCTGACAATCTCATCAGCCGCACCATCGACGCATTTGCATTGTTGTGAAATCATACCCTTGAACGGTCGAGTTTTGATAAGTCCTAATATGTACATGCTAAACTCCTTCAGGTTCTCGGGCAAAACCAGTTGACCCGGAGGATGTGATCCAGAGAAATTTCTTCGATAGCCGGCGAGGATATCTACAGTCTTCTCTGTCAAGGCTCCACGTATATCCTTCAGCGACCTTTCAGTCATCCTTGTCGCTGCTGTAACGTATGTGAGTTTGTGGTGTGCGAAAACGCCCATGGAATAGAATAGCTTACCTTCTTTAGCTATTATATTCACAACGGCATCTTGGTCCACAAACTTCATGCTTTCCGTTGCGCCCTCACTTACGCTTGCAACCGTGTTAGTGCACCTCACTCTCCGTTCGCCGCTGGCAGTGGTGTAGAGCAGCGCCGACTGAAAGTGAGCGTCTAGTTTAGATTCTAGTTTGCCGTCGTAACTGAAAAGGACACCAATGGCTTTGTCGGCATCGATGACACCAAACTCCAGATCCGCACCTGAGTTATGTTGCAGGAAGTTACCATGATAGGATGACACCTGTAGGCCGTTGGAACATCGGACTTTCATAAGCGCCTGAAACCCCGTCTCCCGCGTTACTGTACGCTTGATTTCCTCTGACAGCTTTAGACTGTCCCGAGGGGCATGGAAGTTCGGATAGTAAAAAGACTCACCGCCGGAGACGGCAGATACGTGACCTATCAAGACATCAGAGTTGCGACACAGTGAGCACTGAATGCATCTTGGCTCGGGTATGCGCACCGACGGTTGCAATGTCCAGGTAACCACCACCAGGCGCCGCAAGGAAGAAGTCCACCCCAACGCCGCTCTCGACCATCTTGTTGGCCGTTTTTCTCCACCCAGGATGTTCGGTCTGAAAGAGTTTCTTCTCAGCGTCGGTATTCTGTGTCTTCCCATCGTCACGACGGAATAGTCTCCCTGGTCCTAAAGATGGTAGAACCGACAAGGAACATACGATCCTGCCTCCTGTTTGGGATAGGGCAGAAAGCGCAGCGTTCAGTGTTGGTAGCAACGCAGGTTCAGGATATTTGATATGGGCAAACAGACTGGGGAGTTGAGTGAGTAGGGAGGTGATGACGGTTCTGCGACTGTTTAGTCAACAGCAAAGCGCATGAATAAAGGTTGTGCAAACCTGGATTCATAGGGGTCTACAAAAAGCCCATTGCTGCCAAGAGGAACGAAGGGGTCTTCAATCTCTGGCATAACCAGCATTTGCGCTTGCTCCAGGCTGGCCTATTAGTCGTTAGCAGTTTCGTAGCAAAACGATATCAGCCGGAAGCACCTACGCTAGTATTATAGAAATGTACTTCTTTGTCAAAGGTCACAAATCCGACCTTCGAGCCTAAGGGCAGCATCCCCTTCCGCTCATGCTCCTTACCATCTTGTTCGTCGCCCGCGTCCGTTGGTGGATCTTTACCATACAATGCGCCAAGTATACCTTCGCAGACCGCCTCCAGAAAGCCCCTATTGACAGCCTCCTGACTAACGTCGATCAGAAAGAGCCACTGTAAGCCAGTAGGCTCTTTCGCCCAATATTCCTTTGGTACCATAAACTCCACAGTACCCATCGTTAATTCCGGCCTCTGTTCACGATCGACGCGGACGCCCGATGGGTCGGTCGGAGCAAAGTACTCCGGCGCCACTTCGTTCGGATGGGTGCACATGTTACAGACGAGCTTGTTACCGCCGGCGCGGAAGGTCATGAATGGGTTTATGTAGGCCCTACACCTTCGACACCTCGGTGGACCTGTCTCGCCGAAATCCAATACCGGAACGGGGTTTTCACCGGCTTGTAGCGCTGCCAGCGGTTGCAGAAGGAGACCGAGAGGTAAGCCTGTCGAACTGAGAGCTTCGGATGTTGACGGAATATTGTTCAAGGTAAGGCGGGCGAATTTGGGAGAAGAATTCCCTTGATCATGTGCGATGAAAGGTACGGCAGCCGGTGGTGGAAGGTGTTGTTCCATGGTCGGGTAGATATGGTCCAGATAGTACTGCGCTGGCCCATCGCGAGATCTAGGTACGCTTGGTATCTGCTCTGGATCAACCCGGCCCTGTGCTGAACCGGGGGCGTTACTGGGAGTTATTGGTGGATTGGTCGCTCCAAAATTTGGCCGAGCGGAAGGTTGCCCTGCGGGACTGTAAGAGGAATTGGCGGATGCTGGGAATTGTGACATTGCTGGCGTGATAGGTTGACCGGTGTACGGGTGAAGAGACGACTGTTGTTGTTGTGAAGGATCTCCGTTTAGGTATTGAGAAGGATTCCCGAAACCGGCTTGTGGCATGCCATTGAACGCTTGCGAAGTGCCCCCAGGAATTTCAATATTGTGATGGGCATGTCTGTCTCTCTTCCTATGACTCCTCGGCGCACCTACGGTCTCCCCTCCTAGTCCTAGGCCCCCGAGCTGAGATGCCAGACCACCCATCGAACCATTCATTTGCCCTCCAATATGCGGCGAGTCTTGCCGCGGAAAATAGCCCTGCTCCTGACCCGTCGGCCCGCCACCTTGATAGCCCATCTGAGGTGTCCCTCCATACTGTTGCTGACCGGGAGCATGCTGGCTGTATGAAGAGCCTGTTTGTTGATATCCCACTGGTGCGGTCAGTCCGTGGGGTAGGTATTGAGATGGTGCAGGCTGCGTCCGAGGGTTTGGATGTAAAGGATCATTACTTGGCTCGTCTTGACCTAAAGCATGATACATTGAGTAGTCAGACATCGTGACAAGGGGGGTGCTGTCCCCAAGATTGTTCGGGTTTGGTATGCTTTCCGACGGTTAGAAACCTGCACGTTGAGGGTTATGTTCTGGTCCGTTGCTCAAACAGCGGCATCAACATGACGGGGAGTGTCTAGTTGTTGTCCCTGTGTGCAACAACTGTACTAAGGGAATTTATTGGAGGGTCTTTAGAGCACATGGAATTTTGGACACCTCACTGCTTCGAGCTTAAACAACGCTAGCCGCTTTGAGTGGTTACACTCAATCTTCACCAATAACCCCAAGGTTTTAAAAAACACCTCCTCTAGCTCAAAATGAATTTTCAAAATAACTTCACCAGAACCGCACCAAATAAGCCCAAAATCTAGTCAGTAACTCTTCTCATTGTGCTTTATAACTTAATATAGATCACAATGTCAAGACTTTCATGATCAGCAGTGAGTGTGCAATTCTTCTTTTTATCAAAGTACATCACTTAATTGAAACATGAAGCAACTCAACTTCAGGCCTTTATGAATTCAAAGATCAAGAAAGACAAGTTTAAGAAGATTCTTTAATGAATTTACATTAAATTCTTTGTTAAATCTGTTTAAAACTTCACAAAAAGAGTTCTGAATCAATCTGAAACAGTTTAAATTGCAGCTGATCTGAAAGCTTTACAACAAATCATGAACACAGTACAATACAACATCACAGTCACAAAAAACATTTTAAAAATTCTTATCAGCAGAAACTCTGCATTGCAATTCTTCATCATCATAAAATATAGATACACACACATTTAAGCTTAAATGACAGTAAATGTGTCATCACTCTTAACAGCAGTGTTCTTTTCATCATTATTTAAAGAAAAAAGCATCATCACAGATCTTTTTATATTTAATGATTGCAGAATTATCATCAAACTCATTGACACTGTTCTCATTAATTATTGATGCATTTTCTCATCAATTACACTACACAATCACATCAACAATCACATCTGCATCACTGTAAATCAAAACATCATTATTATTAAGATTGTAGCTGTTAAATAACTGAAGTTAAATGACTTGACAGTGTATGCATTCACAGTGACTGAAAAAGAGTCACTGCAGAATAATATTAGATAAATTATATCTTTAGAAGCAGGCAGCAAGATAGTTATCATCATTTATGATGTCATTGTGTACAGCATACTGATACAGAGCATCAAAATAAAAGATCAGCAAGTCATAATGATATGCATATAGACAGAAAATTATAAGATTGAAGTTAAAGAAAACATCTTAATCAACTATGTAAGATGACTGTGCAGCTTAAAATGAGTGACAGAATCTGTAATAATGAAATTTATGAATGCAGAACACATCAATTTAACATTTTAAACTGAGTTAATTTAAAACTCTGAGTACAAGAAGACAGAGTTATATAATTGAGCTTGCTGCATTCAGAAGTGCTTTAAGTGTCATAAGTATGATTACATAAATGCTTAATGTGAGAGTACTTAGAAATGCAGCATATGTGTAGAGAGTCATAGATTTAAGAATTGTTTCTTTAAGAATCTAGAATTCAACATTAGAAAGTGTGTAAGCTGCAGAGACTCACACAAAATATAGAATAATAAGTGTTCTGAGTTTTAGAAAGAGATAGTGTGTATGTAGATGACATATAACATTAAGTAAACTCAGTGATGAGTATTAACTTAAACATTAGTTATCAAACTTAAAGAAGTCACATTCTTAAAGACAGTCAACAGCAAAGTCAGTAAGATTGATATTAACAGTTACAGTAAAAGCATTAACAGCAGCAATAGAGACAACAGTGACAGCAGTAGCAATATTAGCAAAAGTGTAACATTTACATCATATACAACAATGAGTAGTAATTATGAAATCATCAGTGAGCCTTATTTAACAATATTTAAGATTCTTACAAGAATTTCATCAATTCTGACATCAGCTCTGAAGATGTTCATTAATGAAAATGAAAAGCAATCAGTATCATCTACAAAAACAGTAATTATAGATATAAATTGAACTTCTTTAAGATCAGTGAATGAAAACAGATCTAAAAGAATTACAATTAGATTTCTAAAAATGCAGAAGATAAATGCAGCAATAAAGACAGCAGTGAATCACTGAAGCATTAGATTCTCTGAGTGTTAAATGAATTTAAAGAATAGTTAAACAACAGAAATTAAAAGTGTCTTTAAGCAAAATTTAGTAAGCTCACTGTTTATCAGTTAAGATGATCTCACAGTAGACATCATGAATATAGAGACAACATTAACTTTGAAGATTACAATGACAATAAAGTAATATTGATACACTTAAACTTTGTTATCTTACAGTACAACACAATGAAGTCAAGAAACAAGATTATGACATCTTTACTTCAGAATCTCATCATATAAAACTATGATGTGCTGATCATTCAGAAATCATGATACAATAAACACAATAACAATACTTATTATCTCTGCAAGAACTGATTTCATCTGATTTATTCAGAACTCACAGAAGAAGAATTAATCTGAGTCTGCTTCTACATTAATTTATGACTGAACTGTGTAAACTGAACAGTTCAGATACACAGCAGAGATCTTATAACTTTAAAGATTCAATATACTGAATATAGTCAGTCTAAATGTCTATACATTTACAATGTGTACAGAGAAGCAGTCAAAGAGAACATTACAGTAACTTTAAAGCAATTAAATGATTTATTGAAGAATGATCACTGACAATATATTATAGTGAAAGACTTTAATCTGCATCATTTAACATGAAAAGATCTGAGAATGAAGAAGAATTCACAGATAAAGCAGTTAATATAAATAATAAATGAATAACAGCTCTCTTTATTCTTATTGTAAAGCTTAATCACATAAAGATCTCAGCAAGTGTACAGCATCATAGATCTGATACTAAACAGCTCAGACATTACTCAACAATTAATTAGCTGCAAGATACAATAATAACATTATAACTTTAATTATTATTTTATTGTCACTTATCTTCTGCTGTCTACAGCAGAGATCACATTACAATCTTATTGACAGTGAAATAAAACAGATATAAAGCTTCTATAATAGACTCTGATAGAACAGCTATCAATGTCATTTCATAACTACAATAAACTCAACATAAAGCAACATATAACTGTCATCACAGAGACAATTTAAATCACAGTGAAGATAACAGTATTAATGTTAACTCTTAATAAATGATTAAAGTCAGAGTTTGACTTGAAAGCAAAAGAAATAGTAAGAGAAGTAAATAAAGTCTGTTGTTGTTGATAAAGAGAGCAGAGCATACACATTTAAAAGATGTACTGTTGAGTCTTTAATGAAAAAGAGAAGAAGCTGACAAAATTAATGAGAGTAAGTTACAGAGAATGAATAGAGACAGTTTTAAAGAATTTTTAAAGATTATAAAAATTGATGAAGTGAGTCAGAAATTGCAGAGTTGCAAATTAAACTTTTACTCTCATTCTGAAATAGACAGAAAAGCTGAAACTTACAGAACTGCAGAATAAGACAGAGTTACTTTGAACAATTTTCTTTTCAATTTCTTTAGAGATGAATCTCAACAATATTGCAGAATATAAGTATTTTGAGTCAGTATTTATGTCTTCAATCACAGAGACTGAATTAACAGAGATTATAATGCAGACATTAAACAATAAGACATTAAAACTGAATAACATATTAAATTGAGTTCTACACTGAATACTATCATAACTACTTTCACTGCTGCTTTCACTGTACAATTTGTGTCTAAATAACAAAAGACATTTAAGAATCTTTAAACACTTCATTACAGTGATGCTGCAAAAGCTTAACAAAGAAGACTATTAGCAGTTTAAGACATATCAATTAATGATACTTCTAAACATTATAAGCAAAGCTCTGAAGTTCATGATGACACACAGAATAAGTTACATGACAGAGATCTATTAACTGCTATTTAAAACACTGCTGAGAGATCAGAAGATTGTGTTTACAGAGTAGACAATTTATATATTGTTGAAGCAGATTCATAAAGCATAAAAATTAAGCATATTAGTCACATTATTATTAATGCTGAATGTATTAAAAGTCTTTGACAATGTCTTTTACAAAAGATTACTTCACAATCTTTAAAAACATCATCTATCACTGAAGATAGTAAACTGAATAGAAGACTTTCTGAGAAAAAGAACATTAACAATAAAGCTGTCAAAATATGAGTCAGAGAGCTTTATCATTTATATAGATATATTTTAAAGCTTATCATTATCATTCATTTTATATTTATTCTACAATGCTGACATGCTGAACCTAGTCAATGATTCACAGCTTTGAGTCACAGCAGCAAGTTAAATTGATGATGTAGACATTATAATGACAGAAAAGTTAACAGAAGAGAACTGCATTACTTTGTATATAGTGTACAGCTGCACAGAGCAGTAAGCTCAAAAATATATCTCTGTCTTTGTTTTAATTAAGTATAAGTTCATTTACTTCACAAATCACTTTACAAGACATGATACAACAGTGAAGCTGATTCTAAACATACATACAGTACAGACATCATTAATGTGCAGAATGCTGAGAATCATCTTGAATTTACATTTAAAATGAAATGCACATATACAACACATTTAGACTTAAGTCACAACAAGTCTTGAGAATTTAGCAGCATTGATAGACTTTATATAAGATTTTAAACTTAAGAATCTATAAAGACTCTATGTAACAGTGATATTGTCATAGATTCTGTACTGCTGCTCAGTCTGATACAGTTTAGACAGTGAGTACAGAACAATTATACAACAGAAATGAATTCTTTAAAAACTGACAGTCATATAGTAATGAGTAGAAGTTATCATAATGAAGATCTTTCACACAACAGTGAGCTCAGCACTGAATGTAAAATTCTTTTTTTTTTAATGAAACAGCAGCTAAAGAAGATACTGAGAAAGTTTATACTTCATATTGTTACTGCATTAATCTACACTTTAATGAAGAAAATCAGACCTAATTTTACAAAGAAGCTTTGCTGAAAGAGTTCATTAAAATGTCTACAGCTTTGCTATGAAGTGCAGATACAACTCTCATTAAAAATTAATTTGAAATTCAGAATGCTTTATATTGTATTATTATGATGAAATAACTTAACTATTTACATAAATGACAATGCAGATGAAGCTGTTCACAGATATGATATCAATAAACTTTGTCAAAACTGAGAAGTGTTAAATATCTATATAGACAGCAGTGACATCAAGAATCAGATAGATATGACAGCAGTAACACTGAAAAGAGATCTGAGACACATAATGTATATAAATATAGATAAGACATTCATAGTGTATATAATGAAGCTATAGAGTCTGATCATGATAATGAGCATAGTAAGCACAATGAAAATGATGAAATTAAAGCTTTAAACAGTGAATATATATATAGATAATTAAGCAGCAATTTAATTAATCACTAAACTGAGTATACAATCAGGTTAATACTTACTGCAGTGCATAATGAAAAAAATAAATAATCTGTAAAGTTAAAAGATTTAGATATGGATCTGATGAATACTGATGCATATAGAGATATCAGAAAATGAAGAGATAGATAGAATGATTAAGATAGTGATTTAGATTAAAGACTTATACATTGAGAAAGAATAGATTACAGAGATTTGACATTTAATTATTATCTATAAGACAAGACTTTGTCAGCAGATAGCAGAAGAATGAGTTAATGACTGAAAGAACAGAACAGCAGAATAGATTATATTCAGTATGAAGCAACAGTTAAATAGAAGAGTGTTGAATAAGTATACAGAACTTTATTAATTTATAAGCTCTTTAATTATTTAGCTATACACAGAAAAGATTAACATAACTTATTATTTTTATATTATAAATTAAGTAAACTCTTCACAATACTTATACAATCTGAGCATTCAGACTGTTCATTATGTGCTGATGAAATGTCTGCAAATCTAAAATTTAAGAAAGAAATTACTGAGATGAGTTAATGATATAAAGAAGATTTTATGAGACTCAGCATTAATTAAAGTAATCACTATACTTATATTATAGAGCAATATTCTAAGGCAATTTTAGACTGTAAAAAAGACATTAGAAGATCTGACATTCTTAGATGCAGTCTGAAATAGAAAATTCAACAATTACATACTTTAGACTGCAGAAAAGACAATTAATTATTTATAGAAATGTTTATTCTCTATTAATGACAGTGAAAGAAAGACATTAACATTAGATCACAAGAAAAGAAGATTAGCAAGCATTAAAATTAAGAGAAATGTGAAGAGCTATAGAGAACAAAGTCAGAATTTGTATTAGTTAGCTAAATTATGAGGTGACAGTGATGATGACAGTGAGGTGGTAATGAGAGTGAGATCAGTATGCACTAGTCACTTGTAGTTATGCAGTGTATGGCAGCCTAGGCAGCCTCAGTCACCTATGAATCAATCAATCAATCAATCAATCAAACCCTGAGGTTTTACATATAACAGGAGAAAATTGTGTCTCTAGGATGTCCATGTTGGAATATAAAATCTCATGTTTGAGGTCGAGGGTATATTGTATAGATAAGGGCACCGACGCTCTAAATTCCTTGTGCCGTCCCAATCAACGATGCAGGTGAATCTGTGAAAGTGGTATCCCATCTCTGAAAGGAACACAAGTACCATAATTCAAGTAGTTCTATAAATTGACCCGTCCTCTATACCCTCTATCATAACACCTTGAAGTATATCTTTGGTCCGTGGTCCCGTGTATCTTCTAGATGCTGTGTTAAGAGACGACTGCCATAAATTTGAAGTGATGAACCCACCTTCTAGCCCCGATCCACCACCAGGACAGCGAAAAGATCCCGATGAAAGCCGCCACACATACCGCGTAGTTCCTGTAGCGGTCAGCGATTGAAGCTGTTCTGCGGTAGCCATAGCTGCACTTACATGTTCAAGACAGTGACTGGCCTCACAGTCGGGAAGAAGAGCACTACACTGATAAAGCTGACCCAGACTATAGCAACAATATTGATTGGCTTTCCCCATCTGCCCAGCGTGAACGGCCCCTCGATGAATCGAACCCGATGTTCGTAGACCAGATGTGCCAGTATGACAGCAATGTAGGACAGATCGAGAGCAGGCGCCGTGACGTTGAAGATGGATACTGTCGTTTCTGTAGAGCCAATACCAATGCAATTAAGACAGATGCTGAACAGAACAACGAGCCAAACGGCGTTGACAGGAGTGCAAGTGTACGCATTGACCGTGCTCCAAAGTCTGTACAACAGTCAGTTGCCGGCATCAACCACAGCTCGAACAGCAGCTCACCGAGAAAATGGCAGAGCATCGTCCCGTGCGAACGCATATGCCATTCTTGTATCTGCCAACATGGCCGAACAGCCCGTGAAGAACTGGACCAAGATAACCCAAGCCCACATCACCGTTCCACCGGTCCTTCCCCCAGCATTGAAGAAGATCTGAGCTGCCGGTAGTCCAGTCGGCGAATTGAGAATTCCGTCCAAGTCTTGCATACAAAAGCAGAAAGTTATGGTAAGCATCCAGCCCACAATTCCGGAGACTAGTACGGCCATTCTGATTGCGACTGGGCCCCTGATAGCAGCATCATGGGTCTCTTCAGACATGCTAGGAGGGCACCGTTAGCATCACACGTCTAGAGGGGAAATCGCGAGGCCTTACTGAGTCGTGCCGTCATAGTCTGTCATGGTCCAGGCAACAGAAAGGAAGCTGCATGATTTTTTTAGCACTGCTTGGCTGGACTAGGGGCGCATATCTTACCCAAGTAGGAATGAGAAGCCTTTGCTTCCCCATCCCGAACCGTCCGTGACGTTGGTGAAAACCCACTTGGCACTCTGTTTCTCTGGAGTCAATACCAGCAGCGCAACACAGATTCCGATAGACGCGAGGACTTTAGATCTATAAGCGAAGCTCCCGTCGACGAGACTATGACTTACTGTTGATTGGAGCGAACCAGAGGATGATCTTGTGGAGACTCCGGGTGGTGAGAGAGCAGATAACCCCCATGATGCAAAGAAGTAAGATGGTAAGTAGGACGGTCTGAAGAGCGGTACTGTTGCAAATCGTTAGCACGACAATCCAAATGAATGCTTTGTATCGTTACCTACGGCGAGTACGAATAGGAGCCATTGTCGAAACTCGAGTTCATGCTGGTGCAAGCCAGGATCATTTGTGATACCGAGTAAGCCACACTCGACACACCAGCCGTTTGCCCTAGGAAGTTACACCATCCAACTACCCAAGCCCAAATGGCCACATGCTCTGGTGGGACAACGTGCTTCGTGACAAAGTACATCCCGCCTGCGGTAGGGTATGCCGATACCAATTCAGCCACTGCGAACGTCAGCTTGATCGACCTTCTAGGGGGGCGAAGGTGTTGACCGGAACTTGCTATGCACATAGCCATACATGACCCAATGAACCAACACCACACGGCTGTAGCCGGTCCACCGGCCATGATGGGATTCCCGAACGTGGCTGGAACTGAACCCAGGACGCCAAGGATGGATATAGCGTACGACACCGTTGACCATTTGGTGAATTCACGCCTAAGCTCCTATACCGGTATCAGTTCTTTCCCCGTTCCACGAGAGTGGAATGGTCAAACAAACTTGCTTGTAGCCAATGCGAGCAAGCAAACGCTCATCATCGTCCTCGATGGTGGTCAATGGCCCCTGGACGCATGCCTCGATCTCCTTGGGGGAGACCGACGGAGGCTTGTCGACGGTGGACGAAGAGGAGCTGCTCTGGCCATCTGTGCTACGCAACATTCTGTGTTACGGATCGACATGCAAGGAACCTTAAGACTATTCAAGAAGACTGGCTCAAGACAAATCGTCTAACAGAGAAAGGAATGTTGAACGCAACGGCACGAATCGTTGGCGGGCAACGGCGAGGGCATATATAAGGTAATATATCGTGACAACGCCATTGCTCCTTTGGGTGTCCTTGCAAGCCTCTGTATTTGCCTCGACAAGGCCACCACGATCCCTTCAAGCAGAAAACATTCGTCAAGATGCGGCCAACAGGGGGTTGCCTGTACCCGAAGCCTTGTTATCTTAGCTTCGGGATCTAAACAAGTGCCAATGCCAGGCCCGGCGCCAACGGACGGTACAGATATGTAAAGCCCTGACGGACCTTGATACCCACGTTCTGCTGATTGGCGAGGATCAACACGGGCGCGGCACTTCCACACACCACAACGCGGAAAATTTGCAGGGGCTGCAGTCGGCGCCGTTGCGAAGGATATAACCGGTGTCTTGGGAGCCATATCCCCGCTATAGCGGTCAAAGGCGCTGCAACAATGACAACATTGAACTTACAGGCACCTGGTTAGCGGGTCAGGCTGCCAGAAGGTAAGGTAAAGAGTGGTAGCAAACGAGAGGAAATTGGAACAAGCGGGAACAAGTTCAAGTCAGGTAGTAATCATGTTGACCTGGATGCTTCACTTGCAAGGCTAAAGAAAAGCCGTATACAGACGACGTCAAGATAATGCAATAGCAGTGTCAGGAATCCCGATGCTTTGTTTCTACCTTCCTCGCCGTGTTGCCGAGAGGGCTTGAAATGGAAGGCTGGCATCGGACGGTCAAAACCGTGACGAGGCATGCGGATCATCCGGCTATGGACTATGGAAAGGCTCTTCTTTTCTAGAGGCAGATCACGGTAATTCGAGCTCCAGACCTACGAAGCTCGTGGTGCCTGTACACGTACGAGCCAAGGACGGTTGATTCGACGGCCCCAGAGATGGGACGTAGTGGCTTGAAGCAGGAGGTTGAAGCATCCCATGTTGGCCGGGTGGATCTGTCGTAGACGTAATATGTAATATGTAATCCAAATACCTGCTCGCCCATATCGCAGCTTCGCAAGAGGTCTACAGGTACAAAGTACTGGACTTGGAGGTACTACCTTATGGAGTAGTAAGTTAGTGCTAGTCTTATCGGCACATAAGCTTAAGGTACCTACTGTAAGTGCTGTATCATGTAAGGTAAGGTGGTGCAATGTGCGCCCATAAGGTAAGTTGCCATTTCTTATGCGGTCCAATCGATATACATTGCCTCACCTGCCTGACCTGGTACCTTGCTGCATACCTTACGGTAGGTACCGTATGCAGCGTGGAGGGTTGCACTGTGCAGCACATGATCGATGTTCCACTGGTACAGATACCGATACTTCTTACCTACGGTAGCATGTGGAACGCATGCCTAAGAATAAGACCGGCGTTCTGAGCTTTGCCGTGAGGAATCTCTTCGTTGAGGCTGGAAGTAGTTTCTCCTTGTGACTCTCTCCCATAGCAACAACGGAGAATCTGTATGGCCAGGCAGAAAGGCCGAGGGACAGTCTCGATATACTCTTTCTTCTTTTTTTCGGGTAGTCTTATCAGTGGTAGCTGGGCGTGACAAGGACAGCTTTCTATTTTACAAGAGCTCGTGCTGCTGCGCTGCTCCCTGATCCGACATATGACCTGTCACAATTGCGAAGGAGCATGGACAACCCCCCAAGCTCTTGAAGGTACATAGCTGTGGACCATGATTGGAACAACCAGCATGTGGCAAGGTTGTACCCGGAGGGAGAGTTTCGCCTGTGGCTCTAGAAGGAGAAGAAGACGAAGAAGAAGAGAAGCGACAGGGTGTCCTCCGCATCTCCGCATTGCCGAGTGAAGGCGGTGAGTGAAGTTGCATCATTGGAAAAGGGTGCGATGACGGTTCGCGCCAACTCTACATCGCATAAGTTGAGAGCAATGGCAATGAGCGATGAACATTGAGCCGGTCTAGGCCTAAGGTACACTAGGGTGGGTGACGGGGACTTCGTGGCCCCAATAATGAGCCACAGCGCTCTCTCATCTTATGTCAACCGACTTCATCTTTACCCTTACTTCGTGCCTACCTTCGTGCCTAGATATGCAGTCATCCTTGGCTCTGAGGCTCTCACGAGACCTAACCTGCACAATCGTGACATTCCGATTGCTTGATTGAGGTTGATGACCCCGAGGTTCAATTGATATCGGGCCTACATTGGATAAGGTCCTGTACTCATACGTAGAGAATCCCTGACACACGGGCTGAAACCTTGCCAGGAAATCTAGAATCTTTGCCACTTTAGCCAGTCAACGTTCTTCTCCTTGTCCGAATGCACGCCAATTAGGGGGATGATTTCGACAAGAATCTGAAATGTAGGCCTGGAATGACTACCTGATTTAGGATGGCGTCAAGGCACGATAGACAGGTGTCGATCTAGGTGCCGCCCTGCCAATTACCGTTTGGATTGAAAATTCGCGTAGGCCCACCTTGGCCAAGCGTGGGATGATCTTTGCGGGATGAGACAAAGATTACTATAAAAGCGGAGCCCTAAAGCCGAGGATGATAAAGGAAAAGCGAAGGAAAAGCAAAGAAAAGGCAAAGCTACAGTCAATAACTGTGGATAGAATGGGGTGCTGGAGTGCCTATACATGAGCTTATCATCATCATCATGACGTGTCGTTAGGTGTTGCGGGATGCTCCAGTCTGAAGCCACGCTCATATCAACCGAGGAGGAGCGTAGGCTCGAAGGCCCGCTGAACAGGTACAGTCGGTTCGAAATGAGACTGCATGGTAATCGCTGTTACAATTTGCTTGAGCAGCACACTTCGGCCTGTTTCCCCACCACCACTTCTTGGCTCGGTTGATGATGTGAAGCTGCAACCAGCACAGACTTGTTGAACGCTTGCTCTGATGGAGGAACATCCAGAGCCGGGTTCTTGTCGAAGAAGTTGACGGGCTTGAAGGAGACTTTGATGATCTCGCACGGCATGACGGGGAAATCCTCTGTGTGGATAGTCAGCATCGCACACTGGTTTGGAAAGGTACTGTTCAGGGGAGACACACCTATCCGCGGCGTATGATTAATGCCAAAGTTGACCCATACTACCATGTCTGTATCCTTGACGTTCTCCCTCCGGTTCGCCCATGACCGTACACCGGTACCACCCCTCGACTGGTTGGTATATTTGCCGCCGGCGTACAGCTCTCCGTCCTTGTACTTGGTGACATAGATGTTGTGGTCCGCAAACTCGGCTCTCTTATGGTGATAGCTGTCCTTGTCCGCCAGTATTTTCTGGAACGCGGGTGCGTGGATCTTATAGGCCACCGGCTTGCCGTTGATGGGATTCTTCACCGCAGCATTCTGAATCATGAAGACCCGGTTTTGTTCGTAGTCGGTATCGAGACCGCAAGACTCTTCAACCACCGTCTCCTTGACGTAGTAGCCGACACCGTGTGGGTTGAAGTCGTCGCGCGGCATGGCGTGCGCTTCGTCGTAGACAAGTCGGTTGTCGTGGCCGTCGATGGCGGGGTCGACACGGAGCGAGAAGATGTGTTGATGGTAGGTGGCAAGGACGCCTGGATGGACGACAGTGCCCCATGGCACCTCGATGCCCTCGTCGATGGGCGAGGTGCTGAGTATCCCCGTGGCGCGAACCTCGTAGGTGACCTGCCCGGCTTGATCGAACATGAAAGCCAAGATGTATTCGTAGTTCGCGACGGTGATGATGGATTGGAGCACCAGCTCCCGATTTCGGACCAGGGCTGCTCTTCCGGTACGCTACATAATTGTCAGTCTAACGTAGAAGAGAGGGAAGGGTGTGGTAAGTACGTAGTTGATGTGCTTCCAGCCAATGCCGGCGTCTTGCTCGTGAACGCATATGATGTTCTCCATCGGTACAGCTTTACCTTCGCTATCCGACAGGACACCGCTGATGTAGTGGATGGATCCGAGGCAGTCACATCCGAGCTTGAGGTTGTTCGCCATGACACCGGCACCAGCATCGCCAAGATCGAAGGCGGCTTTCTTATGGAATGGAGATCGCGGGTCCGCGTAAGGAATGTTCATGTCCGAGAGCGATAGACGGTAAAACAGACTTCGCCCATCGTATCGGACCTACCATCGTCATCAACATACGGAGAGTCTCTGCGGCCCTCTCTCACTTACGTCGTACAATACCATGCCTTCTCGCTGGTTGAACCCAACTCTGAAGGACCACTTCTGCCATTCAACGACCTCGCCAGTCTCTCCAGCCTGCGTGACCGTGAAACTGGCGCCCTCCGGCTGCACCACATGCAGAGGCTTCACATCTTTCCGCAAGTTCTGGTATTCCGGAAGATACTCATTAGGGGGCTGGACTTTGTAGGGCTGCGTTTCCTTGGTAGAGTGGTCTGCACCGGTAGGAAGCTGGTCGATACGAATCACCTTCCATGTCACTGAATCTACCACCGGTGAGATAGTCAAGGGCAGAGCGTAGTGGTTGGAGTCTTCTTCTGATGAGTTCAATGGGTCTCGGCAGTACAAGAAGCACTGATACAAGCGAGCATCGTCATCAATGCCATCGGATCCTAGAGTCTGTGAGCATGTTATACTGAGCAGACAAACTGGGAGTGCCTACCGTAGGGCCACGGATCACTGATAATGACTGTGCCTTCGGGAAGTTGGAGCTTGGCTATTTCCGCCTTGACAGCATCATCTTCCAGTGCTATCTTCTCGACCTGTACAATATCCTCCCCATCGACGGAAGCGTGCACGTTCGGACCTAGACGCACATTGCTCTCCACTCTGTTCAATGAAAGATTGACGATGGCCTCATGGAGTTTATCCTGCACGTACAGGTATTAGTACCCGGCATCAAAGACATAGACTGCATATCGAGTACGAGCAAATGATAGCCACCTGGCGTATGTGCGTACCGAAGGGCAAGACTCACTGTGTTACGGATGTAGTAGTTCACAAAGGCCTTCCGGGGGATCCGTGGAAGAGGCCGGCCATTGTGTTCTGCGTCAAGATATGGAACCAATTGAGCTTTCTCCGGCTCCTCGAGTGTGATCGCCTTGAAGTGGATTTTGGTTTGGGTAGGATAGAGACCTCTGATTAGCTTGGCACCGGTGACTATCTCAGAGGCGGTCAAAGGTGAGAGAGGATGAGATGCCACTTGCGTGTCGGCCGTGGCAGAAGGAGATGGGGAGATTTGTTCAGTCGCCATGATCGATCAATCACTTGTCAGATATGGTAGATCAAGCTCAAAGACGTTGACTTTGCATTTACAGATTGTTTGCAAGGTGACTTGCAAGGTGAGGGATAGACATAAACAATTTGGAAAGCAACCCCGCATGGGGTAGATTAGCTGATAAGGGAAACCATATCTCTGAGGAGTTAAATCTCCTGATTAATGTTACTCTGTGCCTAAGCTATCCAGTGACACTGAAGAAACACAGTGAATTTAAACGCAGAAAGGAGCTGTCAAAGAAGCGTCGGAACTCGAGGATCTGCGGCTTCGGGGTGGACTTTCTCCATTGAGGCACTGCTGGACGAGTAAGAGGGGAAGTGCCGTGACTTGCTTTGAATCTTATATCAATCGAAGGTTCCTAACGAAGGTTATCAACAACCGTGAACCTCTCGATCTGATTAATAATATGATATTGCCACCCTCTCGGCCCTAAGGTAAGATAAATCCAACGGTCGTGCTTGGTCTGGAACTTGAGGTGGGGTTGACGGCACGCTAGGTTCAAAAGCAGAGAGTCCAACCGACTCAAGAAGACGGGAGGTTTCCGCTCGCTAACTTACCCTGGGCAAGCTTCAAGGTTCCCAATCAAATGGTAAGGCTGAGTAACGGGATCCCCAGGAAGGCACATTGGTAGGTATATATGCCTTGAGTAGACGAATTGAGGAGCATTTCGTCTGATGATCCTTTGGTACAGTTGGTTTATGCGACGAAAGGCATTTAGAATCACAACATTCAGGCCTCGAGATGAGCTACAAATAGGAGGTAGACAAGGTAAGACAGGTAGGTAGGAGACAATTAGGTAGCATAAAATAGGCAAATTGTTCTCGTGCTGAATGACATTCTGTAATACACATGCTTCTAACAGCGAGCCAGCTGAACAGGTTCATATGCCAGTGAAACGTCCCCAGTATCCCTAACAATACCTCCGTGCAATTTCTTCCAAAGCCAAACCATCTATGGCTCTTCAGAACCCAAACTACTTCATACCGAGCTGATAGGCACAATCAACCTTTATGCAACGCCACCCATACGGGCTTTCTCTCCTTGTCCCGTGACTCGTCCCAGCCTAGGGCTTCTAACGTCTGTTTCGACTTATCATCTTTGACGAAGAAAGTCGAGCCTTTGATCCAAGTACCGTCGCCGCATTCGATGCATTCGGTGATGCCGTTCTTGTCATCGCCGCCCTCCGTTGCTCCAAGCTGACCGATCAGCTCTTTGACGGTCATCATGCAAGGGACCTTGTGCTTTGTGAAACCGAAGAGGCTACCTGGAGCGTCCCACGGGTGGTGACCGCCTGCAACCACGTGGATCACCGTGTGCTTCGCCGGAAAGATGTAATTCATGCCGTTATGAAAACCTACGTAGGTTCCGTCGAGCTGCATTCCTGGGGGTAACCTGGATACCACACTGCTGGTCGTAGGTAGAGGTGCGTGGCGCGGAGGTGGTCGAGGAGCGGATGCAGCTGGGGTAGGTAATGGTGGCGGAGCTGGCTGCATAGGCCAGACAGGATCCCAATGTGCTTGGACATACCCATAGTCCGGTCGAGGAGGAATGCCTAGTGATTGTGCTGAATACGGTGGCGGCGGCGAAGAGACTGGCGCTATTGGGGCTTGGGGCGGTTGGCCATTTAGCGGTGGACCTCCGTCGGCGGTGACGTACCGTATTCTGGGATTGGTGCTCATGTTGTTCCCGTTCGACGGTCGTCGAGAAAGAGAGATATTGATTTTGTATGTCGTGTCGTGGGAAATTGTTCTGTACTTGGTGCGTGTTTTCTGGAGGTATATCATAGAGGCTGGGCCTGGTATGAAGTTTTGCACTTTACAGATTGTGGTGTGCAATGGATAATGTGCTGGTATTCGAAAAAGAAATGAAGAACTCGGACATGCTGGGTGTTTTAAGCGCGAGGCAAGCAACAGTGTCAACACAGCTGTCTCGAGGTGAATTTCTAGATTGACACACAGCATGCCAGCTCAGTTTAGCTGATTCACCTTCGTGTGTGTTTGGTGCTTTGATGACGGGTCCAGGCTTGGCTGTGAATTGTGGCTGTCCAGCAACGAGAATCGACAAACACGACTGTCGGGCCCGAAGTGTTCCTATGAATTCGTTAGTGAAGGCCGACCAAGAGGGATTGACTCAACTGGGGATAGACCTTGAGCAAACCAGGAGACTTACAATTTAGGCGGAAGTGTTAAAGCAATTGCCAAGCGAAAGAATATGGACTACAGTGAAGCAAAACTCCGAAGGACGTGATAATACATACGCAATACACAAAGCACCGACACCAGGTGCCCTTAGCCACTCATATGTGAGAAAGTTGGTTTCATGTCACGCACCACCGACAACCGCGAGCCCTTGATAGACTTTGTTCTTGACGGCATGGAAGGCTCCTTCGATTTGTCTCGACCTAGGGTTTAAGGACATCGGTCCGCCCCCCTCGACTTCGATACTCCCTGTCACAGTCTTCCGTACAGCGACAACACCATCAATCAGAAGAGTACCTTCACCCCTGAACTCGGCCGCCTGACCAGAGGACTGGAGAATCTTCCGTAGATCTGCAAGTCTTAGATCGCCAACGTGGAGGGCCTGGGCAGCCGATCGGGTTGCGGCAGCCATACTAGCTGGAAGCACGTCCAGGGTCGGTGGTGGCTGTAAAATCTTATCCAGAAAAGGGCTTTGCTCGACGGAATTGGAAGTTTCACCTTCTTCCTTGACAAATTTTTGCTTCTTCAAAATGCCTGTGATATTTTGTGAAGCGTCCTCCGTCACTGTAGGTCCCAAAAGGCCAGCCAAGGTCACGACCGCCAGACCCCTGACATTCTGCCACTGAAGTCTTTTGACCAGTGACTCGCTCAGTTTGACGGTCCAAGCATTCGTGTCTACACTTGCATCAACACTCTGACCAATGAGCGGAGTAAACACATCCACCGCCAGCCCCTCCGTCCACCCACCAGTCTTTGCTTGAAGTTGTTTGCGGCACTCGTCGGCAAGTGAGAGAGTCTCGTCCTTGGCTCCAGCAATCAATACAAGTTTCCGAGGTTGAATTAGTGGTATCATCATAGAAAGACTTCGCTTATCGTGTACACCTGAGAAGTCTACATATGCGATCCGGAGGCTAACCTCTATCGTGCTCGTCCCAAACGTAACCTTTGAAGGTCCGCTGTCCAATGGCTCATCAGCTTCGTCTTCGGACACATCACTGTCCCCTTCGTTTGGAACCTGAGCATGGTCATTCAGATCTAAGTCGCCGTTTGATAGATTCACTCGTTCGCGCAAGTTGTTATTGCTCGTTTGCCGTCGTTTGCCTCCTCCATTGGACAGCCGGCGATGAAGTGGATGTTCTTGCAAACCGGCGCTGTCCCACTTTCGTTTCTGACCCAACTTGTTCTCATCCCCAATGGCATTGACACGCATGTCTTGGCCATCCACATCATCACGCTCTTCCGCACGTAGATATTCTTCGGGTCTTATTAATTCTCCAAAATCGTCAGCTCGCTTTCTCTTAGCTATAAAAGGGAACATTTTTTCTCGCCCCTTTTTGCCTCTGACATCATAGTCATACACGCTCTTATGTCGAAGTAGTACATTAATACCGAGTTCTTCCGTGCTCAGACCTAGTTTGTTGCGGTTCCCGTGCGCCAGCGTTGCAGAAATAGTCAAAGCTTTCCCCTGTCGCTCAGAGTCTGACTCATCGGAAGAAGAAGACGTTGACGAGGTATCATCCACAACATCTGCGGAGGTCTCTAGGCTTGGGCCGTTATTTGACTGTAAGGTATTCTGTAGCTGTCGCTGAGTAGCCAGGTATTGCTGGTAGATGAGAAGTTCTTTGCCTTCCAGGGGAGCCTGGTGAGCATCAACAACCTGTAAAACCCTGCCTCCAGTGTACACCTGTTCAAGATTCTCCCCGTCGGATCCAGCTTCCATAGCAACACCATCACTTCTAGCTTCATACCACTCCCACAGTGTTCTTGACAAGCCAGATCGTCTACCATGGTCGGCGACATCTTGTGGCCCACTAGCTCTCTCTGTCAGAATGATCAGATTGGCGGGATCTCCAGCAATGCTTCGCAGGATCTCCTTCGAGAAGCCCCATTCAAGCGACGTGTCGCTTGCTAATATTACTTGTCCGGTTTTGTTAGTCAATATTCGTTCGACGTCCTTTTTGCGCTCAAGCAGCTTGAGATACTTGAACTCGAAAGGACCAACGTTCTTTCCAGCAGGGTCTTCTTTGGCTTCCGTATTGTTAGCATTGCCTCCGATACGCCGGCTGTCCGCCCGCTTGTGTTGTCGAGTGGTATTACTGCTGCCTTCCATCTCGATCTCGCGAGCGACGTTCTCATCCATCCATTCGATCATGCTCCTAGCGTACCTCATAGTGGCACCCACGTTCTTACTTGCGAGGAATAGCTTCGCATTCTTGAGGCCACCAACTTTGTCAATACCGGTCACATCTCTCCGCCAAGCATGCTCCAGAAGATAAGCTAGCTCCAGAACTCGTGCGCTTGTGTCTGTTGGGATCAACACTGTTCCTCCACGCCCAACAACATTTCGGATCATGTCCAACAGTAAGTCATCGCGCCGCTTCCGACCACCCGGTAGCGTATGCCTCTCAGCACCTTTGCTGCTACAGACCAGCGCAGTTGGTTTCCGCAGCTGCTCGATAACTTCGCTGCCTCCAGCAGCTGCTCCGCCCAGCCATGCGGCTCCGGAAAGCACGTTCTCTCGGATAAGGTTCCAATCCACCGCGTATACAATCGACTCCATGCCATGCTGTATATGCCATATTGTCCCACCAAGTGTATGCCCTGCGTTATAAGCCGTAACAGTAAGCCCATTGAGAGGCGGCGAGAATGGAGACGGTAATGGTTGATGCGACTGAGAATACTTTAGAGGATGTATGAGGGAAAAGTACGTTGCGATGTCCTCGGTCGTGGGGCTTTGCAGAAGTAAATGAGGTCCATCTTGATCTGGGGAGTACGCGTGTGAGGTTTCAGAGAGTGACGCTGGCGGGATCAGTGTTGACGCAAGTGGAGTAGAGGCGTAAAGGTCCTGTAGAAGCGTCCTCCCTAGTGAGATGACAGGAGTGGTCGCGTAGATCGGAATGCGTGTGAAGAGTGGAAAGTTCTTGCAACAATGAGCGAAGGCCCCTATATGAGCCGTTGTCGCGTGGGTCAGGAGGATGATGGAGAGCGTGGGAATTTGCCTGGGGTGTTCAATCGTAAGCTGGAGTTTCAGATCAGACCTGCATCTCTTTGGGGTTTGGGTATGAGCTACGTAGCAAGCATAAAGTGATTCGAGTTTGCATTGATGACTGATGTACAACAAAAGGCTCCTGCTATGAGAACTGTGCCCAGACACCTTTCCCTTGATTGCGGCTGAGGGACCCTTTTACCTCTCCAGTTTCCTCAGATCCTTCACATCGAATTTCTCGTCCCATCCAACGTCCACCAAGACCTTGACGCCGCCGTCGAGCTCGAGTAGTGACTGTGAGGCTGCGGAGCTGGATTGCGCTCCCAGCAGAGGTGTGAAGTTGAACATTATTGCTGTACACAGGGTGAGTCTCAAAGACTGGACATGTTGGGAGGTGTGAGAACCTTAAGACACTAATGCTTACGTAACCATACACTCGCAAGGTACACGTACCGTACCTTACCCTACTGACCGCATTTGGCCATGTTTAGCGGTACTTCGTACATACCAGGTAATGTTAACTTTTATAGGTAGAAATGCGTTCACTCGAAAAGGTCTGGCTTCTAGATTATACAGTCTTGGACTGCTTGCTTTGGCAACATGAAGCTAGCCAATATCATAGCTCATCAAGATCAGACTGCGCAACAAAAGTTCGGTCAGAGATGACCGTATCTCTACTTTTTCTTCGACGTCTGGCCCCTTGTCGTCATTGTTCTTGCAGGGACAGCTACGGCTGCGTAACGCTTAGTAACTGTAACAGTCGCAACGAACATTGCTTGCTTACCTGTCTTTCCCTTCTCTTTCGCTGGTGGTGGCTTTCTGACTTTCTTCTTCGGTGGTGGCTTGGTATTACCTCCAGTCACCGGTGGATCCCCATCATTTCCAACTTGTCCGGTGCCGTCAACAGCATCTTGCTTTCGCTTCACGCCGCGGTTACCAAATCTCGAACTGGTTGGGTGGGCGGGGAGCCGTTCCTCGCCATCGTGCGCAACATCTTCGTGTTTCGGACCGGCCCAGGTGCGCATACGGCGGACATTGTCCCGCTTCGGATACTTCTTTTCAAGCCTTTTCAGATTCTCTGGGTCTATTTCGGATATCATGATATCCTCAGACGTCGTCACCTCAGCTTCTCGTAGTACCCACTTTTCATTGATCCAGTCGAATGCTTGCCCGTCGGCCGTCCAGAAGTATTCCTCATCACCTGAGATGAACCCGTTTTCTTGAAGCTGCGCTTGTGTCAGTCTCATCTGGAGATCTCGCATAGGACTGTTACCTTATGCATCGCAGCATAAACCCTTCCCCCAGCAAAAATGAGGTCTCGAAGGACGCGGTACATTTGCTCCCTGGTGTATCTGGGCGCTCCAGCGGCTGGGCCGTTGGTCTTCCAGTCGAACTGCACGAAATAGGTCCCCTTATGTAGGCGCCAATGTCTTCCATCACGAACCCGAACACGCTCCTTGTTGCTGGTCTTATCGAAGAAGCCTTTACTGGCGGACTGCGTACACATTAGTACCGTTTAATGAGATGATTTCACTACTGCCAGACCTTCAGCGCTTCATTGTAAGGCACCTTGCCATTGATAATGTTGGTGAGGATTTCCTCATCCTGCTGCTTGCTGGCCGGAACTTTTCTCGGCGGCGCTACACGGAGCGTCAGTCGTGACGGGGATAACTTCTGTAAAACGCGGCGGCTACTATACCTGTGGTGACATTGTAGACAGGATCGCCTGGGGGATGACGCGGGTGATTCATGAGCAACGCAGTCCCACGAGGGGGTAGCCAGACATAGTACGGATAGCCTGTGCCTTCCACGAGGATATTTTGGAGAGGGAACACGGTACCCTTCGCTATGGCCGGCTGTGGGATTGGTTTGGCATACTCGTCTTCCAAAGGAGGCAGAGACATCTCTTTTCTTCACATATAAAACGAAGAGGCTCTCGTTATGAGAATAAGGATGAGGTGCCATCGCATTGTATAAATTTACAAACAAAACGCGAACATTCCAGAACTCCCTCCCGAGATTGGGCTGTCTTACATGAAAATAGCAACAACGTCTGGTTTTACGTCTCATGGAACGTTGACAGTTGTTTGCCCTAATACAGCAAACAACTCGAGAGGACACGCATATTATGCACAGAATTTGAGGTTCTGAGAGTACAAGAGCAGCGAAAGACGTGCTGAGAAGGAAAGGGATGGAACAAGAGACCATCGAACTGCATAAGAGGCAGTCAGGATAGATGACATACAGTGCCGGTGGTAATTCTGGGCCACGCAGAACGCTCACGAAAAAAGAAAAAGATCACTTTTTTTTGAAAGCTCAAAATTCTTAAAACATATAAATACTGTAATTACTTCACAATCACAGTGTATACAGACATTCTGAGTATGCAGAATGATGAATTATATATAAATCTATTAAATCTGTAATTTTTAGATGTATCATTATGCAATTGTATGTGT
>JAABUJ010000900.1_pt1 | contig 50383 bp, 50 predicted proteins | sample 5559131 | NCBI WGS metagenome assembly JAABUJ01 (sample SAMN10711875, study PRJNA513366) | rock metagenome | isolation source: Antarctica rocks | place: Antarctica: Victoria Land, Mt New Zealand nord | collected 2016-01-07
AGCCCTAACCCTCAACCCCTCCCCCTCCCCCTCTCCCTCTCCCTCCCCCTCCGCCACCGCCTCCATCACCAGCGCCTCCAAATCACCCCCCCAGGCCCCCATAAGCGCCCCCGCGCACGCCTCGCAAAGCAACAACCCGCAACCCCGCGTGTCAGGCGAGTCCGACGTGACAGGGAGGCCGTAGCTGTCAAAGGACTGCGGGGCGCGGCAGTGGAAGAAGGCGGGGGAGGAGCAGACGGAACACCATTGCGTCTGGGTCTGGGTGTCTGTGTCGGTCGCGGACTCGGTCATTGGTGAAGAGGGGATGAGGCCAGCGAAGGCGGCGTCGAAGTCGAAGGCGTCTGGGTCCAAGTCCGGGATGGGGCGGATGAGGTGCTGTTGTTGGTGTTTGAGTTTGGTGTCGGCGGGGCAGAAGTGGATGCGGAGGCGGGCGGTGGTGCAGGAGACGCACATGCGGGTTGGCTCGTGGCCGTCGGCGCGGTGGCCGGGCGAGAGCTCGATGTAGCCGGAGCCGGGGTTGGTGGTGTCGTCGTGCTGGTCGGTGGCACGGACGGTGATTGTTTTCGGGCCGAAGCCGAGGATGCCGTACGCGATGTGTTGGCAGAAGTGGCACGGGCTGGAGTCGTCGTCGGGGGGGTCGTAGTTGAAGGTTATCGGGTGGGCGTAGCGCGTTGTGATGATTTTGGTGGTCGGTTGGGGGTTGGTGGGTAAGTGAGGAGATGGTTGGTAGTTGTTGTTTGGCTGCGATGCTGTCGCTTCGGCACTGGCTTCGGTTGTCTGTTCTAGCTTCTTGAATGTACAGGCGTTCCTAGTTTTCTGGCAGTAGGTGCAAGGGGGTTCTTTGGTCTTGTCCTTGAGCGAGCACCATCTCTTTGAATCCTGACTTGAGGTGCAGCTGACAAAGGCCCGTTTCGATGACAGCTTGTTGAAATCTTGATCCAAGGCTGGTCCTGTCCGAACCCTTCCAGTCTTTGGTCCCGCCACACATTTGTAATTCAACTGCATGCATTGCTTGCACGGGAGACTGTGATCGCCACCCTCTCGATACGAGCATTTGAAACGTCGAGACTGGCAGCCTTCGCATGCTCTTTTCTTCGCGGGAGGGATAACCAGCTCACACTCAATATTGTCTTCCACACAGTATTCACATGGGTAAGTCGAGCCTTCCGATAAGAGCGGGCAGACTTGTCTTAACTCTAGACACGGTTTGCAGCCTCTTGCTGCAGGGTGTCCTATGGTCAAGTCGCCCAAATCCAGAAGGCTAGAACTGGAGTCGGATAAGGGCCGACAAGAGAATCCGGGGCCAGATTGACTCCGTAATAGGTATGATTGAGAAGTTTCCGAAGTGAGATTAGTTGAAAAGGAGTCCCCGGAAGCCGACCACGAGTTTGTCAACGGGTCACTATCGTCCGCACTTTCTGACACAGATTGTGGCCAGTTATCTGGAAAAACGCTGAGCTTACGTAGCAAGGCCCTCCCGCGGTCAGAGACCAATCGCAGGGTTACTGGACTAATTAGACCGATCTGTCTCCCAAGCTGCCAAGTCATCGCTTTTGGCTTCTTCGATTCCTGGCCACCCTCATGCTGGTCGGTTCTGTAGAAGGGCTCTCGCTTTCTTTTGGGTTTTATGACTGGTTCAGGCTTATTGCAGTATGGATCATAGGTGCCACTGTCGTCTTGATCGACCCAAGTACTGACTCTATTATTGAACCCACGTGCACTTGGGCGAAAATCATACTTGGTCGTGAGCAAACTGCCTAGCGCTTCCAGGTGCCTATAATCAGTAGTGAGATCGCCTAAGCAGGAAGACCCTGCAACTTCTTTGACAGGTGTCACCACTTCCAAGCTAACACTATCGGTGTCCATGGCTGAGAGGCTTTTCTGAGCCACGTTCGAGGGGCGCGGTGGCCCTATTGTCGGATTGAGTAGGTTGGGCTAATGAAACGAAGGTGACTGAGAGGAAAAAATGCGGATAGTGTGCAGTCTGGCACGCGGTGTTAACAACGTAACCTATGTGAGGAGGCGGAGGTCGTCCGAAGCGCTTGGATATGGATACTTCTTCGACGTCAGATAAGAAGGATGAAAAGTGGCGGACTGTCCTGATATCAAGAGCATAGATGCAAGACAGGGCGTAATAGTTCTTGAAAAACTGTGTGACGTTGAGAATCTTGACCTAGAAGTGGTTTAGTCTATAACCACGTCCAATGAAAACCATGGACGGAAGTTACTTATGAGTTCCTACTGGAGCTCCCCAGAATCTATCTGAAGTAACTTATCTCAGGGAACAGATGTATCATGCCAAGCCGGGTCTGGATCAAGGGTAGGAAGAACCTGCGGCAAGGTGAGGCTGAAGTGATTGTGGTGCGCCCGGCCAAATCCGCGATCCCTAACAAGCCTTGGGCGCCAATACCTGACTGTTATCCGCAGGAGTGATGGGACTCTGGGATTGTCCGAAAGACTATATGTTGATGACGAAGTCTGAGTGTTGACGGAATCTGTAGGCTGTGGCAAGGCAAAGTGATAGCCGAGTGCCCTGTAGCTTCCATCGAGCTTCGACTTGCCAGTTCACGTTCAGTCTCCCTACAGGTGTCTTTACTCCAGCTGATTTCAAGGTGCCAGATTGATCGACTTGTCACCTCAACGAAGTGCATACTTAGGACGGCCTCCATGTAACAGGAATCTATTGTAGAATCAGGAGGCATAAAACAAGCTGGGAAGACCGCGAGACATGAGATTAGAAATAATAGTGAGCACTACAAGATAATGTGAGTACATGACTCTATCTTCAAGAGGTGGCACCGCCACTTTAGGACAAGATCCAGGGTATGAAGTCGCTCAACAATACCAAGTCTAAGAGATATTGACTCTTCCATCGCTTCGAGGCAATGCAAGCTTGACCGGCGCAGACGTTGAGCATTGCTCCCTAAGAACTGGCATCTTCATAGAGTGCTCCATTACCGCAATGATGAGGACATAGTGGAGGGTAAGAAAAGTGCCCCGACGCTCATGTATAGGCATTGACATGCGAGGCAACAGGGAATTCATGGGTTACAGGAGTGACTGGATGGACATCCAAAACAGAAATGGAATATACATTGAAGTCCATTTGATCAGAAGTATGGACCATCCTTTATAAGCACAAACCACAGTCGCTGAAAATGGAGGACCGTTGACCACGTATTGGAGGTATTGGAAGAGGTCTTCGTGTGACTGCCGCTAATTCCGCCGGAACGCCCCGTATGCTCAACACTGCTGAGATTTCCACTGCGATTTCTTTTACGCCATCGGCCAGCAGAGCCGCCATCTTTGACAGCCAATGCTCGCTCAAATTTACTGGAATCTGATTAAGGCTTGCGTGGTAACCCTTCTAAGTGTCATGAAGGTTTTCCTGGTCCGCCATGGTGAGACGGTGGACAATGTAGCTCAAGTCTAGTAAGACCACCTTTCCCACCAAAATCGAATACAGTGGCTGAACTAGTGAAGTGCAGGTATAAGAGACTCTGCTTTAACTAACCATGGCATTCTTCAAGCCAACCGCCTAGGCCAACACTTCGCGTCCTCAGGCCTAAGATTTACCCATATCTTTTCATCGGACTTACAGAGGGCATACAGAACAGCCCAAGCCATCCGTTCCGCTCAGTCCTCTGAAGAGGCGCATCTAACAGTCAGCCAACTGCACACTCTACGGGAGCAAGATTTCGGTTTCTACGAAGGTAAACCTTTCTATGCACGTCCTCGGACTCCGAAGAAAAGTGGCAAAGAGGCGCACCACGACCAGCACAAGGACGACCCTGGTTTCAAAGATGTAGAGTCAAAGGAGTCTATGGCTGCCCGCGCCAACAGTTTCCTTGACCTTCATCTACTACCGATTCTGCGAGCAGAGAATGCCCAGAACGAGCACGTTATCGCTATTGTCTCACATGGAACTCTCTTAGCGACACTCTGGCGATGCCTCTTGAGGCGCTTCCTACCGCGTACCGTCACTATAGCTCCTGGCTCGGAAATTAGTAGCAACGGCACAGTGCTGGAATACCTTGGGGGATGGTCGAATACAGGATACTTGGAGCTACGAATCAACAGAGCGAAATTGCCACATTCAGAGAGGATCAAGTCCGAAACGCCTCAAATCGAGAGCATTAAGCCAGCAACGAACATGTCAACCGCCTCACTAACGGCGATACAAGGAATCGGAGTGGAAACTTCGAAGACAGGTAGTTCGCTTGTTGCCTCAGACACTGAAGAGGATCAATGCCAAGCAGAAGAAGCTCCCGCTGCATCAACTGAATTGGAGACACTGTCCGGTTGGAATATGTTCATCCAGACCATCAATGGCAAGGATCATCTGAAGGGGCTCAAGCGTACGGGCGGTGGTGTCGGCAGCTCTCAGTTCGACGAGGGGCAAAGCAAGATCGAAACATTCTTCAAGAAGCAAAAGGCTGGGTAGATTTCCGCCTCGTCTCATCTACCCTTCAGTCACCGGCCGACGAGCTACTCCTACCCAATGATACAGCATAAATTCTCAATCACAAAGTGGGGCCTATGCTGAACAACTACAATGCGCCCGGCGTCGGATCTACTGGTACGATACTCTTCTTCTCCTTCCATTCGTCACCTCTCGCCCTCAATGATGAAGCACAATTCACAACACAGACCTGTTCTGAATTCTCCTGTGGATAACGTTATTGTACCAACTGCTGTCTGAAATGCATATTCCCCAACACATCACATAGTGTTCGACATGGCATGGGAAACACAGCTAACTAGTGCTGTTCTGAAAGAAAAGCCGCCTCTAGACAGTCGATTATGGACTCCCTGAACTCTTCCATGAGTCGTGGTCGGCTGGCCAAAACCCTTCGGTCAGCTGCCAGAGGCCTCCGGATGGTATCCAGGCAGGTTCGATTCGGACTACTGCTGGAGGTCTCCGTGCCATGTCAACGCCAGTCGTGATCGCCCAGGACATCTGGGGCAGAGAACAATCGCGACAAGTCCTGAGGTATTGAGATGACACAGTGAGGTCTATTGAGAAGACCGAGTGAGCCATGGAACCGGCGGTTCTCGACGATATTTATCATACTACGGAGTACTCCGTATCTACGTACTCCTGACTTACTCCACGTTACAGCCATATAGCAGTATAAGGTGCACTATCCCCGCGCTTGCTGATCGCTCAGCACAGGCCGAAGTCAAGGGGTTGACTCATCAAGGGCCACATCGGAAGTGTGTCGATCCCTTCTCAGAGATGATGGCTCTGTCATGATGGTGTCCTGTCGGTTCTGCGATTTGGTGGTATCCAGTAACATACTTCGTACCTCTCTAACATACACGTACTGTACCTATACGAATCACACAGCCGTACTCCGTACTTTTGCCATCTCCATGGAGTACCTTGATCTTTGCTGTTCTAAGTCATGAAATCGATATTGATCACGCGTGAGACCAAATGCACGGTGCACCGTACGGTAAGTCAAAGTGTGGCAAAGAGTGAAGTGGCGGTGGCGGGCTAAGGTACCTTAGTTGGGCTGATCTCGGAAACTGCACGCGACTGTGGCTGGAGGTGGCTGGGGTAGCGGGAGTGGCTGGTGTGGCTGGTGTGGCTGGTGTTGTACCTTATACAAGGGTCAAGAACGATGACTTGTACCTTGAGCCGGGCTTGGATCTCTCCATCTATTCCTACGTGCGCCAATATGACTACCTTTCCGTGTCAGGTTTCTTGCGACAGGGGACTCCAGTATGCGCAAGCATGGAATCCGCAGCAGCTTCAAAGCTTGGCTTCAAGGCACAAGAAGCGTTACCTGGCCTATTCTGACTTGATTCGCTCGTACCGTGGTCAAGAAGTGGTGTGATGCGGTTGAACCTCTTTCCCCATGTCATTAAGGTAGTTGCCGATCTTAACTTCCAGCCACTTCTGCGGAGTAGTTACCGATTTCCCGTTGTGCCCTGAGACGTTAAAGAGGCTGGCTCACCTCCCAACCACCTCATCGTATAGTACTTTGTCGCATCCTCACTGCATATCTGTCGCTGACTTCACATACCTCTCTTTTGGTATTGTCAACCTCTCTGACTCTCATTCTCGTAACGTGCAATTCACGAAGTATGGGCATCTCATTCCGCATCGCCTTGGCTGCGCTGCCAGTTCTTGCCCTTGCGCAGAACTCTTCATACCAATACTACACATTCACCGTCAACAGCCAGGTTACAACAATCACATTACCAGCTGTTGCGACACCCGCGTCCATTATCACCGACCTCACCTCATCCGCAGTGTCAACATTCACTAGTACGCTACCGTCAGACACCGCAGCTCCCGCTTCAACTACAGCATCTCAGAATGGCGAGACGATACCGATCACAATACAAGGTTATATCACCACAGTGGTCCTGCCATACTGGCCCAGCGCGCCACAGCCGAGCGCTCCTCTGACTGCTTCCACTCTCCCTGCCGCCGTTGCTGTCCTTTCAGAGGCAATGCAAAGTGACCAGTCAGTGGCAAGTGCCATGTCAAACGCAGCAGCCGTGGTGAGCAGCGTGTTCTCGGCTGCCTCTGCCTCTGCCTCTACCACTGCATCAGGTTCGTAATTACTTCCTTGGTCTACAATTCATTCTAACCCTAGTCCAGCTGCGTCATCGGTCACCGATACAAGCTCGTCAGCTTCCTCCGGCATGAGCACCTCTGCCGCATCCGGTCCGGTTATCGTACCAGTGCCTATTCCCATTCCCACAGCCATCTCGACCGTAACGACCTCCGTGACGAGCGTGGATTCTAGCGCATACAGTGCGATTTCTGCTGCTTCCACCCAGAGTACCGTCACTTCTACCGTCGGTGCAGCCGCTTCGGAGTCTTCATCTGCTGCTAGCCAGAGTACCGTTACATCTACCGTCAGCGCTGCCCCTTCGGAATCTTCATCTGCTGCTAGCCAGAGTACTGTTACTTCTACTGTCGGCGCAGCAGCTTCAGAGTCTTCATCCGCTTCCGGCCAGAGTACCGTTACTTCTACCGTCAGCGCAGCCCCTTCGGATTCTTCATCTGCTGCTAGCCAGAGTACCGTTACCGTTTCTTCTACCGCCAACATACCGGTACCAGTCCCTATCCCGACTGGTTTCTCAACCGTTCCATCGTCCTCTGCTATTACCACTGTCACGGTAACAACCTCGTCAGGTAAGAACAAACCCATAAGCCCCTCAAGACGTGATCACTTATGACTAATTCCAATCGAAGACACCGCAGCACCACCCCCATCGACTACGAATGTCGCCAGTTCTAGTCCCATCTCCACCTCCACTTCAACCGCGACGGATACCTCAACGGCGACCTCAACCGCTGCCGCTAGCTCCTCAGCTCCAGCGTCAAGCTCCTCAGCCCCAGCATCAAGCTCCAGCACACAAGCGCCGACAGCTTCGAACAGTGCGAACGGCAACTTTAAACAGGCCGGCAGTGTGGTAGGAATCGTAGCCGGCGTCGTTGCGATTCTGATGTCTTGACCGGTCTGTTCGTCAAGCACGAGGGAGCTACTGTGCTTTTGGTTCATGCTCGGAGTGTATACGATGGCGTCAGTGGGGAGGAAAATGGCGACTACGACAACAGTCTCTACGGGATCATGATACGTTAATTACGAACGATCATTACCAATCGCTGAGATGCCGCGTCGTGGGAATGATATTGGCATCACCTGGGCCGTCGCCAACGAGGAAATGGAGGGGCTATGGAGTCTATATGGTGTTAGGTCGAACATGTCGATAATTGTGTTGCGCAGATACCCTTCTTCTCTTCCGTGTACTTATTCAATTGTAGTAGATAGAGCTACCCGACATAGGTTTCAATTAATCAGACTTGACTGCCACAACTCATCTCATCGTGTGACTTCAGTCCCGGTGGACGATTGACTATCTAGCGCCATCGTCGTCCCTACCGCCCAACACACGGAGTGCTTGTGCGATGCAACCTGCACCGTTGACACACGAAATAGCCCTACCTTCGACCGTCCCGAGCTTCGTGACATGCGTCCGTCTCAGGACGGGAACTCGAAGACTATCACATCATGACAGGACGAACGAATCAACATCCCATCTCTACTCGCGATGCTCGATATCGCACAGGCGTCCAACCTGATCTGCGCTGACTGTCTACACGGACGCGTAAGACATCAAGAATACACTTATGGTTCCGCTCGAGCGTCAACGGGCAAAGCTAGACGAATCCCAATCCCTCCTCTGCACGGAAATGGAAATGGAACCGAAACGGGAATGGAACCGAAATGGAGATTGAGAGATTGAGGGGCCAAGAAGTAACGCGTCCGCCTCCCAACGGCAGCCGGCAAGGGCAAGGGCAAGTCCAGATCCACGTCCAGAAGAAAGCCGACGTGGCCTGTATCTATGAAGGCTTCTATATCGGAGGGACGCGGCCGGTGCGCGTGCTGTACACTTCCAGCCCAGCTACCATCTACACCCAAAAAGCCAATCTCTCTCAGCTGCGGCAACCGCCCATCCTCTCGCGCCACCATCGTCATCGTCCTCGCATGCATGAGACGCACCCCCCACGATCCTGACGAGACGTGGAATATAAAAGAGACGGGGCAAAACCACAAAAACATACAACAGCGGGTCTTCGCTGGTCGTCACCGAACCCAACTACTGATCCGCCGATCTGAGGCTTATGTATGGCAGAGCGGACGGGATGCCCAGTGTTCCTTGGTCTGTGGTCGTATGTGGAAGAGTCGTGTGTAGAAGAAGTTTATATTCCCATCTCTTTTTACCGGTAGGTTGGTTCCGTAGATGGCGGAGGAAAGATTGTGTGGTTGGTCTGTATTCTACTTTTACGGACTTGCGCTGTGCCGGGTGGGGGAAAGAGTTGACTTGTTGTGTCCAAGTGTCTTACCTACAGAGGGCTGACGATGGGGGTGTAGGTGGGATTGCAGGGTAGGTAGACGGCTCCGTACCGTGCGGGAGGATGGGGGAGGACGGGTATATCAGGGGGCAACGTTGCTCGGGGATCTGTTTCTGGACTTCATCACGAAGGGACTTGAGGGTGGTCACCTCAGCTCGAACATCCGGGATGGAGCTGCAATGTCCAGCGATACTGTCGTACCTAATGTTGCGTCGCAGTAGAAGGATCGCGCGACAGCACCAGGTCCGCAGAGTTCGGGGCCACTGCACCGCGTTTTTGAATACAGGATGGTATTGGTCTTGTTCAATGCGTTGACTTACGTGCGTTTGATGATGGTAAGAACAGGAAAGCACTCGATTAAGCCTTCGTGATCGGGGCGAGGAACTATACAGCTTCAGTTGGCTAGACTTTCGTTCGATATTGACTGAGCTCGTGACACATCGCGCTGCCTCCACCCCAACGATACATTGCTACAGAAGACAAAAGCCGAGCCCTGACCCTACCAGATCCCCGGCAACATAAAATAACTCTTTCTCTTGTATTGATTCCCGAACTCTTTCCTGTACTTCATTTCCCTCTTCTTTGCCCAAGGCGCCATCTGGCCCACGGCCAAAACATTAAAGACCATTGTACTCCAGCTCCAAGTCACCAGCCAAATTCCGACCCATGCCATCGTTTCGAACATGTAATTAGGACATGTCACCAGTCCGAACCCGAAGCCCTGTGGGATGCCTCGTTCGGTGCCGCCATTGCTGCGCAGGGCACGGAGCGTGAGGTGCGCTGACAGGTTGCCCAACTCTCCGACGACATAGAGCAGAACTCCAAAGTAGGTGATGAGGGGGTTCAACGGTTTTGCCGTCGGCGAGTCTGGTCTGTAGATCCAATAGGCGATATTGACACCGGCAAAGATCCAGTAGTGGAAGCTGTTCTTGAAGATGTTTCGCGCGGGCATGGTGGCCAGACTGAATCGGTGTACGAAGAGGGTTTCCAGTTCACGTTTCGCGAAATGGAGGGTTATCAAGATGAGAGACAGGGTTTGGCATCGAGAGGGCGGCGGAAAGGATGAGAGGGTGTTAGGGTTGGTATAGATGTAAGGTCGAAGTAGGTAGAACAGAGGGTGGATCAGAAGGGGACCGATGTATTCGGCGATGAATACGGTTCGCCATGCGATTTGGGGTCCTAAGATTCGATTTCAATCAGTCAGTGCACAACGGTGGGTGTCACCACACTCTGGACACAGTGTGGTGGTGAAGGTGATGCTCACCAAGGTCTTTCACATATACAGTACTTTGCTCACTCAACCCCGTCCGTTCGATGGTGACCTCTTTGGCATTCGGAATGAGACTGGCGTCGCTACCTTTGGTGACTCTTAATCGATTGATCGAAAGGCCTGTCTCCGCTGCGAGCCTATGGTAGAGGTCTGCAGCAGAAGCATCGGAGGCAACTGTAGTCTCATCGGGGAGCTGGCGGATGGGCTTCCCTGATTGAGTGATCAGCAAAGAGACGGATGCGGTATGGAAGGCTTCAAGCGTCGTACCTCGCGGCCTCACGACTAAAGCTAACGAACTGGATACCATAGTGATCTGGGAAAGCGGAGGCTTGCTTAGGCTACCAGGCAACTTGTCTGACGGAAGTGGCTGTTTAAGGTCTGGCGGAGATTTCGCGGCAATGATGCCGTGCGGGAAGGGTGTTGATTATCTTCGAATATTTATAGGTACCGTAGTTACAGTCGATTGCATGCATTCGCTGATGCTACACAACAGCGGGCGAGAAAGAGAAACATTTACAGCAAGGTGTTGACACGCTAATGGATCACGTGACCACAACCCTAAGTAACCCTAAGGTACCTTAAGCCAGTCCCACCAAGGCAAGCACGTGCAGTCCGATTTTGAATGTAAATGTTCCACAGAGCACTCCGTAAATAAACGTCTCGTGTGCAACGACCCGTACGGTCTTATGTCGGTCGTGTACCCCTAGCTACAGGACGAGGAGCAACACGAGGACGAGGACGAGGACGAGGACGAGCCTGAGGACATGCATACGCACCCGAATAGACCGCGTGTACTTCGTAAAGTGTACGAGTATTCGCACCTTATCTGGCTGCGCTCGGCGGGGTACCTGAGTTATCAGGGTTGCACAATGCAGACTGCAGTATAAACTATTTGTATCTGCCTTGCGGCCGGTGTTGCTCCCGACCAAACGTTTCTATATTTGTTGTTCTATCTTCGTGGAACAGTGGCAGTAGAGGAAGAACAGGCTGCAATGTTCACCAACATGGAAGGGCTTCCCAAGGTCAAAGGTCAGGTCAGAGGTCAGAAATTGATTGGACATTATTGCCCGGGGAGAGAAAGAAAGCGACAGCACGGGCGGAGTTCGTGCAAGTACGGAGCTACTCCGTACTCGATACCAAATCTTGACCGGTCTTGTAAAAACATGCGGTTGGTGATGTGATGGTCTTGCAGAAGAAGCGCGCCACACTTCGCCGGGAGAGCGCCAAAAAGATACAAGTACTCTGTAAAGGTACAAAGACCTTACCTATGGGCTCAGTCGGTCGGTCGGTCCAAGGTGGAGCGGAACATGTTCGTAAGTCACTTTCTGTCTGTGTCCCGCCATGCTCTCTTATGGCTGCAGTCAGCTGTATCATTTAAACTGCTAACATCGCAGTTAGTCAGGTCAGGTCAGGTCAGGTCAGAGCCTAGGGCGCGGCAAGGCAAGGCAATTGACTGCCTCGCCAGCCTACCTTACCTGCCTTACGCCTTCCAGCTTGTCGGCTGTGGAAAGACCCCACCATCCATCAATGATAATTGGCTTTCCCGCTGCTGTCATGGAACAGCTGAAGCCTGGATTTAGACGCCAATGGAGGCGAAGTCCGAAGAGTTATCCACTTCATTCCGTATATACGAATATCATACAGATTTACATGGACGGAGTACATGTATTGCTTTTGCTATCCCTGACTAAAGGTACAGTACCTTAGGAAGCTACTAATCCTATCCTCTGAAGAGCGTAAGGTACGCTACGAAGGGTACCCGTGTACAATAATATCTCCTGATGGGGAGTGGCTGCGACCTACCTAGGTAGTCTCTGTCAGCCGCAAATAGACGCCAGTCCAGCCCAGCCCTCGACAAGCATGGAAGAGAGCCAGGGTCATAAAGCAATGATGTCTTCCAATTGTTCTTCCTTTTTTCTTCCTGTCTTCCCATTCTGTCGCAATCCTATAAAGAGAAAGATAATTACCTAATTGTTCTTATAATCCTCAAAGGCGTTGATGGTGATTGTCTTCCCCTCCTTGTGATCAATTGTAAGCCGAACTCTTTCACAGTCTTCTCTTTGCATGCCGCCTTACAGATTGCTTCGCGGTTTCTGTACTTCTTCCTGCTGCTGCTGCCGTTGTTGTACTTGTTGTTGTTGTTGCCGCATTGCCCTTTGGCGGTATGTTCTTCGCGGAAGCTGCTATCCAGCCAAAAGCGTCCTCGAGTCTCCCGGCTTTGTTGCCTTTCCATTCTTTTTGTCAAGCCATGGGCACACTTGGAATATTCATTGAGGACTCCCGCCTGCAGTGTCACCAAGTCTCAAAAACATCTTCTTGCGACAGGCTTCTTTACATACCCGTACAGATTGCTTCGTTTGGTGATTGGCGTGGTTTTCGCATCAAGCATACAATCTGCAGTGCTTGCATTACTTGTTATCCCGCAGCTACGGGGAATGTTAATCTAGAGCCAAGGCTGACCATTGACACTTCAGGATTCATTAATTGTACCAAATCAAGGCGGAATATAAACTCCGAGTCAGACGCCGTGATGGGAAGTCTCCCGGACCGGATCGAGGGCGCCTTTACCGGCATCAAAGAATTGATCCACGCCGCTTTACAACCACTTCCGACCCAGACCGGAGATGGTTCCTACATCGAAGAGAAGGTGCCGACCCACCTCTTCAAGGATCTGCACGACATGGGCTTCGACGGCATAGATACGTTGATAGCCACTCTCATGACTGACGTTTCCGGTAACCCTACTGATGACCGGACCTACTTGATGGAGAATGTAGTCAAAGTGATTCCCTCTACGAAATCGTGTTCAGCACCATGTGGAGTCGCTGATCTTGAAATATTGATAGCTGGCCAGTGGGCTACAGCCTACCTCCAAACTCGGCATTGACCTGACCAATACTTTTGTGAACAAGCTTTGGAAAGACCTGTTGCATCCACCTCTCTCGTACAGTGCATCATTCTTAATCCGTGACGAGCGGAAAGGTTTATATTTTTTAGGTCACTCGGCGAGAAGTACCGTTACAGGCATGCTGACGGCTCCCATAACGTACGTTCTAACCATTTATTGTCCATAAAGCGCAGGCTTGGATCTGATGAAGGACAGAACATCTTGTTGCCGAAGCTCGGAGCAGCAAACACGCCCTATGCTCGGACCGTTCGGCCACGAACATTGCAGCCCGCCACTCTTCCGGAACCTGAAGTCCTCTTTGACAGTATTATGGTTCGGAAAAAGTTCGAAGAACATCCAAACAAGATCTCGAGTGTGATGTTTTACCTGGCATCCATCATCATTCATGGTATGCTCGCAAACCCGTGCTATGCAGCGATCATCCTTCTGACAGCCCCATGTGTCAGATCTCTTTCGTACTGATCACAATGACTTTAACAATTCTATGACATCATCTTATCTAGATCTGGCTCCACTCTACGGCAGTAACCAGGACGAGCAGGATTTGATGCGGACCGGTCAAGATGGGAAGATCAAAGCAGATTGCTTCTCGGAGAAGCGCTTGCTTGGCTTCCCACCGGGCGTTGGTGTCCTCCTGATCATGTTCAATAGATTTCACAACCATGTTGTCGAGGAAATTGCGCGTATTAACGAGTCAGGACGCTTCACCAAACCAAAAGAGGGCCTTCCCGCTTCGGCGGCCAAGGACTCCGCCGACCCTTACGCCAAGTACGATAATGATCTCTTTCAGACTGGGCGCCTCATCACTTGCGGTCTATATATCAACTGCATCCTCAAAGACTATGTTAGGACCATCCTCAATCTCAACCGGACGAACAGTACGTGGGACCTTGATCCTCGTGTTCAGGAAGGTAAGAGTATCTTTGTCGAGGGCGCTCCCGAAGGGGTCGGTAACCAAGTATCTGCGGAGTTCAACTTGGTCTACCGATGGCACGCGGCGATCTCGCAACGTGACGACGAGTGGACACAGCAGGCGTACAGGGACATGTTTCCTGGCAGGAAGCCGAACGAGGTCAGCTTACCGGAATTGATGGCGGGCTTGCAAAAGTGGGAGAAGTCAATACCCTCTGACCCACAAGAGCGTCCCTTTGCCAATCTTGAACGTAAAAACGGCTCATTGAACGACGACGGCTTAGTCAGAATCATAACTGAGAGTGTAGACGACGTGGCCGGGGCATTCGGAGCGAACACGGTACCGGAAGTGCTTCGAGCCGTCGAAGTTCTGGGCATTAAGCAAGCGAGGTCATGGAACTTGGCAACTCTGAACGAGTTTCGTAGTTACTTCAACCTGAAAAAGCACGAGACGTTCACGGACATCAACCCAGATCCACAGGTGGCGGAGCAGCTGAAGCACTTATACGATCACCCCGACTTCGTGGAATTGTACCCTGGCCTCGTCGTGGAAGAACCAAAGAGGCCTGAAAAACCTGGGAGTGGCCTCTGCCCATCTTACACGGTATCAAGGGCGGTACTGTCGGACGCCGTGGCCTTGGTGCGTGGGGATAGGTATTATACTGTGGACTATACGCCGAAGAACCTCACCAATTGGGGCTACAACGAGGTCAACTACAATGTCGGTGTTGATCAGGGCCACGTGTTCTACAAGCTCTTCCTACGCGCATTTCCGAATCACTTCAAACCCAATTCGATCTATGCCCACTTCCCTCTTGTGATCCCACCGGAGAACGAGAAGATTCTCAAAGAGCTGGGGACTGCCGACCGGTACAGCTGGGACAAGCCGAGTTTCGTTCCGCCTCCCACTTTCATTACCTCCTACAGCGCGGCGAAATCAATACTGGACAATCAGATTGATTTCAAGGTTACATGGGGTGAAGCGATCAAGTTCCTGATGGAGCACAACGGTAAACCTTATGGCGCGGACTTCATGCTGGCTGGCGACAAGGAGGTTAATGCCAACTCACGGAAAATGATGAAGACTGCCCTCTACCGGGAGAAATGGCATCAAGATGTAAAATCGTTCTACGGAAACATCACCCTCAAGCTCCTCCGAGAGAAGTCCTACAAGCTAGCAGGGATAAATCAGGTCGATATTGTGCGCGACGTCGGAAACCTTGCACAGGCTCACTTTTGCGCCAATGTCTTCTCACTCCCTCTGAAATCGGAGGAACACCCGTTGGGCATCTACTCGGAATCTCAGCTCTATGGAATCATGGCTCTTGTGTTCACGTGCATCTTCTTTGATGCCGACCCAGCAAACAGCTTTCCGCTGCGACAGGCGGCTCGCAAATTGACGCAGCAGCTGGGCCAGCTCGTGACGGCCAACATTGAGAAAGTCAAAGTGACGGGATTGCTCACCAACCTCATTGAGAAATTACACCGTCCCTCTGCGCTGAGTGACTACGGCGTGCACATGATTCAAAAATTACTCGATTCGGGTCTCGACGCCAATGATATTGTCTGGTCGCAGATACTGCCTACCGCTGGCGGGATGGTGGCCAACCAGGCCCAGCTGTTTGCGCAAACATTAGACTACTACCTTTCTGATGAGGGCAAGGTGCATTTACCGGACATCAAAAAGCTTGCCGAAGCAGACACGCCTGAAGCTGACGAGAAGATACTCCATTAGTGCGGACCACCCCGTTCCTGACCATGAGCAAAAGATATTTACTGACTCTATCTACAGCTTCATGGAGGGGTCGAGGATGAAGGCGACCGTAATGCTCTACCGCGACGTTGCTACGTCGACGACTATCCGCGATGGCGACAAAGAGACCCATGTCGAGCCTGGACAGCGGTTGATGGTCGACCTGGCAAGTCCCTCCGCTCTCTCTCTGATGTAGTATGCCTCTAAACATATTATAGATCACCGCCTCCATGGATCCGAACGCCTTCCCAGAACCCGAGAAGGTAAATCTGGATCGACCCATGCACTCCTATATCCACTACGGGATGGGGCCCCATATCTGCCTCGGTTACGACATCAGCAAAGTAGCGATGACGGCAATGCTGAAGACGGTGGCGAGACTCGACAACCTCCGGCGAGCTCCAGGCTTGCAGGGTCAGATCAAGAAGATTCCCGGCCCGGGAGGATTTACATTGTACATGTTGGCGGATCAGTCGAGCTACTTCCCATTCCCGACGACGATGAAGGTCCAGTGGGACGGCGACTTACCCACACCGAAACAATAGCGAAGCCGTACGGGACATGGCCGGATGTCTGCTGGAGGGTTTGACTGATGCATTTACATCGAGAGGATCTGAAGCGTGCTTTTGCTTGTAACGTCCTGCCTGCATTGTTGTCACCACTAGGTTCGCTATATGCGTTGAACATACTAAGGGAGGCATAACTCCGCTGCTGCTATCGCGAGCTGTACTCTCTCTCCTACGCAAGATATAGTCTAAACCTGCTACCGCTGTGGAAACATTACCTTACTGTACCTGAGGTATTACCATGTAAGGCTGAAAGACCGCTGCACACTAGGCAGGCCCAGAATGGATACCTGATAGGTGTATCGCCTTGGGGGGTTTACGTAACGGGAGACTTGGTATGATGGATATCTTCAAAATAAGTTTGGCTGTTGAATGTAACATGATTGATTACTCAGCAAACACTGTCAGGTAAGGTATCTAAGTACTTTGTACGTATCGACCTGCAAGTGATTCACTTCAACGAAATCCGATCTTAACATTTAAGTTACCTCAGAACGTCCTGGCCGAACTGGCTCAAACTTGAACCATCATTCCTACTGACACCACCACCCCTTCCTTTCTAATCCAGAACTGCCCGTTCACCAGACAAGCTCGAAGACACTCACGGCACTACTTGGAAAGTAAGGCAGAGGACCTGCACCCTCCTGTCTCAATCTCCTACCTGGCTCCGGGGGTTGTCTTTCATCCACAAGCTCCAGGATCCCACGAATAGCTTATCGACACCGACGCACTCTCACTTTTCTGACGAATCTCCCTCTACTGCATACCGAAATCTAGGGGTTCTCATTCCGAAAGCTCCAAACAGCCAAAGGTAATACCCTGTGCCGTGACATTCACTAACCTACAGCGGCTTGAACCTCTTACAAGACCGACCTCCTCGAGGCTGTGCTTGTTCCTCTATCCTCCATCTCATCTACAAAGAGACTCACGGACATCATCGAAACTGTCAAGTCGTTTGTATACTTATCCGGTGCGGTAGTGGGGGTGGGGCTTTTCATGTGCGGGCTTGGTACTTTCGACCTTCGCCATGGGGAGAATCAAGAAGGCAGCTGGCCCAAAGCAAGAAGCAACAGTGGTGAGCATATTCCAAGTTCTCGCACGCCTGGAACGGCCACGTCAGCTAACGAAGCTACTCTCGCAGTCTCCCGCCCTTTCACATTTTGTCAGCACCGCCGCTAAGACGCCCTTGTTCCAACTCCCTTCACGATTACGGTCATTCCCTCGCGCGTGGCCGTTTCCGCGAGGTGACCTCTATCACTGGATACCCTTACTCAACCGCTTCGATACTGTTTTGGAACAGTTCAATTTAGCGTATGGCTTACATACCGGACCCCAGACGCAACCCTTCGAGCGACGTCTCTTGATGAAAGGCATCGCGGATGATGATAAGGACTCTAAGACGTCCGTCACTTCAGATGATGAACTTGAGACTATGGGATTCAGCCCGGAAGGCGACAGAGAGCTGGTCGAAGTGATACTGGACTTTTCAAGAGTGCTGATGGAAAACTGCGGAAATCGAAGCTTGTATAGCAGCAGTGAACGACTGAATGACCTGCTTAATACTACATCCACTTCGCTTCTTTCCTGCACGCTTCGACTAGCGACTCGGCTCGCACAGCGATACCATGCTTCCCGCCAGCGAGGGACCAGTGGTATGCAGCACGTCAACAACGCCCTTCTCGCAAGCCTCTACAACATCAATCTCGATAAAATACAAAAGCTTGCTCTTCCGTTCGTGAAGTCGAACCCCCCAGCATCTGTTGGTGCCGTTACGGTAGCAACCCCTGCCACTTCACACTCCACAAAGGCCAAGGAGAGAGCATATTCGAGTCATTCTCGTCGACCAAGCTCTTCTGCATCCAGTCAAGCTGGTGATATGGTATCCATGGCCAAAGATTCGACAAGTCCGAAAGGCATATCGAACGGTACGGCTGGCGACGACGTTGGGCGGCCGATGCCAGAGACGGCTTGGCATAATCTAGGGAGTGTCTGGCTTACTTACTATCTGAACGAACCGGTCTCCAATGTCGATCCGCGAAATGATGCGCAAGAAGGAGGAACGGTAGCATTCTCTTCGACTCCGACAACCCCAACACCGGCCAGACGGACCTCAGGATTTGGCTCGCACCAAACATCACGTCCAAGCCGGCTGTCGAACTCCGAAGAGTCTTCAAACCTTCAGACAACATCAGCGCCCACGAAGCCCGAAGCAGCTCCATGGAGCGGTATCAAGACTCTCGAAATCCCTTACACCAGAATATCTTCGACGCCACTACACGAAATCATGAGATCAGCATTGCCAGACGTTCCCCAAGAATATCAGTATGACTTGTTGAGTAGAATTCGAATTGCCTACTCGATCAGCAGCTCTGTCCAGACGCGCCGAGAGATGCTTGTTATTCGGCTACTGGCTATCACGAATCTGGCCTATGTCTATCCAGAGGCAATATTCCAGCAGAAAGTGCTTCAACAGGACTCCGATGAACCGCGGCGTCTGCAACTCACCTATCAGCTTGCAGAGCTCGTACATCCACCAGGAAATGGGAATTCTGGCATTCCAAGGCCGCTTCAGACACTTGCTTTAGGTACACTGGAAGCTCTGGCAAAGCAAAAGATGAAGGCGCCTGATGTCTGTGCCGCTCTCAGCATCAACGTCAATCATGGAGTACTCTTTTACCTTACTCGGAAAGCTGTCGCGGAGATGGCGGTTGAAACCGGTGAAGCGGAGGACATTGAAGAGGATGAATGGAGGGAAGCTTTGTTCTCATTGCTAAGTACCCTTCCCACTTCGACAGCTCGAGCTGGCGAGTCGATGGTCGCTGCGGGACTGGTTCAAATCCTGGTAGAGGTTCTCACCTTACGAACAAACAAGGCCGAGCGTAACCATACTAAGGTCATCAACCTCTTCGATAGTGTCGTCTATCAGGTGCGCGATGCCTTTCAGATTTTAGCGAATGCTAGAGGACTCGATATTCTTGCCGACCTAACCGCCTACGAGGTAGAATCTGCCCTACAGCGCGCAGAAAAGGGCGATGGCATGCCTTCGGAGTACAGGACTCATGTCATTGACTATCAAATTCCTTACTTCCAGCAGCAAACCCTTCGCTGGTTGTTCAAATTCATCTACCATATGATGCAGCATAACGGTGCAAATTTTGATCGACTTCTCCGGAACCTGATTGACTCTCCACAGCTCCTAAGCGCTTTGCGTGTTGTTCTCAGCCACGCGAAGATCTTTGGCGCGAATGTCTGGAGTGGTGCCGTCAACATCTTGAGCAGTTTCATACACAACGAGCCCACAAGCTATGCTGTGATTGCTGAAGCTGGTCTCAGCAAAGGCCTTTTAGAAGCTGTTACAGCGAAACCAGTTCACTTACCGGACAAGTCGGCCAATGATGTGGAACCGAGCCAAAATGAGCATACCAAGATGACTTCAGACGCTGAATCCCGGAGACCGGTTCATGATCAGGATACTGATGCACTACTGAGTCAGTATAGTCGCTCAGTCACGGACGATCACATCAAAGAAAGATTCAAAGCTTTACCATCCAGGACTTGGCCGCTGGCGCAAGGAGTATTGCCTGCTACTGATGCTATTGCGACCATTCCAACGGCATTCGGTGCTATCTGCCTAAACTCGGCAGGGATGGAATTATTTCAGGCATCTGACGCTCTCGATAGCTTTTTCGAGATCTTCGAGAGCCCGGAACACGTCAAGTGCATGGCGTCAGAGGGAGATCTTCCAACAGTACTGGGCAGGACATTTGACGAACTGATACGACACCATCCTCCACTCAAAGTACCTGTCCTAAGCTCTGTCATGATCATGATTGCCAGAGTATGCATCTTGTGCACGTCAAAGGATAAAGTTGGTTATGGGGCGAAGCTATGGCTCGAAGGGGAAGACGGTCAGCTTCCCGTTGCTGGAGGCAATGAAACACTCACAGGCGAGAGGAATGGGCTTTCCGGTCCGCAGTCAATTGAGTCCGAGGAGCGCCGTGCCAGCAATCTCGAAGATGTAACCATGGAGGTGGATGCTGCGGCCGGTGCAAGCTCCTCCGTTGCAGTGACAGATGCGACACAGGCGATCGCACTTCAAAGAATTCTCGATGAAGACTCTGAGAAGGATGGACCAAATATATCCACCTATATCATGGTCGCGTTGAGGTTTCTATACGGCTTCTTCGAAAATCCTTCCCATTGCTCCGCCTTCGTCGAGGCTGGGGGCGTACATAGCGTTCTCGATCTCGCCACTCTCCCCACTCTTCCGTACGATTTTAATAACCGGACTGCCAGTCAAGAGTTATCTAGAGTGGTTCATATGATGGCTGAGCAAAAAGCACATCTCGTCCTACCTCCTCTCGTTAGGCGAACCCAGGCTGCTGTTGATCAACTTGAACCATTGGCCTCCCTTGAGGACGGGTTGACCCTTTTTGCAGAAGTGAGTGAATTTGGCAGATCTGACACCTCTCTGCAAAATCGTCAGGTGCGCGAGCTTGGACAACCGGAAGGGACATCTCTCGTCAAAGGGCTTGTTGCTGTACACACGCTTTGTAGCATCCTCTGCGAGACGTTTTCGCAGCCAGTCTTCAACCACCGCTCGACTCATACGCCATTCAATCAGGTCAATCTAGCTGACATGTACGCTGCGCTCGTAAAGTCTCTTGGCCGCCTGCACTGTGCGTGCGTCTGGAAGGAGATTGAATTGCAGAAAAGAGTCCCCGACTCCTGGAGAGACGCCACTAGGCTCAAGGGCTATGGTCTTGGCGGCCAAGAGGCTGACGAGATACTTGGTTTGCTGAATCATGTTCATGTTGACTCGGAGCCGACCGAGGCACCAAACGTCATGGCCGAAATTGATGGCTCTGGTGAAGGTGCTTCCGCCCAAGATCCTCCAAAATCTGTTACGGAAAATTCAAACTCTTCTAAAGACGGAAAGTCAAACGGCGTCCTAGATCGGCGTACCGCAGCGTTCAAGAATGTCCAGACCTTACGTTATCTGCTAAGTCAAGTACCCTCATCTATCACGCCTTTTTTCCAAGGCCTCGGGAAGATTCTTATTGCCAAGCGAAGATCCGACAGCTATCAAAGACAGAATGCGTACATGGTGGCCGACGCGCTCGCGGAAGCATCAATAAGTCAACTCCGTTTTCAAGCAGCAGCGTATTCTGTCTCGGTTCAGGATCGATATTCCTATTGGATCGTCGCGCTAACTTCGTTATCACAGTTTCTGGTCGAGCGTACGTCAGATCTATCCCCAGCTATACTGGCCGTGACTGACAGAGTGGCAAGTAGGTCCTTTAGAACGTCCGCATGCCCAATGCCTGACCCTTGTCCTACAATCGTTCAAGAATCAGGGCGGTCTAGATGCTCTACAAGACATCTTGATGGTTTTCTTCGACGAAGTCAAATCATTGGGTCCCACTGTCCACGATGCACCTTCAAAGGATGTCTCGGCCCGACTCGCTGCAGCATATGGCGGTATCAAGATAATACTCACGCTGTATTCCCAGATAACTAATCCAAAGTATATCATCGAAGCAAGTCAAACGGCGGTCATGTCCGACCGTGATCGCGAGAAAGCTGATTACTTCTCGCCTGCCCAGTTTCTTGTGGAGTTACGGATGGCCGTTTTACCCGTCGTCCGGACCATTTGGGAGTCAGATTTTGTCGAGAGTGCTTCAAGTTCGATTGCGAAATGTTTGATAGAGATCCTCCGGACCGTTCTCGAAGGCGACCATGAGCATGGCGCTTTCAAGCGCTCTGACAAAGTCCCTGCCCGTACGAAGGCCACTCCGAAAGCTCTTATAACTTCCAGTGAGCTGGTATCCAAGTTGGCGGACAAGGGTTATTCTGAAGAATTAGCTCGAGAAGCTCTGTATCGGTGTAACAACAATCTTTCTGCAGCAGAAGAATACTGCAACGGACATCGCGATCATGCGCTTCGAAACCCGATACCGAGCTCCGCGAATCACACTATCCCCCCTCGACCTTGGAGCTCTCGCGCCAGAAGGGACTCTGAGGCCACACTACCTGATGCTGTAAACGGTGCCGAGTCGACCCAAGAAACCGCAGCACGGCCGCCAACTACAGAGCGCGACAATGATGCCGGGTCTCATGCGCACAGCGACTTGCAAGAAGCTTCAAGCGAGGACGTCCCAACAGAATCAAGTCCTCCGCCACCAGCGCCAGGGGTACCGGAAGAGACCAATGATGCGGGAGGAGATGAGCTTCTGCCGATGAGCATTGACAACCTCCTCAATCTGACTCAGATCCCGGCAGTTGATGATCGTTCGGCTAACAGCACTACGTCTCCAAATCTTGTGTCTCCGCCGTCACGTTCCACAGACGAGGCAACAACGTCCAAATTGTCAGACATCGTGACAATTGACGACTTGGATACCGAGCGCTCGGAGATCAGACTGTGTCTAATCGATCGCTGTCTTGATGTACTGAATGTACACAGCGATGTTACCTTTGAGCTTGCAGATCTCATCACTGCCGCAGTAGCTAGGGCAACAGATCCGGCCAGCATGCGGCGGGAGATTGGGGAAACACTCGTGCAGTCGCTCATCTCATTGCAGTCGGATGAAGACTTTCGACCAGAAGGCAAGAAGATTGCTGCATACGCGAATCTCCTTGCCTTGGTTCTTCAAGACCGGGATTTCTACGAAGCAGCCATAGACGAGCTGAAAGACAACTTTGCCACTTTACTTGAGTTCATCAAGGTCTTTCCTGATCAAGCGGTGGAAGAATCGTCGCCTTGGATTGGGCAGATACTTCTCATCATTGAGAAAATGCTGGGGGAAGATGCCCAGCCGCAGCAAATCAAGTGGACCCCTCCCAGCAGTGAAGAAACAAGTTCCACCACGCCAATTGCAGAATTGGAAGACCCAGTCATAACGCTATTCAATAAAACCCGACTCTTCGACGCTATCGTCGAGGTCTTGCCACGCATTGGCAAAGATGAATCCCTAGCGCTTTCCGTGGTCCGAGTCTTAGTCATTTTGACACGCCACCGAGAACTTGCTGTGCGACTCGGTGGAAAGCGTAACATGCAGAGGTTTTTTGTTATGGTGAAGCAGCTTGCAGGAGTGACAAACGAGAGACTCCAGGGCGCCTTTATGTTGGTTCTTCGTCACGTCATCGAGGACGAGGATACGATAAGACAGATAATGCGGAGCGAGATCGTAGCGAGTTTCAAGGCGAGACCAACGAGACAGACAGACACCACGGGCTATGTACGACAGTTGTATCACTTGGTTCTGCGAGAACCGCAGATATTCATTGAGGTTACGAATGAGAAGCTCAAGCTCCAGCGATTTGACTCCAACCAACGGCCCCAATTTCTCACCCTCAAGGCGGATGCCGAGTCTGAGTCGCTATCTAGCGGAGCTCCACTGGATGCCGCGACGGATGCAGAGGCTCCTTCCGCAACACCTCTTCAATCGCACGAGGGAGACTTGAAGCCTCCACCCGAGCAGCAAGGTGCTGCAACCCACGAGGGAACAAAGTCTCTCGAACTCAAAACACCAGTGGTCGAGCATCCTGACGGAGTGATCCACTACCTACTTTGCGAGCTACTCTCATATAAAGATGCTGAGGATAAAGACCCTTCATCTAACGTCAAAGATATTTCGAAAACTCCGAAACCCTCGGCACAGGTAGATGTGGAAATGACCAATGGATATGCAACCCCAATGCCAAATCCTCCTACTCCCACGGGGCCTGCGGAGAACAAGGACGTTAAGAAGGACGAGTTCAAAGCCGATCAACATCCTGTGTACATCTATCGATGCTTCCTTCTGCAATGCCTTACGGAACTGTTGTCGAGCTACAATCGTACAAAGATAGAGTTCATCAACTTCTCTCGCAAAGCCGACCCTCAAGCCGTGACGCCGTCTAAACCTCGATCTGGTGTTCTCAACTACCTCCTAAATGCTGTTATTCCACTCGGTACTCTAGAGCATGAAGAATCTCTATCTTCCCGCAAAAAGAACGCCACCTCGACCTGGGCAATGTCAGCCATCGTTGCGCTGTGTTCGAAAACCGGCGAACAAGGGGATGAGAAGTCTCGCATTGTAGGCGACAGTCCGGATGAGCCTGATCTTCTCTTCGTGCGGAAATTTGTCTTGGAACATGCCTTGAAGGCTTACAAAGACGCCAATGCGGCGACGGAAGCTTTGGATGTCAAATATGCCCGCATGCTTTGCATCGCTGACCTGTTCAATCAAATGTTGACATCCAGGTCCTACCAGTCCGGTACATCTACCAACATTGAGGTCGTCAACTCGGTACCGCAAAAAGAAATTGCTAAGATCATGTATGAGAAGAACTTCATCGGTGCCTTAACGAGCTCGATAGCGGATATCGATCTAAACTTCCCAGGCTCTAAGAGAGTAGTAAAATACATCCTACGTCCTTTGAAGCAACTTACACGGGCTGCAATTACACTCAGTGAGACCTCGAGCATAACAGCCACTTCAGGACACACAGATGAAGACGACATCTCCACCGCTTCTTCAGTATCAGACATGGATGACGAGCGGGAAGAAACCCCAGATCTCTTCCGTAACTCTACCCTCGGCATGTTCGAGCCTGGCCGGGAGGAGGACTCGAGTTCAGATTCATCAGAAGGCGATGAAGAAATGTACGATGATGAATACGGTGAGGAGATGGACTATGAAGAAGAACTACCTGGCGATAGTGGCGACGTCATTAGCGACGAAGACGAGGAGATTGACGGCGCTGGTCACATGGAAGGCTTGCCAGGTGACGTTGGGATGGACGTTGAAGTCGTCATCGATGAGGACGATGACGATGGTCCAACTGAGGAAGACGACGAAGACGGCGATGACTCTGAGGACATGGACGACGGGGACGAAATTGAGATTATCGATGATATTCAAGCTGATGAAGAGGATCAGAGCCTAGCGGAAGGTGAAGAAGATGAGTGGCAGAGCGAGGTAGATGAAGGAGACGGTTACGAAGTCGCAGATGACGCGGAACATGACCTGAGCCAGGATCCCGACGGTCTTGACATTGTCCACGCTATCGAAGGTGAAGCTCAGAGTGTGTTGGAGCGTATGGGCCGAGCGGAGCTCGAAATGGAGTTGGGAGATGGAGAGTACATGGATGACATTGTGCATGATGAAGAAGGTACGTCGCATGTTTTTGTATCTTGGCTGCTGCCTATACCGCTGACGACTGTCATTAGAAGATGAGGAGGACGAGGAAGATACCGAAGAGCAAGACCTCATGTATGAGCCTGATTTCGAAGTCAACTTTGACACTTACTTTGATCCTGGGGAGGAGGAACACGGTATGCCCAACATGCCGTGGGACTGGGACACTGATGAACCTCCGCCACCTATGCCACGGGGCCATCATCACCACCACCATCATCGTCTGCCTAGCCCTTGGACAATCTTCCCTGGTGGACCGCCTGATCGAGGCATTGGCGGTGAGTGGTTCGAGATTGGTGCTCAAGATCTTTGCTGACATCCCTGTAGTCCCTACGTATCGATCGCATCGACCTGCAGGTCCCGCTCGTGGCACAGATGACGGGACGAATCCGCTTTTACAACGAGTCAGCAGAAATGGTGTTGGATCGAGCGTTGGAAGAGGTGTTCGTTCGGGAGCCGGCGCTTACTTAGCTTTGAGTGATTGGGTCCACGCCATGGAACCTGGACATCCTAGTCGAGGTCTTTTCCCAGGTGACAGCCCTGTCTCATTCATGAACAACATCATCTCAGCTATCGGGCAGGGAGGACCCTTTGGACCTCTCGGTCAGCGCCATGGTCTACACCTACATGTTGCGGGTGGTTCTCGTGATCTCCTCCCACGAGAACTTCAAGCCATGCTCGGCCTACGACGTTCGCAGCCTGATACTTCACGGCCATCACGCGACGATCCAGCTCAGGCTATACAGTTCACACCGATGGGAACCACGATCAGGTGGCAAGAGGAAGCACGCCTTTTGTATGGAAGCAATTATGTGGAGAAGACACAACGGCTCGTCAACTCCCTTTTGCGGGTTCTTGTACCTCCTGCTATTGAGGAAGAAAAGATTCGGAAGGAAAAGGCGGCAGAGGAGTTGCGCAAACAGAAAGAAGAGCGGGAGAAGAAACTCGAGGAGGAGCGTACCGCCAAGGAGATAGCTGAGAAGGAAGCCCAGGAGAAGTTAGAGAAAGAACAGCGAGAGGCAGTTGAGACGGTTGAAGCAGCTTCTCGGACCGAAGCCGAAGAACAAGCACGTGCTGCTGCAGATGGCGAGGAGCACGTTCAAGAAGAGGCTATGGAAGGTGTGGAGCGTACGCAACCGGGATCCCCTCACGCTCCCACATCTGAGGTAGCCGAAGCCCCTGCTGCTGAAGCTGGTGTGGTCGAAGAGCCAGCTGAGCCAGCGGCTCGTGTCCACACAACAATCCGCGGTCGTGAGCTCGATATCACTGGGATGGACATTGACCCCGAGTATCTCGAGGCGTTGCCAGAAGAATTGCGCGAAGAGGTCCTTACGAATCAACTCGCAGAGCAGCGGTCTCAAGCAGCTGCGGCGGGCGAAGAACCCACCGATATCAGCCGAGAGTTTCTCGAGGCGTTGCCACCGGATATCCGTGAAGAAATACTTCAGCGTGAAGCCCAGGAACGACGTCGTCGCGAACGAGAAGAACATCGTCGGAGAGCTGCAGCTAACGCCGGGACTCCTGCGGGGCGTGGTGAGGAGATGGATCCAGCAAGCTTCCTGGCATCGCTCGATCCTACTCTACGACAGGTTGTACTAATGGAACAAGATGATGAAGTACTTGCGTATCTGCCGCAAGCTATAGCCGCCGAGGCTCGTGCACTCGGAGGTGACCGCCGCTTGCATCAGTTCATGGACATGCCTCGGATCAACCGTAACCGTGGTCTTGACCGCGGGGATAGAGGAGCGCAACAGGCAAACAAGAAACCACAGCGGAAACAGATTGTTCAGATGCTCGACAAGGCTGGAGTAGCCACACTACTTCGACTCATGTTCATCCCGCAGCAGGGCAGTGCCCGTCAATGTCTCAACAGCATTTTACATGATGTGTGCGAGAACCGACAGAATAGAGCAGAGGTGGTCAGCTTGTTACTATCGATACTGCAAGACGGAAGTGCGGACGTCAACGCAGTTGATCGTAGCTTTCAACAGCTATCACTTCGCGCTAAGCAGCCAGGGGCTCAGAAAACCCCCCAGCCGAAGCGTACTTTGTCGGGCTTGACACCGCCGCAAGCGGACACTGAAATGACTCCACTGATGGTGGTACAGCAATGCTTGAGTGCGCTCGTCTTCCTCACTCAGTACAACCCACGCATCACCTCTTTCTTCCTGACCGAGCATGAGACCTCAGGCGGTCTCAAAGGCAAGACAAGTCGGAAAGGTAAAGGTAAAGAGAGCAAGGCTCAGAAGTATGCTCTGAACGCTTTGCTGAGCTTGCTCGACCGGAGAATCATCATGGAGAGCTCCAGTTGCATGGAACTACTGTCAACCCTCCTCAACACCGTCACGCACCCATTGACCATGCTACTGAAGAAGGACAAAGAGAAGGTTGACGGGTCATCAGAGACAGGAAATACAGCCGCTGTTCCAGCCACAGAAGTTGCCACGACAGAACAGACAGTGGATAATGGTACCCTTGGCTCGGTCGAGGTCGATGTCCAAAACGAGGACACGAACATGGCTGAAGGTGCTCCACCAGCTGCGGCCACAGCTACAGATCAAATTCAAGCCGTGGAGCCTGTGAATGAGCAACCAGCGGGCGGCCCTGAGCCATCATCGTCAGTGGCGAAACCAGAGAATGCCACAGATGCGACGGAGGAAGACAAGACCAAGAAGCAACGTACTCTTCTACCACCGGTGGTGCCGGACTACAATCTGCGCTTGGTAATCAATATCCTCGCTGCTCGTGAGTGCAGTGCCAAAACATTTAGGGATACAGTATCGACCATCAACAATCTCTCGGCTATACCTGAAGCAAAGGCAGTATTTGGGAAGGAGCTAATCAAACAAGCTCAAGAGCTGGCCGAGTCAATACTAAACGATTTGGACGACCTCGTTGCTCAGATCAAGGAAGCTGGAGCCGCGTCTGATATCCAGGGAATGGCTTTGGCCAGATTCTCCTTGGCCAGCTCGGATCAGGCCAAGTTACTCAGAGCGCTCACTGCTCTGGACTACCTGTTTGACTCAAAACGGCACGCGGGTAGGCATAGTTCGACAAGCAGCGCTACGGACTTACGTAACCAAAGCTCCCAAGGTAACGACAACCTTTTGACAACTCTCTATGAGAACTCGACCTTTGGGCCCCTTTGGACTAAATTGAGCGAGTGTCTGAGCACTATTCGCTCGCGCGACAACATGTTGAACGTGGCCACCATCCTACTACCACTTATTGAGGCGCTCATGGTGGTTTGCAAAAACACCACCCTGAAGGACGCACCCCTATTTAGAGTCCAGAAAGAGTTTGCGGTCACAAGCCCTCCGCCCGAGTCCCGCATGGAGAGCATCTTCTTCAACTTCACCGAAGAGCATCGGAAGATATTGAATGACCTCGTGCGGCATAACCCCAAGCTTATGAGCGGCACTTTCTCCCTTCTCGTGAAGAACCCGAAGGTCCTGGAGTTTGACAACAAGCGAAACTACTTCAGCCGTCGTTTACATTCTCGTGGCACGGAAGCTAGACATCCACAGCCCCCGCTTCAAGTATCTGTCAGTCGTGACCAGGTGTTCCTGGATTCGTTCAGGGCGCTATACTTGAACTACTTGAAGAGTCCAGAGGATATGAAGTATGGCAAGCTCAGCATTCGCTTCATTGGTGAGGAAGGCGTAGATGCTGGGGGCGTTACAAGAGAGTGGTTCCAAGTTTTGTCGAGACAGATGTTCAACCCAGACTACGCGCTCTTTACGCCCGTTGCCGCTGACCGAACTACATTCCACCCCAACCGACTGAGCTCCGTCAACCCAGAACACTTCATGTTCTTCAAATTCATTGGATGTATCATCGGTAAGGCGCTCTATGAAGGCCGAGTTCTCGACTGTCACTTCAGCAGAGCGGTCTACAAGAGGATATTAGGCCAGACTGTGTCCATCAAAGATATGGAAACACTCGATCTTGAGTACTACAAGTCCCTCGTCTGGATGCTGGAGAATGACATCACCGACGTCATCACCGAGAATTTCTCGCTCGAGACCGAGGCCTTTGGCGAGACACAGATCGTCGATCTTATTGAGAATGGTCGTAACATCCCAGTCACGGAGGAAAACAAGCAGGAGTACGCGCAGCTGGTTGTGGAATATCGTTTGACCGGGTCGGTGCACGAGCAGCTGGATGAGTTCCTAAAGGGTAGGTGATAATTGACCTCCGACCTGATCGACGTTGCTAATCATATTTCAGGTTTCCATGACATCGTTCCTGCCGAGCTCATCTCCATATTTAACGAACAGGAGCTTGAACTCCTCATCTCCGGTCTGCCAGACATTGACGTGGACGATTGGAAGAACAACACAGAGTATCACAACTACTCAGCCTCATCCCCTCAGATCCAATGGTTCTGGCGGGCCGTCCGCTCGTTCGACAAGGAAGAACGCGCTAAGCTGCTACAGTTCGTGACGGGTACCAGCAAGGTACCGCTGAACGGGTTCAAAGAGCTCGAGGGCATGAACGGCTTCAGCAGGTTCAATATTCACAGGGATTACGGCAACAAAGACCGATTGCCAAGTTCACATACTTGCTTCAACCGTGAGTCCCGATCGCCCTTCCTTCACACCCTTACCCAGCCGCTAACCTTTCGTTTACAGAGCTTGATCTCCCCGAATACGAGAGCTATGAAGCTCTCCGACAGCAGGTGTACACTGCCATGACCGCGGGAAGCGAGTACTTTGGTTTCGCATAAACTGTCACTATCTACGGCGGAGCGTTCCACCCGGTGTTCGCCTCACGAAGCTCACGGTCATGTCAAGCATGCATTGGACGGCGCCACTCCCCAGTCTGTACACAACATGTACACGTAGTTTTAATGCGACGGTCATGACAACTGCTGGGTTGCTTAAGTTGGGTGGCGGTTTTTCTTCAAAAAACAATAATCCCTGGATATCGCTCAGAGGTGATCTCCAAAACCATCTTCTGATAATCGATCTGGTTCGATGTGGCGGATGAAGTGCAGGTCATCCTCCCTTCTGACCGTCGTGCAGAAGTCGCTTTGCTTTTTCTCTTCAATTCTGCTGTACTTAGCTTTTAATATAGATATCACCTTCAAATCAAACCTGGGAGCTCTTAACACATGAGAGTGACGTAAACCGATTCCCGTCTTTCGCGGGATCGCAGTGCGGCGGTTGCCGCCACTAACGTTATGGCCAATTCATCCCACCTCCCGCTTTGGTGGGCTTTGTTTTTCGGAAATTCTACAACATGAGGTGAAAGGCATTCAACAAGCTCCAGCTGTAACAGCAATACACACAGCCAAGTATGGCGACCAACTCCATCAAGCTCCTGACCGGCAACAGCCACCCGCAGCTGGCTAAACAGGTTGCGAACCGGTACGTTCAATGCGCCCCACTCCCCGCTTACAATATCCCCAGGGCTAAAAATACACCGGGGGCGCCTCTAGGCTGGGTATCGAGTTGACGAAGATCATGGTTCTTCAGTACTCGAACCAAGAGACGTCCGTGACGATCGGCGAGTCGGTGCGGGACGAAGACGGTGCGTGCCCTACCTCCACCATCCCCCTCACCCGCTCCACTGCAATCCACTCCACCCCACTGCCCTACCACCCTCCCCACGCTTTTCCGCAATTCCTTTCCCACACACACAGCTAAGTCGTCCTCCCCAACCCGACAGTCTTCATCCTCCAATCCACCGCGCCGGGCGACATCAACGACGGGCTGATGGAGCTCCTGATCATGATCAACGCGTGCAAGACGGCCTCGGCGCGCCGCATCACCGCCGTCATCCCCAACTTCCCGTACGCGCGCCAGGACAAGAAAGACAAGTCGCGCGCCCCCATCACGGCCAAACTCATGGCCAACATGTTGCAGACGGCGGGCTGCAACCACGTCATCACCATGGACCTGCACGCCAGTCAGATCCAGGGCTTCTTCAACGTCCCCGTCGACAACCTGTATGCGGAGCCGAGCACGTTAAGGTGGATCAGAGAGAACCTCGACGTCGAGAGGAGCGTCATCGTCAGTCCGGACGCGGGGGGCGCCAAGCGGTGAGTTTTCTATTCCCGCTGCTGTCCGCGCACCCACCGAAGACCACGACTGGGCTCGACTAACAACGCATGCCCCACAGAGCGACCTCAATCGCGGACCGACTCGACCTCGGCTTCGCGCTAATCCACAAAGAACGCGCACGGCCCAACGAAGTCTCGCGCATGGTGCTGGTGGGCGACGTGCAAGACCGGATCGCGATCCTGGTGGACGACATGGCGGACACGTGCGGCACGCTGGTCAAGGCGGCCGACACGGTCATGGCGCACGGCGCGCGCGAGGTCGTCGCCATCGTCACGCACGGCATCCTCAGCGGCAAGGCGATCGAGACGCTCAACGGCAGCAAGCTGAGCCGGGTCGTGGTTACCAATACGGTGCCGCATGAGGAGAAGAAGGAGCGTTGTTCCCGGCTCGAGACGATTGATATCTCGCCGACGCTGGCGGAGGCGTGTAGGCGGACGCATAATGGTGAGTCGGTGTCGTATTTGTTTTCGCATGAGACGGCCTTTTAGGGGGGGTGGATGGGGCTCTACGGTCGACTTGGGGGGGAGGGGACGTTGATGCAAGGGGGATTGTACTTGTATAGTATCGCATGTTAGAGGACTCGATGCGTGGCGTAGGGTGCATGGTCTTGTAGGGTCCGATTCGGAGATGCCTCTTGGTTGGCTATGGTTGTGGTTCTGTTGTGGACGATCTGGACTACGATATTCTTCACCTTGCATCATAAAAACCGCTGAATTTGACTTTGAAAACTGTCTGATGTGAATCTTTATTTTCCGGGATTACAAGAAAAAGGATTTAGGGAAAGCTTGCGATCGAATGGTGTAGACCTTGACGTGTTTTGTGTTCGCTCAGTGTTGTACGAAATTGAGCGGAGGTGGATGTGGCTCGAAGGGCAGTAGGCTGGTGTGCTGTTTGAGGATATTCAGTTGATTATATAGTCCACATCGAGTACGGACTGTATTGGTTGGCACGAGAGAGGCATAAATGTGCACATTATTGTGGGTGCAGGTGTGCTATTGATTGTGTAGAGCTGCGATGCCTTTAATGCCTTCAGACAACAGCTATTTACACATAACGACAATCCGAGGTAACTATCTCCCTGTCGACAGTACCGCGCACCCTCGTGCAACCACCACTCCCGCAAGGCGCCTTCCTTCCTTCCATCCATCATCAAATCGGCCCAACCCCTCTACTTCTTCATCGACGACGCTCTCCGCTTCCGCAGCTCGCTCCTCTTGGCCTTCTCCTCGTTGACCCGCTTGGCGAGAACCTGAGCGTATTCAGACTGCAACAAGGACTCCGTCAGTACAAGCCAACAACCCAACCCGGTAAAAGGATCAGACATACAGCAGCATCCTTCGCGGCCTCCGCATGACGACGCTTCAACGCGATCCGATGTCTCTTGTGCTGCAGACGTTGCGGGGTGACGAGACGCTGGATCTTCGGCGCCTTGGTGTACGGCTTCTTGCCCTCGCCCTTGGGCTGCACCTCACGACGGATCACGAACTTGCGAACCTATTTCCACACACACCACACCATATCAGCCAAGACCGTCCCGAGATCATCACCAGCTCGAGAAGAGCTACGGAGAAACGTACATCATCATCCTTAGTCAACCCAAAAAACCTCCTAATCTTCGTCGCCCTCTTGGGCCCCAACCGCTTCGGGTGGACCGCATCCGTGAGGCCCGGAATATCGCTATCGCCCTGCTTAACCACCGACAGCGCCAGGACCGACAGATCCATAGCGACGATGCAGCCGCGGACGCTCTTGCGCTTGCGCTCACCCGTGCGGCGCGGTCGGTAGCAGGAGTGGCCGTCGCCGAGGAGCAGGCGGACCCGCGTAGGGTGCATGATGCCCTGCTTCATTGGGAAGCCTTGCTTGTCGTTGCCGCCGGTGATCTTGAAAATGTAGCCTTTGAATTCGTCGCCGACGCTGTCGCCGGGGACTTCGGCGCCCATGCGGCGCTCCATGAAGACGCGGAGCTTGCGGTCGTCTTCGATTTCGATTAGCTTTTGGGAGCCGTTGGCCGGGTAGGAGATGTTCAGCTTCATCTTGACGAAGGGCCCTGAGGCGTGGTCAAGATGGGGGAATGCTGGATTGTGTGGTGAGTCGGGGTTAATTGGTCGTCGTCGTTGGTGTAGGGTGGTTGTGGTAGTGAGGCTAATTCGAGGAAATGCTAATGTGTGGGCTTAGGTAAGCGTTTGCGCTAGCGTGGCCGTCGCTTAGGTAGGGCTTTTGGGATGATCTTGGGAACGATGACAAGATAAATACTTAGTTTGTCTAAGACTCACGGAGATTATGATGATTCTCGCAGCCGTTTGTTTAGATCTGTTGAAGTTCAAGAGCAAGACTGTACGGCTTGAGGTGAGTTATCTTTCAATATTTGCGAGGTTGTCTGGAAAATCTGCAATCCAACGATCCCAAGTTTACCGCAGAAGCATATCATACAATTTCTACATTCAACAAACAAAGAAGATTCAGAAAAGGATGTTACCTGGTAGAGGCTCACCACTTTTAAGTATGTGTATACGCTGACTCAGGAATACTCGGATCGCCCATCATTTGATAGGTGACAAGGAAGACACGTACGAGAGTAGACTTATAAATGCAGATTGACAGCTACTCTCACTTACTATCCGTCTTGTGCACACGTATGTAAGTCCACAGGGGTAGCATCATCTGCGATGGTCACTCTATACCAAAGGAGAAAGTGTACACGGACGAAAGCAGGATACGGTGACGTATTGCAAGAGGAAGACTAATTCATACAGTCGTTATCCATATCTGAACCACGCAGACGCAGTCGTCAAAGGTCCCTATCTACTGCGACCAAAAGGATAATAATAATAGCTGGGGCTGATCAGTCGAAAGAACCCACCGCTTCAACGGATCACTTCCGATCCTTCCCTGTCTACACCCTCGAGACTCTCAAGGATATCACTTCCTCCGAGCAATCCTTTTGTCCCACTCATTGACTTGGGAGCGTCACTCCAGACCTCGTGGAACTTCACAGACTCGTCGGAGGAGGCCACCACGATGCATCCTTCCTCCGCGGTACGAGACCACCACGTACCTCCTTCTCCCCTGTGTTGACCCGCTTCATTTGGTCCACCCGGATACGGAATCGCATACAGAGCACGACTCTCGCCAGCCCAAGGGATTGCCACAACCTGTCGACATTCGGGCCATGTAAAAACAGCAATCCGAAATGGATGTTCGGGCTGAGCATATCCAAAGGTGGCGGCAATCTCACGACGAGTGGTGGACCATATCAACGATGTTACTTGAGCGGCAACGTCGATGGTCGCTAGAGAGGCTCCGGAAGAACAGTGATAGAAATGGATGGCCCTGTCATTCGAACCGCCACCAGTTGCCACCAAACCGCGCTGCCAGGGACAGAAGGCGATGGCTTTGACGGCTGCATTGTGAGTCCACCGGTGCTTCTGACAACCATCGGTGAGGTCACGGACACGACCGTGACCTGGTACAGCCATGGTACGACTAATCGTTACACCATCCACTTCGGTCGAATCATTCGACAATACATCGCGGGATTGTCGGCCTAGCAAGCCTGCTATTGTGTGGTAGGGTCGCCAAGCATGATGGTGACCGGGCACTTCGAACCCAGCTAGGAAAGCTTGGAATGATCTGTGCGCGGTGATTGTCTCCGGTCGTCCCAGGACACGGGTGACTTCGAAAAGGTAGCACAAGTTGTCATTTCCGCCCGTCGCGAAGTAGTCACCTTCTAAAGACCAAGCCAGACCGCAGATCTGTTGCGTATGCACCGATATTCTTGCCAGCAGGGTCATCGCGCCACTCCAACCATGAGCAGCAGTTTGGCCCGGGCTCGCCCATTCAACGGAGTAGTAATAAACGTTTCCCGCCTCATCACCTACCAAAAGGTCTTCGGTATCAACGACACTCGCTAGACGTTCAGATGGCCGTTGAGTCGTTTTTGGTTTGAAGGCCAAACAGGCTATGGCACTTGGTTGTTGAGATTCAAAGCGGCTCTCCTCGTCGAACAGACTCCACAGGGTGACTTGGCCGTCTGCACGGCCAATCGCAAGTATACTATATCCGCCTTGGCTTGACGAGAAAGACAAAGAGGTAACATATGCCTCGGATTGACCACGAAACGATGGTGGATACTGTACTCCAAACAATTCGGACCACAAGTATACCTTGTTGTTGAGTCCTACAGCCAAGGTACGAGATGTGGGCGTGAATGCGAGCACTGAACAGTAGAAATCATCGCGCAATTGAGGGGCGTCGAGAACTCTGAAGGGAGTTGCGGGTACAGCCCGGCGTGGTTGCGCGATGACCTTCGGACGATCTAAACTTGTTCTGTCAGTCATCTGAGCCGCCAATTCACTCAGTAAATATGCGATGGCGAGTTTCGTTAGGTCATGAATCGACCTCAAACATCAGGCCATAGCCATGATAAAACAACATAGTGCAAGATCCACCAGCTATAGGGATGGCGATATAGTCTGGTCCTTCTTGACCGAGGATCTGACTCTGTGGTCCGTACAGCCCACCAAGAAAGGCCCAGAACAGTCAAAACGATGTGGGGGGGTATCGCTGGAAGAACTTACGTATCAGGGCACCATCTTTGACCCACGCGCTGTCTTTCCATATAGTACGTGACCCTTGGCCGTCATTCCATTTACGCTTTGTACCTCTGCCTATGCTTTGAGACGGAAACGCCTCTGGACTTGCCGGAGACCCTAGAACTCTGCTTGTTTGGTCGATGTCAAATGCAGCGGCTAGCCGTCTCTCATGCGTATCAAGATCCTGATCCCGACTATCGCCTTGCAGGAATTGTGAGGTATACATCGGAGCATTGGTGCCGCTACTCAAGAAGCCTCCACGGCCATCAGAAACTCCTGCGAGAGGTCCATTCATGGCGGCTCCTGTTCCGCCAACATTCCATACAGCACCAGAGCTAGCCTGTCTGGAGGACTGGCGGAGCGACTGCGCACGTACTCCGAGCACACCACTGCCGTTTGCAGACACAGCCCGAGGAGTACGCGACGGGCGTCGTGGTGTAAGCCTGGTCGGCACATTGCCGGTCCGAGAAGCCGTCCTGGGGCTGAACGGGTCTGGAGTAGCGCTTCGCCGCCGTAGAAGCTTCTCGCCACCTGAGAGGCTATAGCTCGGCTTGCTCAAGTGGAAACTCCTCGTGGAGGACGTCGGAGATAATCGCTTCGGTATGAAGCGATCGGGTGAGGACAGTGGAGTCCACGGACTAGCACCGCCACTGTAACATCGTCGAGAGGGGGACCCGTTGCTCCTCTTGAATCCATTGAGGTTTACAGGGAGGTGGTTGGCGTTTGGATCTTGACGAGGGAAGGGATAAGCATCAATCGCTTTGCAGGCCTGCACAAGCGGAGTTTCTGTTCCATGGAACGAGCTCTCGGAAGCTGGAGGAGACGGATATGGAAAAGCCGCCGCCCAAGGTTGGGTAAGGTCCGTGATGGGACTTGGCTTCCTCTCCAGTGGTTCGTCCTTGGCTAGTTCCTCAACAACGAGAGCTGCGGATCTGGAGCGGCGACGACTGAAGAAAGAAGAGCCTGTAGTGGTATGAATATCCTCTACAGAGAATGAACGAAAGCGTGGCATTGTGCCACGAACGACTGAGGAAGCGACTCTTACCCAAGTCGGAGGTGAATAACGAATGACTACAGGATATTTGATCAGTAATGACTGTAAAGGTGCTTTGAAGAATAAATGATAATTGAGGAGAGCCTGGTAGCTCTCCTGTCCTCAATTCTTTGGTGGTGATATGTCAAGATGTCTGGATGAGCAAGGGCGACTCGAGTCGAGGAGACCTAGGCTTCGCTTATATAAGCACGGAGTTTGCGGTGTTTACCTGGTAGGTACGAAGTACACGAAGGAGAAGTGACCATTGTCACTTCAGATTTCTTAGGCATCATCGATGTGTAACGACCAGTATATACTGGACTCAAGTAATGGCGAGCGCAAGTTCCCTTCGTTTTCTGAGTTGATGGAGTTTTGCTGATATAAATGCACAGCATGGCGTGCCCAGAATTAGCTCTGCAGGGGCCAAAACAGACCAAGCTCGACAAGCTGAACTTCAACAGATCAAGGTTTACCAGGAGTTGGTAGAGCTAGTCAATCTCAAGGTCCAGCTGCCTACATGTTCAAGAGAGGTTATGCTGATGCTAGGGTATTAGATCAGGGAGCGTCAATACACTATAGAAACGTTACATCTCACGTCCAAACTCCTCAAACAAAACCCCGAGTACTACACAATATGGAACTACAGGCGTGTGGTCCTTCAAGATCAGTTCTCTCCATCTTCGTCGAGGCACGACTTCGAACCAGCGCACGGTCAAGACGCCCTTCATGACCCTTCTGAGAAGATATTGGCTCTGATAACAAGCGATCTCCAATTTCTCATTCCGCTTCTCCGCAAGTTCCCCAAATGCTATTGGGTGTGGAACCACAGACTATGGATGCTCCAGCAATCGACGATTCTATTGTCTGATGTCACAGCCCTCAGATTGTGGCGGGAAGAGCTCGGGCTTGTCAACAAGATGCTGAGTCTGGATAGTAGGAACTTCCATGGTTGGGGTTACAGGAGAACTGTAGTTGCAGCGTTGGAAGGCAATGGCCAAACCCATAGCGATTCCGGTACAAAAGCTGCGGTGGGTAGGAGCCTAGCCGAAGAGGAACTCACGTATACCACGAAGATGATCGGGACCGATCTATCGAACTTCTCCGCATGGCACAACAGAAGCAAACTCATTCCTAGGCTATTAGACGAACAGGGAGCGGATGCCGAGACGAGGCGGAAATTCTTGGATGACGGTATGCATAGAGCACGCTTTTCTCCACATGCACACAGTATTGACAATGACATCAGAGTTAGAACTAATCAAAGAAGCGCTATACACCGATCCTTACGATCAATCCCTCTGGTTCTATCACAGTTACCTTATGTGCACCTTCGATCCCAGACTGGCAAAGGGCTCTATAGCACCCAACCTCACCGACGGTTGCAGGCTCACTTATGTTGTTCAGGCGCTGGAGGTTATGCAAGATCTCCGTGAGTGTGCTGAGGACTGTAAATGGGTTTATCAGGCATTGTTGCAGTACACAACGCTGGAGCACTTTTTGAAGGACGAGCCTCTCGCGGCCGTCAGGAGCAAATTAGGCGAGTGGCTGGAGGAGTTACGTCGGTTAGATCCGTTGAGGGAAGGTAGATGGACGGACCTTCGCAAGACTCTCGGTCTCGAGGTAATGTAGAGGGATAGGGCTCGACCCGGCTTGGCAGCGTGGAACAACGACTCTCGATCAAGACCGTTTCCTGTGGCTATCCATGACTTCTTGTGAATATCATTGAACACCATAGGAATCCAAGTCCTGAGCTGAATGAAGAGTATACCAGTAGAGAAACATGGTGGTCACAACTCGGAACAGGTAAGGTGAGTAGGGCATCAAATTATTTGTAAACAGCGGTGGTGGCGCCTTTGGCCCACACGAATCTGTCAAGATCCTAGATCCCTGTTCCTGTCGTTTTGCCCGTCTTTACGGGGAACAAAGAGGTACGGACAGCATAATAATAAGGTGCAGATACCTACATGTACAGCTATTCCTAGAATGTTGGCTCCAAGAGGCACATAGTGAGAATTTGTAGAAAATAAACAGTAAAATCTGTCTAAATTCTCTTTTCTCTAATCATCATTTACAAAATCAATCTCACTACCTTTCTCAACATCATCATCATCATCATCACTATGACAAAATGAAAGATTCTTACAAAAACTTCTTCTTTACAGAAGAAGTCTTCTGTAATATAAAAATCAGTGTTTATATCAGTATTTACATCAGTCTGTTCACTGAATCTTAATGATAATCTTATTAAGATTCTCAATCTCAATGTTGCTGTCAACAAAGATTCAATGTCATTCATACAATATACTGTGTCTTACACAGTATATTTAAATAAGAAATTAATGAATGAGAACTTGAATGTTTTTAAATTAAATGAGAGAGAAAAGAGCTTTATGTAAAGAATTTAAGATTTTAAGCAGTCAGTAGTGATCAAGAAATATTGTAATGAGAGAAAATACTTTTATTATAAACACTGAATAAAAATCAAAATTAACTATTTAGCTGCAAAGAAGAATGCTGTGATTACTGTAACTCTTAAAGACACAAATAATTGACAGAAAGTGAAGAATCTTGTTAAATTATGAGATAGTAACAAGAAAAAAGAAATAACAGTCATTATAAGAGCTGATTGAGATAGAAAGACAGCAGAGAATATCACTACAGTAAGTGAGAAGTCAGCAGAAAAAGAAGTTGTAAAAAAGAAAAATAAATCTAAATATTAAATATAAATCTATCTTCTTTCTTCATTGATTTTTAATGTCTTTGCTAACAAATATTAAAGAACAGCTACTGTGATATATAAGAAGAATGCAGATCAATGTGCAAAGACTTTAAAGAACATTAATTATACATTAAATGTTATTGTTGTTCACTATTAATGTAATAACAAGATATACTTTAACTATAATTATTACTGTCTTTCTCACAACAGCATTCATGAGATTCTTAACTCTGCAGCTATTTAAATGTAAATAAAGACTGTTAATAAGAGTGAAGCAACAATTTATGCATCATTCATTAACATAAAGATTATATTAATTGATCAGTTAAAGAAGAAAATCTTATCATTAATTACACTGTCTTTTCTCTTTCTTATGTCATCAATATTCACAACATCTTCATTGTCTTATCTCATTCAAATTTACACTTTCTCATTAACATCAGTGTCAGCATCAGAAATTCTTACTTTTACAGTTTCTTTCAGTGATGTTAAGACTATACTAGAACTACTAACTTCACTAATTACAGTATTATAGTATTTTTCTTCTTCTTTACAGTCTTTACAGTCTTCACAGTCTTCACATTACATTTTATACATCTTAACTCAATATTCTTTTTCTTTATCTTTTTCTCAACTGCTTTCTTCACAATTCATATCTTCACTGTCTTCTTCATCATCTTTATTATCTTCATCATCTTCATCATCTTCATCACAGACTCTGCAGTCTTCATAAAAGACACATTTTATTACATCTTCATCAATACTATCTACAGTATCACTTATTAGCAGTTTACTTGACTTAAGCACTGATTCTGAAACATAACTGCAGAACTTTTTTACTTAATTTGAGTGAAAACACTCTATTTTGAAGACATAATTGATGAATTATTGTAATATTTTTTTAAAAGAGATGTACAATTTATAAGATATACAGCTGATCACTGAGCAGATATAAAGAAAGCTGAACATTTCAGTTAATCTTAAATAATAATTAAAGAAAGTCTTACATTCATATTAAAAGAAAAGAAGATATGTAATAATTACAGAAACTTATTTTACAGAGATTTATGATTTTAAGAAGAAGCAGAAAGCATTGTAAGTGTTAAAGACAATGAGAAATGATAGTTAATTCATTATAATAATATATCTATGTACAATTAATAAAGCTGTTTCAAAAATATTTTTCTGAATTATCTTTCATCTTATACTTCTGTACAGTCATATGAATAAATGCTGAAAACTTATTCTTAAATCTCTTCATCAATGTCTTATGTCTTTACATTCATGTCTTTAACTCACTAAACAACTTCTTGATAAAGTTGTAGTCTGATAAATAAAGAAAAAGAAATGCAAGAATGATGCTAATTTTATAATACATAACTGTAAGCTTCTGTTACTGAGATTAGCAATAGCAATAGCAAGAATACTTATATTAATATAAAGACTTATCTCTGAACAATGTATTTCACAATTATTTATGTATAGAACACTATGTAACTCTGAAAATTGCTTATATAAAGATAAGATTTTCTTCTAAATAAAAAATATTAAACATTTTCTTGTTCATCTCTTTCTCATAGATCTTTTAAGCAATATAGTCATCAATTATATATGCTGAAAGAATGCTGTAGTGCTTTTCTTTCTAAAAGAACTTCTTTATGATTGTTTACTTTCTTACAATAACTTAATTAAACTTTCTATCTGCAGTACAGAGATTGACAGCACTTTTATTAATAAAGATTAGCTAATTAACATGTTAACTACTCAGCTGCATCATTCAGTTGTTATGAATCTTTTAAGAACATTTAATAACTCATTTTTAACATTAAAATTATCTTCTTAATGACAGTAATAATGACAAGAAAATATTTATTTGCTTTCTTAATTAATCAATTCATTTAATGATGAGACTGACAGTATTAATGCTGATCTAAATCTCATATTTATATTAAATATATCTCTGCATCTTATTCAGATATGTTATGAGTCAATTTTTAAGAAAATCAAGTACTTTCTATATTAATTGTTAATAAATTAGATCTCTCTCTCTAGATTGAGATCTATCTCTGTTATAGCAACTGTGAATAATCTTGATGCTCTTAATTTAAATAATTTAAGTATAATGACTAATTCTCAATTTTATAGATTTCTTCACATTCTCTCAATATACTTTCAACTATATTCTGTAATCTCTGCTATGATCTTAAATGACATTTCACACTTCAGATTCATTTGTATATTGTCTCTGATGTTGTAATTGAGACTATGAGGATGTCTTATAGTGACAGTGATGATGATGATGTTGAGAAAGGCAGCAAGATTGATTTTGTGAATGATGATTAGAAAGAAGAGAATTTAGACAGATTTTACTGTTTATTTTCTACAAATTCTCACTATGCGCCCCTTGGAGCCAACATTCTAGGAATAGCTGTAATTACGAGGGACGAATAATCTCCGTATAAGAGGCAACCTTCTGTATACGAGTGAACACGGTGACGGTGATGGTGACGGTGATAGTGCCTTGTCCAAAATCCAGTCTCCATCAAAGGTCGAACAAAGCACATGGTAGTACTCGCGTCAACGTGCTCTGCCCCTTCTCCGGTGGGCAAAGGCTGTATAAGACTTTGCATTCCTTAACAAGGGAAGTCGCAGTCGTGCAACACATCGAATCAGGTCCTGATATCCATTGAATCTTCATTGGTCTTAAGAAGCATCCCGTCAATACCTTGAGCCCCATCGTGTTACGTGTCGGAGCAGACGAGATTCGGAGGGAAGACGGGGGCTATGGAAACGAGAATGGAGAGTGGGAACAGCTCAGATCGCGAAGGGGTAAGCTGGCCATGTCTCGAGTTCCTTGTGCCTCCGACCGATGTTGCTGACTGCTTGACCAAGGACACCTTCGAAGACGCCCCTGATACCACGCCTCGATTATACCAATCCGCCTCCGGCAACTCTACAAGGTCCTTGACTGGGCGACGCCCCTCATCGTCATTCGGCACACCTACAATCCTTGCCACTGAAATACCTCCAGTACCGATATCTGAAGGGGATGGAGACATCGATGCCACAGACTCGAACGGGCATGTTGTGGAAACCTCGCTCGCAGCAGGCGGCGGTGCTCAAGATCACGAGAGACCCCAGAAATCACCCCTACTCACTGCTCACCGATTCTCCGCAAACTCCCTCGACGACGTAAACCTCGAATTATCTCCAGACGACGATTCGTCTAGATCGCGGTCGTCGACACTTAAGTCAAAATCTGACGAGGTAGAGGCGCCGGCGCCGCCACCAAGGCTACCGTCTCGCTCCCAAGGTCTTTCGGGCGCTTTACCATCACTACCATGGGGCCCTCCTCCAGTACCGCCAAGACAAAGTATGCCACTACCAACAACTTTACCTAGAAAGCTCACAAGCCCGTTCTCATGGCTATCTCGAAATACTTCTACGGCAAAGGAAGTCAGTGCGCCACCTCTGCCTGCTACAGGTACACAATCACAGCGGCGGAATACGTCCTCATCTCTCGCCACTATTGGAAGTAATCCGGAGCTTATGCTAAGCCGGCTGGAGGAGGGACACGACTCCGATGGATCCGGCAACGGGACCCAGAGACCAATCCGGAACAGTTTACGGGAGCGATTCAAGATGCTGCGCATGAGAGAAGAAGCAGGAATCACATCTTTGGACAATGATGTTGCTACTTCGCCGGCCGGCAGTGGAGGGGCACTTGCCGGTTTGATCGGCCGCAGCGCTAGCGTTGGCTTAGGTATTGCCAGTCCATCCAGTATCGCCAATGAACAGGACGGTGGACTTGCAGGGGCTTCGGCTCAGTCGCCATCTTCGGCGATCCCTCCACCTTCGCCTCTGGACCCTAAACTCGCGCCAGGAACTGTCGCTGGAGTTTCCGCCGGACCTTCTACAACCCAAGATCCAGCAGCGCCCGTCGACTGGGATCTTTGGCAATCGGTGGTGTACGAAGGGCCGGCGGCCGTCGCACGTACTAGCCCAGAGGAACTGAATCAAGCCATCACCAGCGGTATACCGAGTGCTATCCGGGGGGTGGTCTGGCAGGTTCTGGCGCAGAGCAAGAACGAAGAGTTGGAAACTGTGTACAAGGAGCTCGTTGTTCGTGGAACTGAGAAAGATAAAGATCGATCAGGTAGCGTCAGCAGCCAGGGCATGGCGAACGGTTCCATATATAGTACCAATAAAGAGAAAGAGTCCGTGGCTTCTTCGGCATCATCGACTCATTCGGATCACTCCACGCCGAACGGTCTGAACGCTCCGTCACCATCTCACGAGAAGGATGCCGAGTCAATGCTCAAAGCGCATGCGATCGCGTTGGCCGAACGGAAGAAGAAGGCTCAAGAAGATGCAGCAGCACTGCAGAAACTCGAAAAAGCAATCAAGAGGGATCTTGGTGCGAGAACTAGTTATTCAAAATATGCCGCTGCTGCTGGGCTGCAATACGGACTGTTCGGCGTGTGTAAGGCTTATGCGCTCTTCGACGAAGGTGTTGGCTACGCGCAAGGGATGAACTTCCTTGTCATGCCTTTGCTCTTCAATGTTCGCTTTCTCCCGCCTCTTCAGTGCTCGCGTTGCTGACAACTATGTCTAGATGCCTGAAGAAGAAGCTTTCTGCCTCCTGGTCCGCCTCATGAACCAGTATCATATTCGGGACATGTTCATACAGGATATGCCCGGCCTGCATCTCCATCTTTATCAATTCGAGCGCTTGTTAGAAGACCTCGAACCAGCATTGTACTGCCATCTGCACAGGAGAGGAGTCACCCCTCAGCTCTACGCAACGCAATGGTTTCTTACTCTTTTCGCCTATCGGTTCCCATTGCAGCTCGTACTCCGCGTGTATGATCTGCTCCTCAGCGAAGGCCTCGAGGGGGCCATTCTGAAATTTGGTATCGTGCTCATGCAAAAGAACGCACAGACATTGCTCGGAATGAACGATATGTCGGCTTTGACAAACTTCCTCAAAGAGCGAATCTTCGACGTCTACATCGATCAAACACCCTCTGCCAACTCCATACTCGAGTCAGGCTTCTTCGGAAGCTCCGGTGGCATAGATAAGGAAATATACCGTGCAGATGCCTTGGTGCAAGACGCCTGTGCAGTCAAGATCACCCCTGACACCCTCAAAACCTATACCGCCGAGTGGAACGAAAAGGCTCGCCTCGAGAAAGAGAGGGAGGCCGAGATCGACGCTCTGCGAAACGCCAACAACAACCTTTCGTTAAAGGTCCGTTCCTTAGAGGAGCGGGCCGAGAGCTCCGACAGAGAGCACGTGGAGATGGCATCGGAGCTGGTCCGGACCAAGGTCCGGAACGAGGAGCTGCAAGACTTCAACGAGAGCCTGATCGGTCAAGTCGACGAGTTGAGAGTGGTTGTGGAGCGGCAGCCGGAGGACATCGAAAAGCGCTTGAAGGACGAGATGGATCGCATCATGAAGAGGAATATTGAAGTTCAGAATGAAAATCGAGCGTTGGAGGAACAGATGGCGGATATGGAGAAGGACCTTGTGGAAACCAAATTGCAGTATGCCGAGGTAAGATACGCCCTCCATTGCTTTGTTCGTCCATAGCTATGTGATGTAGCTAACGTGGTGCTTCTATCAGATCAACTCCAACCACGAAACACTGAAGCAGAAATGGAATGACCTGCGCAAAGCTCTCGACGGCTAAACAGTCACTTGTTGACGGACGTTTCGGCGTCGACTACACCTCCCATACCATCGTTTCATGTACAAACCCTTGTCTTCACAGCGACTCAATAGATGTAGGGTCTCTCCTTTCTGAGTTTCAATCTTTTGTCATTGGGCAGGCGGTGGGTGTCATGTGGCATTGAGCGTGGAGTCATCTCCTGACGATCATGTATACCATTGAACGGATCCCTCTACACACGGCCGGCCGGCTCAGTCTGTCAGGCAGCGTTTTCGAGTTTCTGACCGTCATGACTTTTGACACGATTGTATCAACAGAAGTATTAAAGAGTATCCGGATGACTATCTCACTGCTGATGCTAACTTCCCGCAAGCGGTCCTGTACACGAGACTTAACTCGACCCTTCAAACTCATACTTCCTCTATAGTACGGGAGACTGGAAATACAGCAAAGAGAACTCTTGTGGTCAACAACTTCTGTAAGATGTGGAGGATGACTTAAATCATATTCCCTCAACCAGTCTCGACCCCATCTTGCCCAACCCCACGTAACCAATCACCAAAGCAACATCACCCTCCACCAGTCCACCCACAGCCTCACCACCGCTTACAATGTTTGGACGCATGGTAGACCTCAGTTCGTACACTTTTGTAGTTACGGGTCTACATCATTATGAAAATAATTATTAGCTTGAGATATGTTACTGTGGGCGTGTATGCGACAGTGCTGTGGACACAATATATTCCACATATTTGACTTCTCCTTTTCATCGGGTATGTTGGATAATTATTCCGGGGAACGTTGGCCACCGAGTTACCAACCTAAGAGCTAAGACTCATCCCTACGTAAGGTAGGGTAAAGACCTGTTTATATCTATTGACTTGAGCTCAGGCTGGGTCTGGATTCGATGCTGTATTGTACCTCGGTGACCATTATTGAGGGCTCCATTGTTGTCAGTCCCAGAGCAAAGTCATGACATGTTGTTGTGTTGACTGTCTGCTCATACAAATTACTAACATATTGATCCTCACAAGCATTTTGACTGGTCAAAATTCTTTAGTCTCTGGTACTGGGTCACTGAGATATCTGAGATGCCAATTGTTGACTGGCTAAGTACAAGCTAATTCATCCGTGACCGTGCACCAGTAGTGCGGCGAACAGCTACTCAGGAGCTTGTATCTCAACAGGACCGGGCAGAGACAGAGTGCATGCTACATATGCTTCTACACCCTCAGTCCTCTCCTACAAGTTCCCCCTCTTAGCCTGCTCCCGCTCAATAGCCTCGAACAACCCCTTGAAATTACCCGCGCCGAACCCATCAAAGTTGTTACGCTGGATAATCTCAATGAACACCGTCGGCCGATCCATCACAGGCTTGGTAAACAGCTGCAATAGATACCCACCCTGATCAAAATCGATGAGGATATTGAGTTTCTGCAGCGTCTCGAAATCCTCTTGCAGCTCGAAGTTGACCTCGGACGTCTTCAGCCGGAGCCGCATGGCATCGTAGTACGTGTCCGGGACGCTGATGAAGTCGACGCCACGCTTGCGAAGATTGGTGACGGCTGCGATCATATCTTTGGTGCGGAACGCAATGTGTTGCACGCCGGGGCCGTTGTAAAAGTCGACAAACTCTTCGATCTGGGACTTCTTCTTGCCGGCGGCGGGTTCGTTGATGGGCATCTTGATGACTTCGTCCGGAGAGGCCATCACGACCGAGCGCAGGGCGGAGAACTCGGAGAAGATGTCGTTGTCGTCGACGGACCAGAAGCGGTGGAAGCCAAGGCATTCTTCGTAGCTGTTGGGATTCAGCAGTGGTTGATGGACTGGGTGGTCGTGGTAAGAGATACGTACTATTCGCACACTGATTGCATCTGGTTCCAGTCTTGGTTGCCAACACAGTGGTCGATGGCTTCCAAAGGCACCTCTGGGAGAAACTTGGAGAGAGGATCCTGCACGCCCACAGCACGATACCCTGGCAGGAAGACACCACGGTAGCCTCGTCTCTCAACCAGCGTGTGGGTGGTCTCGCCGTATGTTTGGATGACTGCCGTCAAAACCTCGCCATCAACTTTATCGCCTAGCAGTGTCGGCTCCTGCACATTGCCAGCACCTTTTGCCACAGCTTCCGTCCAGACAGCTCGGACGTCGTCGACCTCGAACGCCACGTCCTTTACTGCGTCCCCATGGTTTGTGAGATGGGCGTAAATGTCTTTGACCAGTCGTCGATCTTTCTCCGGTACATCGGGTTTCTTTTCAACAGACTCGACGCTCATGGTTGGGCTTGTCAGGACAAAGGTGACACCGCCGTTGGAGACGACGTGACTGGCAATATAGCGGGAGCCGGTCTCGAGGCCACGATACGCCAGGAGTTTAAAGCCCATGCGGGAGATGTAGTATGAAGCTGCTTGTTTGGCGTTGCCAACGTACCATGTAACATGGTCGTATCCTTTGTACCCTGGACCAGAGTTTGCAGAGATGTAGGAAGAGGTGAGAGGAAAGGTACTGCCATCGCTGGCAAGGACCGTTGGGCTTGTCGCCGAAGGAGGCATCTTCGAACATAGAAGACTGGAGATATGCTTGGTATGTCTATGAAGGAAAAGAAGCTGAGAGTGAACTTTGACAAGATGGTTTATCCAAGTACAAGAGATGTTACACAATAGAAAGACAAGTAGATATAGGCTAGTACAATCGTAATCAAGGGGGAAGTGTTACATGAGCCACGGAGCTTGAAACAGTTAATACTGGAGGCAAAACATTCACCCTCCGTCTTGACCAGCCTCTCCGCATGATGGCCAAGTCACCAGCACTACCATGGCCCTGATTCACTGTGATAGTGCTACTAAATGTGTTATCTGATATTCAATTGAGGGTGGTGAAGTCGTCGTTGATGTTATTGGAGAAGGAGCCTCGATATCAGCGGCTATAAACGGCAAAGGCCGGATTGGGGTCAGCTTACACCCCTCCACATGTTTACACCACTTACGCGGGGAAAAGTAGGTAGGGCACGACTCCCCAGACATTCCAGATCGTGACAACTGCGTTTGAGGCAAATGCGTGTTACAAATACTAGGAAATTGCAGTGAAGTGACTGCGGCGGAGGAGATTCTTATGACGTTCTGGATTCATTTGTACACCGAGGTTCAATGTGTGTTATTGAATCTCAGACGACGTTATTCACCTCAGTTTTCTAGGGATTCTCTCTGGTCACTATTTCTCACTGACTGTTTTATAACACCATCCAACTTACTACCATCTACTCAGCCAGCCTCTCCCAGCCCCCAATCACCAAAGCAGAACAGCCACTCAACCACCACCATGCCCCCCCAACTCCTAACTCCCAACGACTCCTCCGTCCTCTACCACATCTTCGACCCCGAAAGCGTCCCATCAGCAGCCTCCACCATCCTCATCGACGCCTCTCTCCCCGCAGACCCACACATCCGCGACCCTTACCTCCTCAAGTCCCTCCAACGCCACGAACAACAAATCATCGCCTCCATCGAACTCCCACCCATCCCACAACTACCGCCGCACCCGCAACCGCACCTACCTCTCCCCCACACCATCTTCGAAACCGCCTACACCGCCTTCACGATCCTCATACGCACCCACCCAAGCTACGCCTCCGCCCACAATAATCGCGCCCAACTCATCCGTCTCCGCTACGGCAACGCCATCCTCATCCAACCTCGACTTCAACCCCAGCCGCAGCCACAACCGCACTCCCCACCACCCACCCCCGCCCCTCGCACCGCCGACCTGCTCCAGCACGCCCACACAACCCTCACCGACCTCAACCGCGCCATCGCCCTCCTCACCCCTTTCCCCCCAAACCCAAACCCAACATCCCCCGCCCCCACCACCACCATCTCCCCCCTCCAGCGCAAGACCCTCGCGCAAGCGCACACCCAACGCGCCGCCCTCTTCCACGCCGCCGCGAAAACCCTCTCCTCTCTCGCCGCCGCCGCAACCCTCTCTCCTCTCGTCGCAGCAGCACCGACGACGACGGAGCCGGAGCTCATCTTTACCGCCCCGGGTTTTGAGAGTTGGAGCGCCACTGACTTCGAGGAGGCGGCCAGTCGGGATTTCGGCACGGCGGGTGGGTATGGGAGCGAGATGGGGCGGGTGTTGGGGGTGGCGGTGAATCCGACGGCGAAGTTGTGCGGGGAGATGGTTAGGGGGGCGATGTGGAGGGAGGTTCGGGGTGGGGTTGGGGTTGGTGGGGGTGGGTGTGGGTGTGTTGGGGGGTAGGGTGGTGGGGGAGAGGGATGTTAGAGCTGTGTGCTGTGTCTTGCTCTATGTTGTCGGGCGGGAGAGTTGCGGTTGGATGGGATGGCTTGTGTAGAAGCATGAGGCTGCAGTAGCTCTAGGTGAAGAATATTGCATTGAAATTTCTCATTTCAAAGGTACTCTTGCCTTGCCATCGAGAAAATGACTAGATGAAGCAGATCCACCCTATAAGGAAGCGGCAAACTGTATGCAAAACGACTACCCCTCAGCCAACACGTCCACATGAGCCCCCTTTCCTCCCCGGACGATCACTCCACCCTAGCCCTAAACTCCACCAACGGCCCATCCTTCACCGCCACGAACGCATCAAACAACTGATACTCGTCCCTCCTCCGCCTCCCCCACCCCGCATCCGGCCTCCCCTCTCCCAACCCCACCCCACCACCACCACTCGCCAACCTAAAATCAAACAACCAAACCACCCTCGCCAACGCCACCGCCAACTCCAAATACGCCATCCCCCTCCCCACACACCCCCTGGGCCCGACACTAAACGGACAAAACGCCTCCCGCGCCCCCTTCACGCTCTCC
>JAABUJ010000905.1_pt1 | contig 50085 bp, 51 predicted proteins | sample 5559131 | NCBI WGS metagenome assembly JAABUJ01 (sample SAMN10711875, study PRJNA513366) | rock metagenome | isolation source: Antarctica rocks | place: Antarctica: Victoria Land, Mt New Zealand nord | collected 2016-01-07
CTACCCTCGCTCGATTGCTGCTGCTTCGGCGGGCCCAGGATGGTCATTTACCACCACTGCTCATTGCGACCACGGACCGCGAACGGATGAGGGCATGGGAACGCCTGCTCCATGACCTGATGCGAGCACACAATGAGGCGCGACTTGCCACCCGCGTCGTCAGGTGGGACGATCTTCCACGTGGGCTGACCGATCTTCCCGTCCAGGTCGACGAGCAGACCCGGGACAATCTCGTTCGTCCCATCAGGCTCCTCCCGCTCCATCCCCGCCGTCCGGCCAGTCCAATTCCTCGCATGGTGGGCAACCAGCTTGCTAAGCCGGCACGGTCCGCTACCGAGAGCTTGGGCCGTACAGCGCTGGTGGTGACGCCGACCGATTATCGGCTGCTGGAGGTGGTCGGCTGCCATCCCTTCCTGGCTGCCAACCAGTTGTCAGACGTGCTTGGGTACGGTGTCGCAGCGGTACGACGACGCGTAACGCGGTTGGAGGAGTTCGGCCTGATACGGCACCTCGGCAGAGATGAGATCGGGGAGGAGGCGAGTGAGGAGTTGGTCGAGCTGACCACACGCGGACTGGAATTGGTGGCAGCGCGATTGGGGCTCTCCCTTGCCGTAGGCGTGCGGGAGCTTGGACTTGTGGGGGGAGGACCGGATTCGACCCTCGGCTCCCGCCGCAAGCTCCTGTGCACCTTGCCCCACACTCGCGGCGCGGACGATATCTTCGTCGGTCTCTATCGACAAGCCAGAAAGCACACCGCTGTGGGGTGTGACGAAGCAGTGGTGCAATGGCAGAATGCCGCCGCTTGCAGCCGTCACCATCTACGGCCCGATGGATACGGTGTCTACCGACGCGGGGCCCGCTACCAGGGTTTCTTTCTCGAATACGACCGGGGCACGATGAACGCGCGCGATTACTTCAAGAAGTTCGGCGCCTACTACCGCTACGGCGTCACCGGTCGCTTCGAGACGGATTACAACACCTACCCCACTATCCTCGTCGTAACGTCGGACAACGCCGCTGAGGAGCGCATCGCCCGCGTGGCTCGCGCCGCCGCGGTTGGACAACCAGCGAGGCTGCCACTACTGCTTACGTGCCAGTGGCGCGTGGACGACCCGCTCAATTCACACGGATTGGTCGGCCCCATCTGGCGAGGACCCGAGGCAAACTTTAATGAGCGAGGATCTTGGGCTCGCAGTCTCTTTGGAAAATCCGCATGCCTGAAACCTTCCTAACCGTTAAAGAGGTAGCTCGACGGCTTGCTGTCGGACGAACCACGGTCTACGAGCTCATTGCACGACAAGAGCTCATGGCTATCAAAATAGGACGTGCGAGACGCATCCCGGAATCCGCGCTCGAGAGGTGGATCGCGCAGCAACTAGATGAAAGAAAGGAGGACATACATGTCTAGACGCGGAAACAGTGAGGGCTCCATCTACAAGCGGAACGATGGTCGGTGGGAGGCAAAAATCACCATCCAGGGAGACAGACGCAAGAGCCTGTACGGGAAGACCCGCCGCGAGGTCCAGGAGCAGCTCGCGGAGGCCCTCCGTGCGCAGCGCCACGGTCGCTTCGATCCTGAGCCCAGCCAGAAGGTGAGTGGCTACCTGGGGCATTGGCTCGAGGATCAGGCACGCCCGTCTGTACGCCCGCGCACCTACGAATCGTATGCACTGAACGTGCGCCGCCTGACGGCATACATCGGCAACATTCGGCTCGATCGGTTGCGCCCAAACCATCTCCAGCACTGTTACGCTGAGCTACTCAAGACCGGCCTCTCCACTCGGAGCGTCCAGCAAGCACATGGCGTACTCCGTGTCGCCCTTCGCCAAGCTGTTCGGTGGGGTTTGCTGACGCAAAGTCCGACTGCAGCCGTTACACCTCCTCGATCTCCGAGACGAGAGATGCAGCCGCTGACACCGGAGCAAGTTCAGGCGCTGCTGGCGAGCAGCGCGGATGACTCCCTGCACCCCCTGTGGGTGCTTCTCGTCACGACTGGACTACGCATCGGAGAGGCGACAGGACTAGAGTGGCAGCACATTGACCTGGATCGGGGGACGCTAATCGTGCGACAGGCGCTCCAACGTCAGCAGGGCAAGGGATGGGTTCTGGTTGAGCCGAAGACGGGACGCAGCCGCCGAACCGTTTGTCTGGCCGGTGGGACGATCGAAGCCCTTCGTCGTCACCGGGATCGCCAGAAGCTCACGGGAGCAGAACCCCGTTGGGATGGCAAGACGCTCGTCTTCTGCACTGGCTCTGGCAAGCCGTTAGCACCGAGCAACATTCGGCGATCTCTTCATCGGACGCTGAAGCAGGCCAGTCTTCCCCTCATTCGAGTTCATGACTTGCGACACACAGCTGCCACATACCTGCTCAGTGTTGGCACGCACCCGAAGGTCGTGCAGGAACTGTTGGGTCACAGCACGGTAACTCTCACACTCGACACGTACAGCCATGTACTGCCGGCACTCCACAAGCAAGTGGCAAGCCACATGGACGACCTGATCTCAAACCAAAATGCAAAACCAGACGAACCGTCGTCAAAACTGTCGTCAACAGCCATCTCGCAGGCACAGTAGTCGCCGGCACCTATCGAGGAGAATTACAAAGAGTGCCACCAGATCAAGGGAAATGGGCAAGAGAGATTGGTGAGGGCGGTGGGGCTCGAACCCACGACACACGGATTAAAAGTCCGTTGCTCTTCCGACTGAGCTACGCCCCCCGGTCCTCCAGTATAAGAGGCGCTTTGCCTGCTCGTATCGTTTTTTCGGCCTTGCATCCTGCCGAGGGTCTGCCATAATGAGGGCGCGTGCTGGCCGAGCGTATTCTGCTCTCGAGCCACAGTGCCATTTCCTGTGCCAGGTGCTCGGAGAGCGATGATGCAACACACGACGCCACTTGCTAGTGTGGCCACCGATCCTAGAGACGAAATCACCGTTGACCTGCGGGCGGTACCGCAATCCGCCGAGCGTTCGCCGACCATTTGGGTGAGCCGCATAACTGCCGTGGTGGGCGCCGTGTGTCTTTTTGGCGCTCTGTTTATCTGGGCTGCTCGGCCCGGGCACTACCGCTTGGTCCTGGCCCTACTTATCGTGTCGATGTTCGCCGCCATCCTCCACTCCTACGTCTTCGAGGATGGCTAGCTACTTGTCGAGTTTCAGCACCGCGCTGAAGGCCTCGGGCGGGATCTCCACATTTCCCACGCGCTTCATCCGTTGCTTGCCCTCTTTTTGCTTTTCCAGCAGCTTGCGCTTACGCGTCACATCGCCCCCGTAGCACTTGGCCAGGACGTTCTTGCGCAGCGCGCTGATGGTTTCACGCGCGATCACTTTGTTGCCGATGGCCGCTTGAATGGCAACTTCGAACATCTGACGCGGGATCACGGCGCGCAACTTATCGACCAGATTCCGGCCCATCGCGTTCGCTTTGCCGCGGTGCGCGATAATCGACAGAGCGTCAACCGGTGTACCCGCCACCAGCAGATCGACTTTGACCACGTCTCCCTCGCGGTAGCCAAGGAAGTGATAGTCGAGGGACGCGTATCCCTGGGTACGGGACTTGAGCTCGTCGTAGAAGTCGATGATCAGTTCTGATAGCGGCATCTCATACTTGAGCTGGACGCGCTGGTCGGAGACATAGTCCATGTGCGACAGGCTGCCGCGACGCGCCTGGACCACCTCCATCACCGTCCCCACATGATTGGGCGGCACGAACAGCGTGGTCGAAACCCACGGTTCTTCAATCGATTGAATTTCAACTGTGGGCGGCAGTTGGGCTGGGCTGTCGATCGCCAGCGTCGAGCCATCGGTCTTGGTCACGTGGTACTCGACGCTCGGCGCGGTTACCAACAGCTCAAGATCATATTCGCGCTCCAGTCGCTCGCGCACGATCTCCATATGAAGCAGACCGAGGAAGCCAGTGCGGTAGCCAAAGCCGAGCGCAGTCGAGCTTTCCGGCTCGAAGACCAGGCTGGCATCATTGAGCTTGAGCCGATCCAGCGCGTCGCGCAGCACAGGGTAATCCTCGCCGGCGAGTGGGAACAGACCCGCGAAGACCATCGGGTTGGCCGGCTGATAGTCGGCCAGCGCCTCCGGCGCCGGGCGCTCGGCGGAGGTAATCGTGTCACCGACCCGCGATTCGCGCACCGACTTCAGACCGGTAGCAATATAGCCCACTTCACCCGCCTGCAACTCGGCGACCGGTTGCATATCCGGTCGAAAGACGCCGATCTCAATGGCGTCGATGCGCCGCTCCGTGGCCATCAAAAAGAGCGGCTCACCATTCCGGACCGTGCCATCGAACACGCGCACATAGGCAACGACCCCCTTGTAGGGGTCGTAATGAGAGTCGAAGATGAGACACCGCAGCGGCCCATTCGGGTCGCCTCCCGGCGGTGGTATCCGCGTCACGGCCGCCTCCAGGATCTCCCTCACGCCGGTACCATCCTTGGCGCTGGCCAGAATCGCATCGTCGGGATCGAGACCGATCACTTCTTGAATTTCGCGTCTGACCTCTTCAGGATCGGCCGCCGGAAGGTCGATCTTGTTAATCACGGGGATAAGCACCAGATCGTGTTCCATCGCCAGATAGACATTGGCGAGCGTTTGGGCTTCAACCCCCTGCGCTGCGTCCACCACCAGCAGGGCGCCTTCACAGGCCGCCAGAGACCGAGACACCTCATAGGTGAAGTCGACGTGGCCGGGAGTATCGATCAGATTGAGTTCGTAGTCCTCGCCATCGGCGGCCCGGTACTGCATGCGTACCGCTTGCAGCTTGATGGTGATGCCTCGCTCCCGCTCCAGGTCCATTTTGTCCAGATGCTGTTCCGTCATCTGGCGCGCGGTGACAGTGCCGGTGGTCTCGAGAAGCCGGTCGGCCAGGGTCGATTTCCCATGGTCGATATGGGCGATGATGCAGAAATTTCGGATGTGGGAACGCTTCATGCAAGTGTTTTACTACCTCGGGCTTAGTATAAGGGGTGCCTCTTTCGCGCCACGTCGTGAGAGTTTGTGGCACAATCAAAACGGAAACGGTGTGTTCCGTTGAACGTCTATGTTGGACGGAAGAAAGGATGGGGCAATTGGACGACAAACAGACCTGGTACCGGCAACTTCTCGCGCTCATCCTGCTTTCGGCGTCCCGGGCAGCGGTTGAGTTCATCACCAAGCCTGAAAGCCGTGAAGAAGCAGGGAATCAGCTACAGGATGCGTTCGCGCAAATCGATTTCGACGCGGCGGCGCAAGCGGTGACGCAGGCGATCGATACCCTGGCTTCCACCAGCAAGGGACGGCTGAACACCACGATCGATACGCTGCGCGACAAGAGCTTCGATGTGGTAGATGAGGCCAAATCCCGCGCCGAGGACAAGCTTGCGCCGTCCAAAAAGGGGAGCAAAAAGCTGCGTTTCCTGATCGGCCTGATCGTGGGAGGTATCATCGCGTACTTCATCCTCGACGAGCAGCGTCGCGACGATCTGCTGGACCGCCTGACCGGGGCTAGTGGACCCATCCAGCAGAGCACGTCAAACGTCTATCAGCAATCTCAGCCATCCACGAGCACGTCCCAGCAGGCAAACAGTCCGGCGTCGGATAACCTCCAGCCACTGCCCCAGCAAGACGACGACCACACTGGGAAAGTGAAGCAGTAAGCACAGCATCAGAACGAGTCGGCGAAGAGGCCGGCCGCGTGGCCGGCCTCTTCGCTATTTCCCACGTGTTGCTCTCTATCGATTTCGGTCTCGAAGCCCCCGTTCGATATCGCGTTGGGCCTCACGTTTGGCGATAGACTCTCGTTTGTCAAACTCGCGCTTACCACGCGCCAGACCAAGTTCCACCTTGGCGCGTCCATGCTTCAGGTAAAGCTGCGTCGGAACCAGGGTATACCCTCGCTGTCGTACCTTGCCGACCAGGGCATCGATCTCCTTGCGGTGCAAGAGCAGCTTCCGATCACGCAACGGTTCGTGGTTGTACCGATTGCCCTGCTCATAGGGTGCAATGTGCACGTTCACCAGCCAGCCCTCATGGTCCGTGATGCGCGCATAGCCCTCCCGCAGGTTGACGCGTCCTTCGCGGATCGACTTGATCTCGGTGCCGGTCAGCACCAGGCCGGCTTCGACCCGGTCGTCGATGAAGTAGTCGTGCGTCGCCCGCCGGTTCACGGCGATGGTCTTGACGCGCTCGCCACTCTTTACCGCCATGCTACGGCGTCATTCATGAGTACGGCCTTATTCATGAAAGAAGTCAAGGTCACGGTATTTGTGATACCGCGTATCGATGAGATCTGATGGAGAGAGGCGCTCAAGCTCGGCCAGCGTCTCCTGTACAGCGGCGGCAACTGATTTGGCCGCGCTGGCTGGGTCGCGATGCGCGCCGCCCAGTGGTTCTGGAATGATACGGTCCACCAGCCGCAGTTCCTGCAGTTCCTGCGCGGTGATGCGCATGTGCTTTGCCGCCTCCGAGGCCTTCGCGGAGTCACGCCACAGAATCGCGGCTGCCGCCTCCGGAGACGCCACTGTGAAGGTGGCGTGCTCCAGCATCAGCAACCGGTCCGCGCAGGCCACGGCGAGCGCTCCACCGCTTCCGCCCTCACCGATGACCACCGACACCGTCGGCACCCTGAGGCGCAACATGACGGAGATGCTGGAGGCGATGGCTTCTGCCTGGCCACGCTCTTCATCAGCCAGACCAGCATTGGCGCCGGGGGTATCCACAAAGGTCACGAGCGGCATCCTGAGCCGTTCCGCCTGTCGCATCAAGCGCTCGCCCTTACGATAGCCCTCGGGATGCGGCATGCCGAAGTTTCGCTCGACGTTTTCGCGGGTGTCGCGGCCTTTCTGATGGCCTATGACCATCACCGAGCGGCCATCCAGCATCGCCGGACCGCCAACGATCGCGCGATCGTCCGCGTAACCGCGGTCGCCGCGCAGCTCAACGAAGTCGGAGAAGGCCCACTGCAAGTAATCCAGCGTGTACGGTCGTTCGCGATGCCGCGCTACCTGCACTTTCTGCCACGGCGAGAGATTGCGGTAGATACCGCGCAACTCGGCATCGAGAGCCGCCTGAACACGGTCGACCTGCTCCTGGCTCGCGCCATTCGAGGCATGCCGCCGGATAGATTCGAGTTCGTTCTCCAGCGGCTTCAGGGTATGTTCAAACTCAAATAGAGTGCTCAACAGCTCGCTTTCCCTGACGCGCGGGGTTGCACGTGACGTAGAGACGGATCAATCGAGCGACGACCTGCGGAATGTCTCCGCGGTTCACCACCAGATCAATCATGCCATGCGTTTGCAAAAATTCAGCGGTGGCCGCATCCTGTGGCAGCTTTTGACGCATCGTCTGTTCGATGACCCGCCTCCCCGCGAACCCGATGTACGCGCCCGGCTCGGCCATGTTCACATCTCCCAGCATCGCGTAGCTGGCCGTTATGCCGCCTAAACAGGGATCCGTCATCAGCGATAGAAACGGCAGGCCGGCATCCTTGAAACGATCCAGGGCAGCCACCGTCTTCGCCATCTGCAGCAGGCTAATCGCGCCCTCTTGCATGCGGGCGCCCCCGCCGTTCGAGAACACCAGCAGAGGCAGCCCCCCTCGTTCGGCAAGCTCAATCGCCCGAGCCAGCTTTTCCCCAAAGACGGCGCCCATTGATCCGCCGGCAAAGTCGAACTCCGTGACTCCAAGCACGACGTCAAGGCCATCGATCTGCCCGGTCCCATAAATGAAGGATTCCTGAGACTCAGCCCGCTCGCCATACTGCTTCAACTTGGTGGCGTACGACTCCCCCAGACTGCTGAAGTGCAACGGATCGACCGAGAGCATGCCCTGGTCATATTCCCAAAAAGTATCGGGGTCAAGGGTGCTGGCGACCCGCTCGTGAGCCGAGATTTTGAAGTGGTACTTGCACTTCGAACACACGCGCAGCGCTTGCTCATGTTCTCTCGCATACAGCAATTCACGACAACGTGGACACCGTATCCACAGATTATCGGGCATCGACTCGAATTTCTCTGGAGACGAGCCATACCGCGGGTGCCGTTTGAATATTTCCTTCATGCCCTCTCACCGCCGCGTACTAGTAACCATACTACCCCGCTCTTCGCGGACCAGCCAAAGACGGCGGAAGAGGTCTCGGGCTCAGGAGACCTTGCGCCACCCGGTCGTGGTAGCCGCCCAGACGGTCAGTCCGGGTTGAAGGGCAATCTTTCCCATAGGACGGCCATTGTACGTCGCTCGAAGGTGGGCGCCATCGAGCGTAACCACGTAAATCGAGTGACGAGCGTGCCACACTCGCGCCTGCCGCCGGAAGAGCCCTTGAAACACCTGCACACCATCGACGGTCACCCGAGCCCAAATAGGAGCCAGAGGGCGCAGGCGAAGAGTAACGTCGCGCGCCGGGGGTACGGCGTGGGGCTGTTTGACCAGCGTTGTGACTCCCAGATTGGCGGGAGTCAGGGCCGGCGTCGATGCGGTATGGGAATAGGCCGCGTCATATTCCTTGACGGCGAAGCCGCCCGCCAGCAATAACACCAGTCCACCAAACGCCCAGAAAAAACGCGCGCGCAACTGGCGTTCGTACCCGCTTGCCAGCACGCGGGTGGCCGCCTTCACCGCCGGTTGTGGAGACGGCTGCTCAGCGTAGTACTCCTGCACGATCTCATCGGGTTGCAGGCCGAGAAGCTGCGCATAGTTGCGCAAGAACCCAGTTATATATGCCGGCCCCGGCAGCAGGTGATAATCGCCCTCTTCTAGAGCGTCAAGAAACACCGGCTTGATCCGGGTCGCCGTGGACGCTTGGTCCAGGGTAATCTGTTGCTTCTGTCGCGCGTTGCGCAGCAGAACCCCAAGTTCGCTCAGAGGAGCCTCCAGAATTGGTGGTGGGTGATTCAGGAGTCCACGCTTGACGGGACGTCAAACTATCGCAGCCTGGGGCATGGACGACCGCGTGGCCTGTGACAAGTTTAAGCAGCCCAGCGTCCGAAGTCAAGGCATTGTACAGGTTCACGTGAAGCGTTATACCCGTCATGCTGCATCTTTCAGCTAGAGCAGAGGAGCGGCTCACCAGTAGAATAAGGGGACAAGCGCCGCTGCCGTCGCACACGCACCTTTGACTACGATTCAAGAAGGAGCAGCATGGACGTCCGCTTGGCTCGCCCCACGGACGCGCTTCTCGTGCTTTCCCTCGCTCTCGACCAAGAAGCTCATATCGTCCGCAGCCCAGCATGGCCTGCCACCAATCCGGTGGTGCGTTCGCTGGCGCGCGCCACCTTGCCACTTGCCGCGCCAGGTCGGACCTGGATCGGGCGGGACGGGTGCAGCGTGGCTCTCCTGGAAGCGCAGCCACGCCAATACATTATTGGCTGGGATGTTACGCGCCTGGTAGTCCAGGGCGATCGCGCCGTGGATCTCGGTCCGCTGCTGCAGGCCGCCACCATCCATCTTCAGGGTCGGGGCGTACCTCGTTTGTTCGCGCGCTGCCGGGACGACGCGCGCGGGGCGCTGAAGCGGCTCGATTTCAGCGCCCTGGCGCGGGAATATATTCTGATGGGGCCGGAGGGAGAGATGATCGGGGATGGTCCCATCCCCCTGGAAAGCCGATACCGCATGCGCCAGGACGATTGGCCCCTACATCAACTCGAAAGCGAGATCACCCCGCCATTGATCCGGCACTTGGAAGGACTCACCAGCCTGGATTGGTCCCATCCGGTGCGCGCCATGTCTGAAATCGTGGTGGAACGGGATGGACGCGTGGTGGCGTGGGTCGGTTGGGGTTCGAAAGCCGAAGCTGGATTCCTGCGGGTTGGCATGTTGCTGCATCCACAGCATGCCCAACTCGGTCCAATCCTGCTCCGGCATGCCCATCGCCAGGTCAAACCAGGGTGCCGGCTACTCGCCCGAGTGCGCGACTACCAGGTAGAGACCCTGCGGGCTTTTACCGATACCGGGTTTCAGGCAGTGGGCGAGGAAGTTTTGATGGTGAAGCACGCCGGGGTGGAAGCCGTACGGAGTGTGAAGCCCTGGCAGCATGTCGCGGCACTACCCAGTATGCAGGGGTTCCGCTCAGCGACTAAACGTCGAGCAGCCGTGACCACGACCGTTGCCCGTAGCATGCACAAGGAAATACATTCGTGACCGCGTTACGCGAGGACTTTATCGACGATACTGAAGCACTGCTTGGCGTGTTGCCTCCACACATCTATCAGGGACTACGGCGCTCAGAGCGCGTCCATCAGGTGTTGGAGATAGTAATGGACCTGGGCCGGGAGCCAGAAGCCAGGTTCTTCGACCTGGAGTTGGTACTCTCGAACCGCCCTATATCCTTTGAGGACATCGAACATGTGATCTCCCGCATCGGCGCCTTCGGGGAAGATAACCGGGCCGGAATCGAGCGGACGTTGCACCGTATCTCAGCCATTCGCAACCGCTCGGGACTGATCATCGGCTTGACGCTTCGGGTGGGCCGTGCGATTTACGGCACCATTGGGACCATCCAGGACATGGTGGAATCCGGCAAGAGCATTTTGCTGCTGGGCCGGCCGGGCGTTGGAAAGACCACCATGCTGCGCGAGGTCGCACGCGTGCTGGCCGACGACTTTAAAAAGCGTGTCGTCATCGTGGACACCTCAAACGAGATAGGCGGCGATGGCGACATTCCACATCCCGCCGTCGGCCGCGCTCGCCGTATGCAGGTCGCCAGCCCGGGGCGTCAGCATGCCGTGATGATCGAAGCCGTGGAAAACCACATGCCGCAGGTCATCGTGATCGACGAAATCGGCACCGAGCTGGAGGCGAGTGCGGCACGAACTATCGCCGAGCGTGGCGTCCAGCTCGTCGGCACGGCGCATGGCAACGAACTGGAAAACCTCATGCAGAATCCGACGCTAAGCGACCTGATCGGCGGCATTCAGGCCGTGACACTCGGCGACGAAGAAGCGCGACGTCGTGGCACGCAGAAGACGGTACTAGAACGGAAAGCACCGCCCACCTTCGATGTGATCGTCGAGATCCAGGACTGGGATCATGTCGTGGTACATACCGATGTGGCCGATACGGTGGATAACTTGCTGCGCAACTTTCCCATTGCAGGCGAGGTCCGCACTCGAGACGAAAGTGGCGCCGTGCATGTGGAAGAACAACGGCCTGAACGTGCACAACTCACCTCCCCGGAGGTCGCTCAGCCCCGGCGTCCCATGCGTTCCGGCCTCGACCCATCCCAGTCGCTCCAGGTCTATCCCTTCGGCGTTAGTCGGAACCGCCTGGAGCAGGCCGTGCGAGAATTACACGTGCCGGTAACGGTGTCGCGCCAGGTCGAAGACGCGGATCTCGTGTTGACGCTCAAGAACTATTACCGTCGTAAACCAGAGCCGCTGCGCGATGCCGAGTCGCAGGGAACCCCGATTTATGTGTTGAAGAGCAATACCGTCGGCCAGATGCAGAGTTGCCTGGCCAGCGTGTTCAATTTAGGGACGCAGGAGCGCGACAGCACCATGACCGCCCTGGAGGAGGCCGAGCAGGCCGTGGGCGAGGTCATCGAACGGTCTCGCACCATCGAGGTAGCGCCACAAAACGCGCATGTCCGGCGCCTGCAGCATCAATTGGCGGAGCGCTACAATGTCGGCTCGCGCAGCCGGGGTAAGGAGCCAAACCGCCGCGTTAAGTTCTTCCCACGAGAGTTCGAAGACCTGGCGTAACCATGGCCCTGTTTATCAGCTTTGAGGGGTTAGACGGCAGTGGCAAATCGACCCAGGCGGTCATGTTGGCCGCCGCGCTACGCGCTCGCGGCCGGTTCGTGCTGGAAACGCGCGAGCCGGGAGGCACGCCCCTGGGCGAGCGGGTACGGGAGCTGATCCTTGATCCCAGCAGCCCAGCGCCAACGCCCCGGGCCATGGCCTTGCTCCTCTCCGCCGCGCGCGCCCAGTTGGTCGAGGAGGTGATTCGCCCGGCCCTCGAATCGGGCACAACTGTGATCACCGACCGCTACGCCGACTCGACCATTGCCTACCAGTCGTTTGGGCTTGGACTGAACCGCGACGCCCTGGAAGCGTTAACGTCCTTTACCACGACCGGAGTGCGGCCCGATAGGGTCATTCTGGTGGACATCGAGCCTGAGACCGCGATGCAGCGTAGCAAGAACCGGGGCAGCCGGGATCGATTGGACGCGCAGACCCTGGCCTTCCACCGGCGCGTGCGCGATGGCTACGAGTTTCTGGCCGCTCGCGAGCCCCGGCTCTGGTCCCGAGTGGATGGCGCACAATCGGTGGAGGACGTCCACCGCTGCGTTCTTGCGGCAGTCGAGCCTATACTGTGCGAAAAGGCGGAGGCGAGATGAAGATGGTCGTGGCGATCGTCCATATCGACGACGCGGGCCTGGTGGTGAAGTCGCTCTCTCACTCTGGGTACGGGGTAACCCACGTCAAAAGTGCCGGTGGCTTCCTGCGCCGGACCAACGCCACGGTCTTCGTTGGCGTACCAGATCGGGACGTCGAGCGCGTGATCGAGATCATCCGCGAGCGCTGCCATACTCGGACTGAGCAGGTCAGCCCGCTACCACCGGTGGTCGAACCGGGCGAGGTGTACATGCCATACCCGATGGAAGTGGAGGTGGGTGGCGCAACGGTGTTCGTGCTGGACGTCAGCCGCTTCGAGAAATGTTAGGGAAGGACCAGAGTGTCCAACTCGCCCTGGGCTGACTTACGGATCGTCCCGATCGACTCAATTCGGCCACATGAGATCGCGGATCCGGACCGGGAACGGCGAATCGAAGCACGGCTGCAAATGGATGGCATCCTGCGCGACCCGCTCATGGTCGGCTCGCTGCCGGACCTCGCCGGATTCGTCTTACTCGACGGCACCAATCGTCGTCTCGCGCTCGCTGCTCTCGGCATTCACTGGGTGCTGACTCAGGTCATTCAATACGCGGACGAGCGCGCTGTGCAATTGCGCACCTGGGGACACGCGGTTAGGCTTCCCTACGACCAGATCCTGGCGCGTGCCGGAGCCATCCCCGGAACGTCTCTGACCCAGCTATCGCCGCTCGCGGCCAGCGACGCGCTGCGCACGGCAGGCACCGTAGCGGTGCTGCTGGGCGCAACCGAGATGTTCGCTCTTTCTCGCTCGCCCGGTCAAGAGCCGTCGCGTGCCGAGCAGCTTCGGCAGTTAGTGGACAGCTATCAGGATCGTATGACACGGGTAGACTGCGACGCGGATACGGTCGAGGAGCGCGCTGCCACCCTGGCCGGCGGCCCGAACCCTCGCGCCCTGGTCGCGTTTCCACCGTTCTCACGGTCGCAGGTGGTGACCATGGCGCTGCGCGAGTCGCTGATTCCGGCTGGGATCACACGGCATGTCATCCTGGGCGGGCGTGCCCTGCGAGTGAACCTTCCACTCGATATATTGGTCGACGCATCAACGCGAGAAGGGGCAGATGCGGCGCTGCAACACCATCTTCAGCGGCTGCAGCCCCGCTTTTATCGCGAGTCAACGATCCTGTTCGACAGTTGAAGTCATGACCGCGCAAGTCACCGGTGATGAGCGTGTCGCACAACAAAACGAAAGCCCGATCCCCCGTGAGAGGGATCGGGCCATGCCGCTTGACGCAGCCAGGTGGTTAGTGAACCACCGTGAAGGTGTCGAAGGTTTTAGTCGATTTCAAGCCCTTCCATAACTGGAAGGTCACGGTAGCATCGCGAGAGTACCGACCGATGCCGGCGCCTGGCACCACAAACTCCTTCTGCCAGAAACCATGGGCGTCCGTGTTCTCGTAATAATCGAGGTGGAAGCCCGAGCCGAAGATGACGTGTACCCAGATGCCGTGCGCGTTCGCCGCCTTGGCCTGCACCTGCAGGTGCTCGACCGTTCCAATACGGATCGTGTGATACCAAATCGAGGCGTATTGAAAGGAGCTAGCGCCACCAGTGTGCCTCACCACCGGACGCGGCGTGGGTGTCGGTATCGGCGTGTTGGTCGCGGTGGGGGCCGTGGTCGCGGTGCCGGTGGGAGCCGGGACTGCCGTATTGGTGGCCGCCGCCGTCAATGTCGGCACTGCCGTGCTGGTAACCGTTGGCGTCACCGTGGCTGCCACCGTACCGGTCGCGGTAGACGCAGCGGTTGCGGTAGTCGTCGCGGTAGTGGCCGCGGTAGCCGTGGTGGTCGCCGTGGCTACCGGCCCTGGGATGGTCGAATCGCCCACGCGGAACCAGTCAAAGTCGGCCGGAACCGGAGCCGCGACGACTGCGGTGTTCGTGCCACCCCAGGCAAAGACGCCGACCTGCGGCGCGGTGTAGTTCGCCGTGTAGGCGGTCGGGACCGCAGTACTGGTCAAGGTAGGCACGGCGGTCGATGTCGGGGTAGAGGTCAAGGTTGGAACCGGCGCAGCCGTCGGGGTGTTGGCGCCGGGGGTAGGCGTGATCGTGCTGGTTGCTGTCGGAACCGGCGTCAGTGTGGGCGTCAGTGTGGGCGTGTTAATAACCGTGGGCGAGGGGGTCGCGACCAAGCCGGGCGCCAGGGAGACAAAATTGGCATTATCTGTCGAGTACGAGGCCGCATACTGCGTACCGGTCTTTGCGATCCGTAAATAGATGGTCGGCGCAGCAACGGTCTCCGGGAAATTGCTCGTCAGGTCCACCCCGTTGGTCTCCTGTACGAACTGCAGCGTCGGGACTAAACCACCCGTGGCATTCGCCTGTAGAACGCGTCCCAAATAGATGAAGTTGTCGTCATCCTGGTAGACGAGTAACCCGGCCGTCTGCCCCAGTGGCGTGACTGCACCCGTGCCACTGGGAAAGGTCACCCTGGTCGTGATGGTGTAGTCCGCCGTCGGGTTTACTGGCTGGACCACAAAGTTACGCGCGTTGTTTGAACTGCCCACCAGCGAGCCAAACTGAGTCGTGATGCGCAGGGCCCCCGGAACGACCGTGTTCAAACTGTAGGTGTTTGCTCCCTGTTGATCGGGACAGGCCGGCTGAACGGCAAAGTGCCCGCACCGCACCACAAACGGGGCCGTAAACCCGTTCGCGTTAAACTCATCGCTCTGCGGCCCCGTCGTCTGGGCAAATCCCTGAGGGGTGCCGTGACTCATCACCAGCGGGACGGACACAATTCCAGTCAGGAGCAGGACAGTTATCTTTCTCCGCATATGTTTTCTCCCTTCCCACCTATGCTCAGAATTCTCCACTACATAGTAAACGCTCCATACCCTCCCGATGTAACGCATGCAGCCGCTGGAGCGAGTACCGCAAAGGATGGATCGGGCCGGATAGCATATCGAGACCAACGGAAAGTCGTTCCGCGATAGAATCAGCTTGTGACATAATTGCGGTACCAGGGGTAGCGCGTGTGCAGACATGAACTGCGCAGGCGCTCTCGGTGCACCGGCTTTCTGCGTACGGTGCCCCCAGACATGCAGCAGAAGCGAGAAATGTACCGGACGATAGCCGTGGCATGACCGGGAGACTACATGAGTTGAAGGATACTATCCCCATCCAGCACATTGAGGTGTCGCTGTACAAGATACCGACCGACTTTCCCGAAGCTGACGGCACCTATGCGTGGAATTCGACCACCCTGGTGCTGGTGGAAGTGAGCGCCGGCGGACACCGTGGCCTTGGGTACACCTACGCCGATACCTCCACCGGCCGTCTCATCCAGGACCTGCTCATCCCTCTCGTGCAAGGTCGCGACGCGATGGATATCCCGGGATGTTGGGCGGCGATGGTCCGCGCCATCCGTAACCTGGGCCGGCCCGGCATCAGCTCCATGGCGATTTCAGCCGTCGACGTCGCCCTCTGGGATCTCAAGGCGCGCCTGCTCGACGTATCGCTGGTGACCCTCCTCGGGGCTGCTCACGATGCGGCGCCGGTCTATGGCAGCGGAGGTTTCACCAGCTACTCGAACGCCCAACTACAGGCGCAGTTCGCCGGCTGGGTCGCCCAGGGCATCCCGCGCGTCAAAATGAAGATTGGCACGCATCCTGCCGATGATCTCGAGCGGGTCCGTGCCGCTCGCGATGCTATTGGGGCCCATGCGGAGTTGTATGTCGATGCGAATGGCGCCTACAGTCGAAAGCAGGCCCTGGCCCAGGCGGATGCATTCAGCGCATACGGCGTGGTCTGGTTCGAGGAGCCGGTTTCTTCCGACGACCTGGAAGGACTGCGACTGATGCGTGATCGTGCGCCAGCAGGAATGAACATCGCGGCGGGAGAGTATGGCTACGATCTGTGGTACTTCCGGCGCATGCTTGAGGCGGGTGCGGTAGATGTGCTGCAGGCCGACGCCTCACGCTGTGGCGGGATTACCGCCTTCTTGCGCGTCGCTCCCCTCACCGAGTCCCGTAGCCTGAACCTTTCGGCCCACTGTGCTCCCTCGCTCCACGTCGCGGCCTGCTGCGCTATTCAGAATCTCCACGCCGTGGAGTATTTCCACGATCATGTGCGAATCGAGCATATGCTCTTCGAGGGCGCGCTGACGCCCGTGGACGGCGCGCTCCGCCCCGACCGATCGCGCCCGGGCCTTGGACTGGAATTCAAGCGAGCCGACGCGGCCCCCTACGCTATTTGAAGGCATGGCGCCTCGACCAATCACAGACATGCTGAGTATGTCCACCAGACCGATAAACCTATGGCAGCGCAAGTTTACCGACTACCGAGACGGAGGGAATGATGGCTAAAACCACTGCGGATCTTCTTGTTGAACGCTTGAGTGCCTGGGGGGTCGATACCATCTTCGGCTTCCCGGGCGATGGCATCAACGGCATCTTTGAATCCTTACGGACCCACCAGGACAGTCTGCGTTTTATCCAGGTGCGACACGAGGAGGCGGCCGCCTTCGCGGCCTGCGGGTACGCCAAATACACCGGCCGCCTGGGCGTCTGCCTGGCCACCTCCGGTCCCGGCGGGATCCATCTGCTCAACGGCCTCTACGACGCCAAGTGCGACGGACAGCCGGTCCTGGCCATCACCGGCCACACCTTCCACGACATGATCGGCACCGACTACCAGCAGGACGTCGACCTCGACAAGCTGTTCATGGACGTGTCGGTCTATAGCGAACGGGTCATGGGCCCGGCACACGTGGTCAATGTGGTCGACATGGCCATCAAGGCGGCCCTGACTGAACGTGGCGTAGCCCACGTCTGCATCCCCAAGGACATTCAAGAGTGGAGCGCGCAAGACGAGCGTTCCTCGGCCAACATTCCGCATCACAGCGCCGACCTGTTCGCTGTGGTCAATCCACTGCCTCCTCAGCAGCAACTGCAGCGGGCGGCAGACCTGATCAACGCCGGCTCGAAGGTCGCAATTCTGGCCGGACGCGGCTGCTTGCAGGCGCGTGACCAGGTGACCCAGCTGGCCGAGGCGGTCGCGGGTCCGATCGTCAAGCCGCTACTGGGCAAGGCCGTGGTGCCGGACGATAGTCCTTACACCACAGGCGGTATCGGCTTGCTGGGGACCGCTCCCTCGCAGGACGCCCTCGCCGAGTGCGACACCTTTATTATCGCCGGCAGCAGCTTCCCTTACATGGAGTTCCTGCCCAAACCGGATCAGGCTCGAACCGTCCAGATCGACATCGACGCACGCCGTATCGGACTGCGTCACCCGGTAGAGGTCGGTTTGGTCGGCGACTGCCAGACCGTCCTGGCTGCCCTGCTTCCGCTCATTCAGCGCAAGAGCGACCGAGCCTTCCTGGAGACCGCGCAGCGGCGCATGCAGGACTGGAACAAGCTCATGGAGAACCGCGGCACGCGCACCTCGACGCCGATGAAACCGGAGGTCGCCGCCTACAGCCTGAACAAGTTCCTGGCCAATGATGCCATCATCGCCTGCGACTGTGGAACGGTTACTACCTGGGCCGCCCGGCATCTGGAGATCAAGGATCAAATGAAGTTCTCGGTCTCGGGCCTGCTGGCTACCATGGCCTGCGGCTTGCCGTATGCGGTGGGAGCTGCCGTGGCCTATCCCAACCGGCAGGTGGTAGCCATCTGCGGCGACGGTGGCTTCACCATGCTGATGGGCGAGATTGCCACCATGGTCAAGTACAACCTCCCGGTCAAAGTCATGATCATCAAGAACAACTTGTTGGGCGAGATCAAGTGGGAGCAAATGGCGATGTCGGGCAACCCCCAATTTGGGGTAGAGCTTCAGCCCATCGACTTCGCGATGTACGCCAAATCATGCGGCGCTGGCGGCTTCTGCATCGACGATCCAGCCAACGCTGACGAAGTGTTGCGCGCGGCCTTCGCCCACCCTGGCCCGGCCGTGATCGAGGCCGTGGTGGATCCCAACGAGCCGCCCTTCCCCGGCAAGAGCACCACCGAGCAAGCGATCAAGTTTACCGAAGCACTGCTCCGAGGCGAGAAAGACAGCTTCGGCATCATCAAGGATGTCCTCCTCGATAAGGTGCGCGAGGTTATTTAGGGCTCGCGGCTCGCACCAGATGGGCAGTGAGCGTAGTTGAGGGAAACTCAACTACGCTCACTGCGACCATGCGAACGCACCCGATAACGAATAACTGTGAGGCAGGCGCCTAGCTCGGCAGGATGCCTCGCAGCATAAGCCCTGCTCCCGGCTCCCCAGCGTTTTCGTCCGCTGGAGAATCGGCCGCATCACGCATCTGCACCAGCAGCGTGGTTCTCGCCTCCTGGCTGACGTTGACTCCCGAGCCATGAATGGTGAGGTAGCTGAAAAAGAGGGCATCGCCCGCCTGGGCCGGGCAGGGCAGGGCCGACGACAGCGGGTATTGCTCGAAGGGCAGATGCCAGCCGCCGGCGGAGTCGTGCTCGATCGGTCCCTGCTTGTGGCTTCCCGGCACCACCGCCACGCATCCCTTCTCTTCGGGGGCGTCATCGAAGTGGATGATGGCGGCAATCATGCTGTGCTTCCGGTGCGGAAAGTACGGATGATCCTGATGCATGGGGAAGGGAGATCCCTTCTCCGGCGGCTTGATGAACAACTTGGTGTGGTGCAGCTGGACGTTGGGGGTGCCCATGACATCCGCCGCCACACCCGTCAAGGGCTCGTCAAGAATCAGCCGGTGAAAGGCAGCGGAGAAGAACTCCACGTTGTGCCGATGGAGCAATTGCGTCTGCGCGCCGCCTGCCATCGATCGAGCGCTGCCCCACGTCGCCTCTAGATTGGCCTGCGACGCCGTGAGCCGCTCCATCAGCGCGTGGGCCTCCTCGCGGTAGGTTCGGGCTTCCTCTTTGCTCAACAGGCCCCGAACGACAATGTACCCGTTGTCTTGATATTCGCGTTGCTGCTCTGGCGTTAGCGTCCCGCGTACGCCTTGCTCTTGCGTCACCATGTCTCGTACTCCTTGCTGGCTTCGGTCATATGGTTTCCTATACGGACATTGTATCGGTCGAGAGGGGAATAGATGCCTGTATTTCCCTTCGTTTTAGGGACATGATTGTTTGCAAAACAGCCAAGCGGTGCGCGTTCGAATGCCGGCTTCACGGCTCCCGCAGCACCTGCGTACCGTTGAGACGCCGAAACGTGGCGGGGGGCAGCCCCATGCGGCGATGGAACAGCGTCGTGAAGTAGCGTGCGTCTGGATAGCCCGTGGTGTGTGCCACCTCCTTGATAGATAGGCGTCGCTCCACCAGCAGCCGGCAAGCCACGTCCATCCGCAGCGAGGTCAGGTAGTCGGCGATGGAAACGCCCATCGTGGCCCGAAAGAGCCGGTTGCAGTGGCGTTCGCTGAGGTGGACCTGCGCGGCGACATCACGGATTAGAATCGGCCGGCTGTAGTTGTCCTGCAAATAGGTCGCGATATGGCGAGCTGTCATCTCGGCCAGGCTCTGTCGCGGCTGGGGAGGCGCATCCGGTGAAATCAGCATGGGAACGACGGAGCGACAGGTGTCGAGGAGTAACTTGAGGACTAGTCCCTGGATGGATTCGGCATACCCAGCATCCTGCCGCACGATCTCCCCAACCAACAGATCGAGTGTTGACTGCAGGGCGGGAACACGATCGCTCACCCAGCAGTCGGCGGACATGAAGGCCGCCAGCAGGGCATCGATGGCAGTCCCATCTGGGCTATGATCGCGGGGTCGAGCCAGGGTGTAGGCCCAGAAGTAAATGCCCAGCGGGTCGTGATCGGATGAGATAATTTCGTGTGGCTCGCCCGGCTTGGCGATGAATACCTGGCCCGCCTCCACCGGTGCTTCCAGGTCCAGGATCCGAAAGGCGCCCCGCCCCTGGAATGCGTAACACACCTCAAAGAAAGAGTGTGTGTGCAGATAATTCCGCCACGGACGCGGCTCAATGAAGCCCCAATTGAGCAGGTCGCTCCTCGAGCTACCGATCTCTAGCGAAAGCGGTAGCAGGTTGAGGTCCGTGATCCGGTGGCGAGGAGGGGACGTCGTCATGTCAGTTCCCAACGGGAGACGCCTGCATAACGGTCAAGATCACGGGAATCGAACACCGTTGGGCGCAGGCGGAGAATGACCTGACTGCTCAGGGTCTGAGCAGTCAGGTCTAAGAGTACAATGCGATTCTCTCGTACGGCGTATACCAGGGTCACGTGCGCTATCGTTCCGCCCTGTCGTGCTTCTATACTTCGGTTATCTCCCTCCGCTCCAAACTGGGCGACCCGGGTACTCAAAGATGGCACGCCGAGAGGGCGCATAGCATGGATCAGAGATCAGGAAGGACGGGCCAGTGTTTGAGAGAATAGTAGCGGCTATTGACAGCGACACCCAGCGCGCCGCCCAGGTCATCAGGGCGGCGCAAGAACTCGCGCTCGCCCTTCGCTCGGAGGTATTGGTCGCCCACGTCCGGGAGGTGGAGCGGCCGGCGGTGGTAGGGAAACCGGGGGCTCTGCCGCCCATTGTTCACTTTGAGAGTGAAGAGACAGCCCAGGCGCTGATAACGACAGCGGTCGACGACCTACGTCAGGCGGGGATCACGGCGCAGGGCCAGATCGGACCGGGCGCCGGTTCCACTGCCCACGAGCTGCTGGATATCGCGCAAGCCTTTGGCGCCGATCTGATCCTGGTTGGCGATAGAGACTCGCGCCTCACCGATGTGGTCCTGGGCGGTGTCGCCCATCGCATCGTGCATCTCGCCAAGTGTCCAGTTTTGCTGGTGCGCTGACCGGCGAACGGCTCAACGCGAATTCACCTGTCCGCCCAAGCGCGACGACCGACGAGCGCCATTATCTGTCAGGTGGCAACCGCGGGACCCGTCTGGCCCGACGGTTTTGCCACTGCCGAGAGCGGCGTGGCGATGTCCTCCAGCGATTGCCGCTCGGCATTCACCCCAAAGAACCAGGCGATCACCCCTCCGGCGATCATGATGGCGGCCCCGATATAGTAGCCGATAGTGAGGGGACCACGACTGGTGCCGGTGCCGATCAAGGCTGCGAAAATGCGCGGCGCCGCCACCCCGCCCGCTAACTGCGAAATGGCAAAGAAGAAGGAAATTGCCTGGCCGCGAAGTTCAAGCGGAAAGATCTCGCTGACCGTGAGGTAGGCAGACGACGCGCCGGCCGAGGCGAAGAAAAAGATGACACACCAGAATGCCGTTTGTGTCACCGCGGTGAGCGCTCCCTGGGCGAACAGTACGGCCGAAACCGCTAGCAAGATTCCGGATCCGCCATACGTTCCCAGGATCATCTTGCGACGGCCAACCGTGTCGAAGAGGTGGCCGAGGAGCAGCGGACCAAGGAGATTGCCCGCGGCGAATGGAAAGAAATAGAATCCGATCCGGTCGGATGGGACCTTGTAAAAGTGCTGCAGCACCAGCGCATAGGTGAAGAAGATCGCGTTGTAGAGAAAGGCCTGCGTCACCATCATCGAAAAACCCAGGAAGGAACGAGATGGGTATTGACCAAGCATGGTTTTCGCGATCTGTAGATACGACACGGAGCCGGTTGGCCTAACTTCCAGCGCCTGACTGTCCGGAACTGGTTCCAGGTGCACACCCTCACGGCGTACCCGCTCCTCGATCTCGTCCACGATGCGCTCCGCCTCCGCCTCCCGGCCATGCGTCATCAGCCAGCGTGGACTCTCTGGGATGGTGCGCCGCAGGTAAATGATGACCAAACCGGCGACCGGACCGATGAAGAAGCCGATCCGCCAGCCGAGGTTGATGGGCACCAGATGCGGATCCAGCAGGAAAATCGAAGAGAGAGCGCCGATCATGGCGCCGGCCCAGTAGGTGCCGTTGACCGCGATGTCCACGCGACCCCGATAGTGGGACGGGATCAGTTCATCGATTGCCGAGTTGATCGCCGTATACTCCCCGCCGATGCCCATGCCGGCCAGGAATCGGCACAGCAAGAGGAACCACAGCGTGGGCGAGAACCCGCCGATACCGCTAGCCACTAGATACAGCCCCAGACAGATGACAAACATCTTCTTGCGACCGACCATATCGGTAATACGCCCAAAGACCAGCGCGCCTACCACCTCGCCCAAGAGGTAGACGGAGCCAAGTGTGCCGACATCGCCCGTGGTTATATGGAGGGTCTGCTTGTCCTGGAGCACAGTGCCCACGGTGGACGCGATCTGAATTTCCAGGCCGTCAAGGATCCAGGACACCCCGAGACCAATAATGACCAGCCAGTGGAACCGCGTCCATGGCAGGCGGTCCATCCTGGCCGGCACCAGGCTCCGGATCGGCTTGGATGCGGGGCTCACAGTGGTACTCATTTCCCGTCTCCTCCTCACGCAGCTATGCCGGCTCGTCCAGCAAGAGCCCTAAGCCTGTGGAGTTAGTGGAGGCGAAGGCCTTTTCCTGGCAGACGACGAAGTCTCAGAGCAATTGCTGTGCCAGGAATACCCCACAGCAGAGCTTTTGCCTGAGTGAGGTGCGCGACCACGGACGGGAGCAACCAAACTGACAGCCATAATCAGCGATTATGGGTACCGATGTCTACCGCGGCAAGATGTTGCTGAGGCCACGCTCACGGAGCAGCGCATTGGTTACCTGCAGAGGCTGGGCCTCTTGCAGCAAGAGCCCGACCTTGTCAAGATCAGTGGCGAGTTCATCGAGACGCTGATGCTGAGACGGCAGGTCAGCCAGAGGGACGGCGTACAACTCCCTGAGCGTTGTTTGTGCTTGAGCAAGGGTATCGGTGGCGTCGATGCTCCTCTTCGGGAACACATTGTGTTGCGCGAATTGCTCGAGAAGTACCAGAGATTGTGCGGCCGACTCGGTTCTCAGCCCATGATGATAGAGAAGTGCGCGTATCGCGAGAGCCGTGGCCTGCTCGAGTCCCGCGCGCACCGCGGCAAGACTTGAATGCCGCTGTGCACGATCGACCGCTTCCCAGAGGAGCCGCGGATCGTCTGCGGTGAGAGGAAGCTCCGCGGGATCGATGGAGGATCGAGTGTAATACGTGGTCTGGGCTGCGAGTACGGCCCGCAAGCCGCTTGCATCGAGGGTTGCAACTCGATTACCGACCGCGAGGACATCGGCGTGGATGGTCACGATCCGGCGAAAGTGAAGGAGCCCTCCGTGGGGAAGGAGATCTGCCAGAGGCGGTAAAAGGAGGAGATGGCGAGGCAACGGAGGAACTCCAACTCCAATGTCTGCGGTTACAGCCTCGATAGGAGCTACCTGCCGCTCTGGATGGTTTCCTTTGAGCGCGAAGTCACACGTCGGTGTGAGGAGGATTGCCGCGGCGTAGACAGGAGCCGTGTCCGAATCCGGCAGCAAAGGTGCAAAGGGGATGCCGCGAAAGACATCCCCTTGCATGATTTGGCCATCTGAATCGACGAGGCGAGGCGGAACAATGTATCCTACGTTCACCTCACCAGTAGCTCAGTCGATGCGACGCCGGGTACGTCGTCGATCGATGGTCCTAAGTGGATGTGCCCAATGATGTCACCCGGCGAGACAAAGGAAAAACAACCAGCTAGAGCTGCAGGGTTCTCACGGAGTTCCTCAGCTTCAAGAAGCCAGGAGGGCACATCGCCGGATCCAGTGTCAGGATCCGGCTGGCTTTTCTCGGTCCGTCGTACTGCTGTGGTCTTCTTGCGGGACGTGGAGATAGTGTAAGCGGCAACTCTCTCATCCAAGAGACGCAAGAGGGCCCGGCGGACTGTACGCGATTCGGTATCGAGGCGTGGTGAGAGGAAGATAGTAAGACGTTCCACAAGCGTTTCCTCAGGCACTCGGTGATATCGACTGCCTATGCGCAGAACTTCCCATGGAGAGAGGACATGACGACCGCGACCGAGTCCGAGGACTTTGTACTCGATTTGTCCCGCCTTGGCCCGCTTGGAAAGCGTGCTCTTGGTAAGTCCAACGATACCCGCTGCTTGGCTGAAATCGGGCCAAACAGCGGGTTCAGCGAGTGCTGTACAGACAGCTTGTTCGTCTAGCAAGGCGGGCATACCACCTCCTCCTGTCGGCCTCATGCCTGGGAGGCCACGTAGCCCAGCTTATCAGGCCTAGGAAACTTGGTCAACTGCGTAAACTAGAGATACCAGGCTCCTCGCGTTCCTGGAAGACTAGTCGGTTTTCCAGGAACGCGAGGAGCCTGCCAGCTTTGGTAACTTCGGCCTCGGGTGGGTTCCATTGAACCCGAAGACTGGAGTGCTAAAGCCGGATACGCGGCGAGCAATCTCGGAGAACTTCATAGGTATTAGCTGTGATACATTTGCAGCGCAGCGAAGGTAGCGACCGGCGCGCCGTCATCAAATCACCCACTGACTGTACGAGCCGCCGCGCGTTCCGCGGCGCTGCGCTCAACGCAAAACTCGTTGCCCTCTGGGTCGGCGAATACCACCCAGCCGGCCCCATCTGGCTGGCGATGGTCGTCCACCAGGGTGGCGCCGATGGTAAGCAAACGAGCCACCTCCTCGTCGCGGGTGCGTTCGGTTGGCATGAAGTCCAGATGCACACGGTTCTTGACCGACTTCGGCTCGGGCACCTTGATGAACAGCAGATTGAGTTGGTTGTCCGGTGCAACCAGCAGGCCCTCAGGATCACCCGGCTGGTTCCCATTCTCGGGGTCCTCGAGAAAGCCCGTGACCTCACTCCAGAATTGAACCAGGGCATACGGGTCAGCGCAGTCGAACGTGATGCTGTGTACTATCATGGCCATCACGCATTCGAGCCGAGACGATCGCGCCATCTCACCTTCGACGCACAGACCGCATCATTCTTCACTTCAAGTCGCTCTGCCGCACACTCTCCCCTGGCTTCAGCGGCAGGAGCTGCAAACCGGCTACATCGGAGGTCGCCTCTCGCAGCATGTCCGGCGTGCCGGTGAGCACCGGGAAGGTGCCGTAGTGGATCGGGATCACGCGCTTGACGCCGAGCAGGCGAATTGCCTCGGCGGCTTCACGTGGCCCCATGGTGAAGTAGTCGCCGATGGGGAGCAGGGCAATATCGGGTTGGTATAAACGGCCGATGAGTTGCATGTCGCCGAACACCGCGGTGTCGCCGGCGTGGTACACCGTGAAGCCGTCGGGAAAGCGCAGGATGTAGCCGGCGGCCACGCCACCCGGGATGGTTTCGTCGCCTTCCTGCATGCTGGAACTGTGGACGGCAGGCACGGCGGTGATGTCGATGCCGTTCCAGTGTTGGGTGCCGCCGATGTTCATGCCCTGGCAATTCTTGATGCCCTTGCTCTCCAGCCAACTGCAGACCTCCAGAACGGCGATAATCTGCGGCTGGGTGCGCTCGGCAATAGTTACTGCGTCGCCGGTGTGATCGAAATGGCCGTGACTGATGAGCAGCAAATCGACGCGCGCGATGTTCTTCAGATTATCCGGCGTGGCTGGATTATGCTCCAGCCAGGCGTCGATCAAAATGACCTTGCCGTCCGCTGTTTCAATCTTGGTCGTGGCATGACCCATCCACGTTATCGTTATGCCGTTTTGCGCAACCATGACGCCACTCCTTTTCTTACTGATATCGATTCAGCGAGGTGCCGGACGCCTCAGCAGGGCAGCTCCGTTTCTATAATGAGCAGCAAGCCATGGCGCGGCAGCGTCCCCCTGCCATCACCGGGACGCCGATCTAGTCCTTGATGCGGCGCTGTAGGGAAATTTCCGCGAGTACGGCACCGCCCACCAGCAGCAGCCACTCGACCACGATCAGAACCCAGACGCTCATGACCCTCCCCAACGGACGTGGAATCTCCTCTCACTATAGTCAGGCGCCCAACTGGTGGGCAATGAATTAGGAAGTGATCCTTTGGGTTTTCAGACCGATTGCGCCTCCACCGGCCACGATCGTGAACGATTTCATGGCTCGGTATCTCCGCCGTTGTACCAGTCATCGCTCTTCACCTTTCCCAGCTACCAGGCCTTCACCGAGGCATTCGACCCGGCAAATGAGGGCCTTGGTGACCGGCCGGTCTATTCCCGCACCTCCAATCCGACGGTCCAGATGCTGGAACACAAGCTGGCGCTGCTGGAGAAGGCCAAGGCAGCCCGGATGGTCGCCTCGGGCATGGCCGCGATCTCGGCCGCGATTCTGAGCGCGGCCCGCGCCGGAGACCACGTGCTGGCAGTGAACAGTATCTACAGCAACGCTTTCCGGCTGGTTCAGGGCTATCTGCCCCGACTGGGCATTGAGACCAGTTTTGCCGACTTCACCTCGCCGAGCGCCATCGAGCAGGCGCTGCGCCCCAATACCACGGTCATCTACCTCGAGTCCCCAGGCAACCCAGCGATGCATCTGGTGGATCTGCCGGCGGTGGCGAAGCTGGCTCGGGATCGCGGCATCACCACCGTGCTAGACAGCACCATGGCCACGCCATACAATCAGCGGCCTCTGGAAATGGGCATCGATCTCGTCGTGCATAGCGTCAGCAAATACCTGGCCGGCCATGCGGATGTCATCGCCGGAGCGGTGCTCGGCAGCAGCGAGCGGATGCGGTCGATCTCGGGCCATGAGATTCGTGATCTGGGCGGCTCACTCGGTCCATTCGAGGCCTGGCTTATCCTGCGTGGCGTCCGCACGCTCGGGCTGCGCATGGAGGCGCACAACCGCGCGGGGCTACAGGCGGCCCGCTGGCTGGAGCAGCGGCCGGAAGTCGCCAGAGTTTTCTATCCCGGGCTGCCGTCGCACCCACAGCATGGGTTGGCTTGTCACCAGATGTCGGGATTCAGCGGGTTGCTGTCTGTAGTCCTGCGCGGCGGAGCTGAAGGCGCGGTACGATTTGTCAACCGCCTTCGGCTCTTTGGCATTGGGGTAAGCTGGGGAGGCTTCGAGAGCCTGGCTCTACCAATTCAGCCGGCGGGATATCTCATACCGGACATGGCAGCTGCGCCGGGCGTAGTTCCTGGCTTCGTTCGCCTCTCAATCGGTCTGGAAAATATCGAGGATCTGCTGGCCGATCTGGAACAAGCCCTCGAAGGGAGTGAGCATGAATACCCCAATCTCGATCACTCAGCTCCGTGACGCTATTAGCGCCAAGCCTCGGCAGCACTTTGCGCATCTGCCGACTCCACTCGATGAGGCCCCGCGCCTCTCGAAACGGCTGGGGGTTCGCGTGCTAATCAAGCGCGATGACCAAACCGGCCTGGCTCTGGGCGGCAACAAAGTGCGGAAGCTCGAGTTTCTGGTGGCCGATGCCCTGAGCAAGGGGGCCGACACGGTGGTGACCACCGGTGGCTCACAATCCAACCATGCGCGCATTACGGCCGCCGCCTGCCGCCTCACCGATCTCGACTGTCATGTGGTGCTGGACCGAGGGCTGCATCCAGAACCACAGGGCAACATGCTGCTGGATCGTTTGCTGGGAGCCAACGTGCACTGGCTCGACAGTCTCGACCCAGCGGTGGCGACGGCGGCGATGGACGAGCTGGCCACAAAGCTGCGTTCCGAAGGCCGAACGGTTTACGTGATTCCGCGAGGAGGTAGCATACCGAGTGGCGCCATGGGCTACACGGCTTTTGTTCCTGAATTGCTCGAGCAAATCGACGAACAGGGAATCGCTCCATCTCACCTGTATCTGGGCACGGGCTCCACGGGAACCCATTCCGGTGTTCTGGCGGGCATGGTCGCGCTGGGTTCTCCCTTCCCTGTGCAGGGGATCAGCGTGAGCCGCACGGCAGCCGACCAGCAGGCAAAAATACGCGCTCTAGCCAACGATACCTTGCGTCATTTGGAGCTCAACTCGGCGGTCAGCGATGAGCATATTCTGGTGGACGACGGGTATCGGGGAGTTGCCTACGGCCATCCCACCCCCGGAACCATGGAGGCCATCGAGATCGCGGCGCGCGATGAGGGGATCATTCTCGACCCTGTGTACACCGGCAAGGCCATGGCTGGTTTGATCGGACACGCTCGTGAAGGCCGATTCACTCCGGACGATGTCGTCGTCTTCATCCATACGGGTGGCGCTCCCGCACTGTTTGCCTACAACCAGGAGATGATCGACGCGCTGCAGAGTGCTCCGTCTTGAAGGCGGTGCGAACCGGTTGGCGCCTGGCACACCACATCTGGCGAGTATGGCGCGCCGGACAGGTTCGCTTCCGGCTGGAGACCTTCGGTCTGTACTATCCAGCCCCGCCATATGAAGCGCCGTGGTGGCGAATCTCGCCGGCCCAATCGCTACTGTTACTACGGCGTCTACGATCCTATACAGAGTGGGTTGTGGAACTGGAAAAGATACGCCGCGATGGGCCGTCGGGCTACTGGGACACGAGGCGGACACGGCCTGACCGAAACGAACTATGACGCATACCACCGAAACCAAGCAGGGGAACACGACACGATCCGCTGACCTCTACGCACGTGCCAGGCGAGTCATGCCAGGTGGCGTGAACAGCCCCGTCCGCGCCTTTAACGCGGTGGGCGGCACACCCAGGTTTATCGATCACGCGTCCGGTTGCCACATCTGGGATGTCGATGGCAACCAGTACCTCGACTACGTGATGAGCTGGGGCCCGTTGATCCACGGACATGCCTTTGCGCCAGTGGTGGCAGCGGTGGAAGAGGCGGCGCGCGGCGGTACCAGCTATGGCGCTCCGACCGAGCGCGAGGTGCTGCTGGCCGAGGAGGTCGTGGCGGCTGTCCCCTCCATCGAGATGGTGCGCTTTGTCAGCAGCGGCACCGAAGCGACCATGTCTGCCATCCGGCTGGCGCGCGGCTATACCGCCCGAGACCTCGTGGTCAAGTTTGCCGGAAACTACCATGGTCATGCCGACATGCTGCTGGTTCAGGCCGGCAGCGGCAGCCTAACCCTCGGCGTTCCCACCAGCCCTGGCGTTCCGGCCGGCGCCGCGCAGTCCACCCTGGTGGCGTCGTACAACAATATCGCCGATCTGCGGCAGTTGTTCGCGGCACATGGCAATGAAATCGCCGCCGTCATCGTCGAACCGATTGCCGGCAACATGGGTGTGGTGCCACCGGCGGCCGGCTTTCTGGAAGCGATTCGAGAACTGACGCGCGACGCCGGCGCCCTCTTTATCTGTGACGAAGTCATCACTGGTTTCCGAGTAGCTCGCGGCGGCGCTCAGCAGGCGCTCGATGTTGCCCCCGATCTGACCACCCTGGGGAAGATTTTGGGCGGTGGTTTGCCGGTGGGCGCCTATGGCGGCCGAAGAGACATTATGGAGCGCGTTTCTCCTTCCGGCCCGGTCTACCAGGCCGGCACCCTATCCGGCAATCCAGTGGCCATGGCGGCCGGGCTGGCCAGCCTGGCGCCGCTCCACGATCCATCCTTCTATCGAACGCTGGATACGACCACGCAGCACCTGGCGGCCGGATTGCGGAGCGCAGCGGTCAAGGTGGGCATTCCCCTGACAGTGAATGCCTGCAACGGCATGCTCACCGTGTTCTTCAGCGAGGTCCCGGTCACGACGCTGGCCGACGCTCAGTCGTGCGACACCGATCGCTACGCCCGCTTTTTCCATGCCATGCTCGATCGCGGCATGTACCTGCCACCCTCGCAGTTTGAAGCATGGATGCTATCATCACAACACACTCCAGATATCATTCACCATACGGTCCAGGTCACCACCGATGTGCTGGCTACCTTGACGTAGTCCCCCGAGCAGGAAAGGACTAAAGTCCCCTCCATTTAGGGACTATTGCCTTGTACTCTAGGGCGTGAACCGGTTTGTATAGAGGGGCCAGGAGAAGCACCATGGAAGCCAGTCAGTCCGCGGAAGAAAAGAGCTACGAACAGGCCTTACGTGTTATTGGCCGTCATCTGGATCGTGAATCGGCCGACCAGTTTCGCATCGACGAAATAGAGGATGGCTTCGCGGTGGAGTCCGAATCACCTCCCAAGGGTACCGAGCAGCGTGTGACTCGCCAGTCTCGATTCCCCTGGAATCGACTGGGCGATCTGGACGCCTTCTACACGGCAGGTCGGGGATTGAGCCGCCGCGCCAGCAAAAACGAGGCGGGCCTCCGCAAGCTGGGCTCCCAGTTGGACGAAGGGCAATCGGCCGGCCTGACCGTGACCGCCAAGGACGGCGGGCTCGAAGTAGTCACACAGTCCGCGAACGGCAAACAGGCTCGTGACTATTCCTGGGACGAGCTACGATAGCGCCCGCATCACCGCTCAGTAGCAGCAACTGTCCTTAAACCCACAATTGCCGCACACGGCGTCTTTGCTGCCCCGCACGGCCATCATGGGGAACCCACATTGCGGGCAGGGCGCAACCGGACCTAGTGGTTGCTCCTCTGCACGAATCTCTGGCGTAGCGTCATGGTCCATGTCGGATAGCATAGTGGCGAGATGCACGCCTGTCAAACCGACGCCGGTCCAAGACTCGGATGCCACCTGTCACTCGGCCGAAAGCCGGAAGTCAGCATCGGCGAGGCTCGTGCCCAGGGCGTGGAGTGCATTCAGATTTTTGCCTCCAGTCCGGGCGCCTGGAAACCGCCGCTGGTCCGGCCGGAGGAGTCGGCACGATACCTGGCGGCTCGCCGCCGGCAGAGCGTCGATCCGCTGTTTATTCATGCCATCTATCTCATCAATCTGGCTTCAACGGACGATATGCTGCGCGCACGGTCCCAGGCATCGCTGGTTGCCACTTTGCAAGCCGGCGGGACATTGGAGGCATCCGGCGTGGTCACCCACATCGGGAGCCACGGCGGCCGGGGATTCGCCGCCGTCCGCGACATCGTTGCCGCGGGCCTGCGGGAGGTTCTCGCCAACACACCCGACTCGGTCGACCTGGTGCTGGAAAACAGTGCGGGAGCAGGGGGCATTCTCGGGTCTACCTTAGACGAACTGGCCGCGTTACTTGATGCCGCGGGAGGACATCCGCGGCTGAAGATAGCGCTGGATACGGCGCACCTGTGCGGGGCCGGATGGGACTTCCCGGATCCAGCAACGGCGGCCCGACTGGTGAGCGAGGTGCAGAGCTTGATTGGGCTGGAGCGTCTGGTCCTGCTGCACGCGAACGACTCCAAAGCCCCCTGCGGCAGCCATCGAGATCGCCACGCCGTCATCGGTCAGGGCCACATCGGGCGTGAGGGCTTTCAGCATCTCCTGGCCCAGCCCGAACTGCGCCGGATTCCCTGGATCCTGGAGACGCCGGACCTGGATACCCGATTGCCGCCGGAGCAGCGATTTGTGAGCATCCACGCGCTGCGAGCCCTCATGGACAGCTCCGAAAACTTATCGGCGGGGGTGGACGTCGTCCCGCGGTCTACGTCTCCCCAGGGTGACGCGCCGTGTATGGACTAAGAATAGGGGGTATGGTGGAGCAGCTAGTCGTTCCGGCGAAGGGAGCCGAAGTCTGTTGACAAGCATGCTGGCCGTCACCACCCAGGACGTCGTCCTCTACTTACATCAAGGCTTTTCGCGCGTGCTGCTGCTCTACAGCGCGCTCATGGCGGGCTATGGCCTGGTGCTGTTCCTGCGCGGTTCCAACCCATCCGGTGGATACCTTGGCGCTCTGATCATCGCCGAGGGAGTCGTCATCGCCCAGGGCATCATCGGTCTGCTGCTGCGCACCCAGGGGACTCCGCCGCACGACAGCCTTCATTACCTGTACGGTGTGGTCGCCGTGCTCACCCTTCCTTCCGCCTACTTCCTGTCCTCTAACGGAACGGAACGCAAGGACTCGCTCATTTTTGCGGCGGCGTCCCTCTTCCTGATCGGCGTAGCCATTCGCGGGGTCGTCACCGGGGCCTCATGAATGTTGGCCGCGGTTGATCGCGTTTCAACGCGCTTTTCAACCATTGAAGGAAGACTGGGATGGTGCTACATTCAGTGTACAAGCGCAATTCGCCTAGTCCCCCATCAGCAAGGAGAAGCTCGTGCTGCCTGGTGAATTCGAATATCTTCGACCGGCGGACATGGAAGAGACCCTACAGGCTCTATCGCAGTACGGGAGCGATGGTAAGCTGCTGGCCGGTGGTCAGAGCCTGATTCCGCTGCTCAAGCTCCGTTTCGCGTTGCCCGAGGTGGTCATCGACATCAATCGGGTCGACGGCCTCGAGTACACGCGTGTCGACAACGGCACGCTATGCATCGGCGGCCGCACCCCTCAGGTGGTGCTGGCGACATCGGAGGTGGTGCGCGAACACGCGCCGGTCGTGTCGCACACGGCGCCGCTGATCGCCGATCCCATCGTACGCAATTGGGGAACGCTGGGCGGCTCACTGGCGCACGCCGACCCAGCCGGAGACATGGGCGCAGTCATGATGGCGTTGCGCGCGGACTTCGTCCTGCTGAGCCAGCGGGGGGAACGGGTGATTCCGGCGCGAGAGTTTTTCTTCGGTCCGTACACCACCGCCCTGGAGCCTGATGAGATTCTCACCGAGATTCGTATTCCTCGGGCTCAGGGACGCCCTTTCGGCAGGTACCACAAGCTGGATCGCAAGGTAGGCGACTTTTCCACGGTGGGCGTGGCGGTCGCGCTGGATATGGACGGCGCCACCTGTCGCCGAGCTGGAATTGGGTTGACGGCCGTTGGGCCCAATAATCTGGCGGCGCCGGCCGCGGAAGCAGCACTGGAAGGGCAGACGCTTGACGACGATGTCATTCGGAAGGCGTCGCGCCTGGCAGCCGAGGCGGCCGAGCCGCGTTCCGATATCCGCGGGTCCGAAGAGTTCAAGCGCGACATCGTTCGAGTCTTTGTGCAGCGGGCTCTCTGTGAGGCAGTTCAAGGAGTAGCATAATGGCAACGAAACACGCAATCCAGGTAGAGGTAAACGGCGAGACTCACCAGGCGGAGGTCGAGCCGCGTCTCCTCCTGGTGCATTTCCTGCGCGATACGCTGAGGTTGACCGGCACGCATATCGGCTGTGATACGACCAGCTGTGGCGCCTGCACAGTCTTGCTGGACGGGACGCCGATCAAGTCCTGCACCTGCCTCGCCGTTCAGGCCGATGGCCGCCAGATTCGTACCGTGGAAGGCATGATGCAGAACGGAACGTTGCATCCCGTGCAGCAGAGCTTTCACGAGGAGCATGCCCTGCAGTGCGGTTTCTGCACGCCGGGGATGATGATTACCGCGGCGGCACTGCTGGAGCGCAACCCCGATCCCTCCGAGGAAGATATTCGTTGGGAACTCTCGGGCAACATCTGCCGGTGTACCGGGTACATGAACATCGTGAAGGCGGTGAAGGCGGCAGCCGCGGAAATGAAGGGCGATTACACACCAATGCTTGAAGCGGCGACGGGAGGTCGATGATGACAACAGAAGTGGCGCCTGAGACGCAATTCGGCGGAATCGGCGCGTCGTCGCCTCGCAAGGAGGACGCGCGCTTCATTCGGGGCAAGGGGAACTACGTCGAGGACATCACCCTGCCCGGCATGCTGCACATGCATATCGTCCGCAGTCCGCACGCACATGCAAATATCGTCTCGATCAACACCGATGCCGCCCAGGCCGTGCCGGGCGTGGTCGCGATTGTGACCGGGGAAATGCTGGCGGCGCACAACCTGGCGTGGATGCCGACTTTGAGCGCCGATACCCAGGCGGTGCTCGCCACCGATAAGGTTCGGTTCCAGGGCCAGGAGGTGGCAGCCGTCATCGCCAGCAGCCACTACATCGCGCGCGATGCAGCCGATCTGGTGGAGGTGGAGTATGACCCGTTGCCGGTCATCGTGGACCCGCATAAGGCCAACGATCCCGACGCACCGGTGATTCGCACCGACAAAGAGGGGCAGCACGACAACACCATCTATCAGTGGGAGACCGGCGACAAGGCAGTGACCGATGCCGCCTTCTCCCAAGCCGACCATGTGGTGGAGCTGACCACGCATTACCCGCGTTGCCACCCGTCGCCACTTGAAACATGCGGGTGCGTCGCCGATGTGAATCCCGCGGACAAGCACGTCACGCTGTACATGACGAGTCAGGCGCCGCATGCCGTGCGGACGGTGTTCGCTCTGGTCACCGGCATTCCGGAGCAGGAGATTCGGGTGATATCCCCGGACATCGGCGGCGGATTCGGCAACAAGGTACCGGTCTACCCCGGCTACGTGGTGGCGACCGTCGCTTCGCTCTTGCTGGGAAAGCCGGTCAAGTGGATCGAGGATCGTTCCGAGAACCTGATCTCCACCGGCTTCGCGCGCGACTATCATATGACCGGGCAGTTGGCGCTCAAGAACGACGGCACGATGCTCGGCCTGCGGGTCGAGTTGCTGAGCGACAACGGCGCCTTCTTCGCCGACGCCCAGCCCACCAAGTTCAAATCCGGTCTGTTCTCCATTGTCACCGGTTCCTACGACATGCCGACGGCCAGGATCGAGGCCAGGGGCGTGTACACCAACAAGGCGCCGGGTGGGGTGGCGTATCGCTGTTCCTTCCGGGTGACCGAGGCCTCCTACCTGATTGAGCGCTTGGTCCAGAACGCGGCGTACGAGCTGGACATCGACCCGGCAGAACTGCGACGTCGCAACTTTGTGCGCAAAGATCAGTTCCCGTATCTCTCGGCCACCGGCTGGGTGTACGACAGCGGTGATTACGAAGGCGCCCTGGACGTCGCGATGGAGAAGGTGAGCTATGCCGACCTGCGACGCGAGCAGGAGGAGACGCGAGCCCAGGGCAAACTGATGGGTATCGGTCTGGCCTGCTTCACCGAGGTGGTTGGCGCCGGGCCGGGCAAGGACTTCGATATTCTCGGGCTGCGCATGTTCGACTCCGCCGAACTGCGTGTCCACCCCACAGGCAAGGCCATCCTGAAACTGGGAGTCAAGTCGCAGGGGCAGGGCCACGAAACGACCTTCGCTCAGATCATCGAGTCGGAGCTGGGCATCCCCTATCGCGACGTCGAGGTGCGTGAGGGCGACACCGACAATACGCCGTACGGCCTGGGCACCTATGCGTCGCGCAGCACCCCCGTGGCCGGCGCCGCCACCGGCATGGTGGCCCGCAAACTTCGTGAGAAGGGACGGCTGCTGGCGGCGCACTTGCTGGAAGCCAATCCCGAGGACATTGAGTTCAAGGACGGCAAGTACGCCGTGAAAGGCTCCCCGGATCACGCCAAGACCATCCAGGAGGTGGCGTATGCCGCCTACACCGACCTTCCGGACGGCATGGAAGCCGGTTTCGAAGGGGTGACCTACTACGATCCTCCCAACATGACGTATCCCTTCGGCAGCTACGCAGTAGTTGTCGACATCGATACCGGCACCGGGGTCGTCAAGGTTCGCAAGGTGGTCGCGGTAGACGACTGTGGGGTCCGCATTAATCCGATGATCGTCGATGGGCAGATCCATGGCGGACTGTGCGAAGGGTACGGCATCGCCTTTACCGAACTCATCACCTTTGACGAAACCGGTAACTGCATCGGCTCGAACTTCATGGAGTATCTCCTGCCCACCTCCTGGGAGACCCCAAGCTTCGAGACCTACGCCACGGTGACACCATCTCCGCATCATCCGCTCGGCGCCAAAGGTGTCGGCGAGTCGCCCACCGTTGGTTCCCCAGCTGCGTATGTCAACGCCGTGATCGATGCCATGGCACACCTGGGAGTGCGCAACATCGAGATGCCGTTGACGCCGGACAAGGTATGGGCCGCGCTGCGAGCCGCCGGGGTGAACGACTAGCCATGAACGGCCAGGACAACTTTCAGGACGTCTTCAAGGAACTGGAGGACTTGCGCGCCGCCGGCGCCGCCTGCTGCCTGGCTACGGTGGTTCGGGTAGAGGCGCCCACCTCCTGCAAGCCTGGAGACAAGGCGGTGATTACCGCGGATAGTCGAATGATGGGGTGGGTTGGCGGCTCCTGCACGTCCGCCACCATCCGGCGGGAGGCGATGGACGCGCTAGATACCGGCGCATCCCGCCTGGTTCGGATCCAACCGGAGTCCGAGGATCCGCTGACTCCGCGCGGCGGGGAGGTGGTCTTCCCGACCACCTGCCCATCGGGAGGGACCATCGAGATCTTTCTGGAGCCATATCTGGCAAGCCCGCAGTTAGTGGTGATGGGTCAGAGCCCGGCCTCGCGGACCTTGCTCCGGCTGGCGTCGGTGATGGGGTTTCGCACCTGTGTGGTGCATCCGGGCGCGCTGCGGGAGGATTTTCCCGAGGCGGACCTGGTCCTCGGCAACCTGGAACTCGGCAGGGCGGAGATCGACACCGATTCCTGGGTGGTAGTCGCCACCATGGGACATTATGACGAGGAGGCCCTGGAAGCGGCCCTGGTGACCAACGCGGCCTATGTCGGGCTGATGGCGTCGCGGAGACGGCGGCAGGCCGTGGTCGAGGCGCTGCGACGACGCGGCTGGTCGGGCGACGCACTGGCTGGGATCGTCAATCCGGCCGGTCACGAATTGGGGGACGCACAGGCGGACATTGCTCTGTTTGTGCTGGCCGAGATTGTCGATCGGCGGCAACGGCGGGTGCGGCGCGAACGCGCCGCCGAACCGGCGCCATCTGGAGCCGCGACCTGTGCCCGCGACCCGGTCTGCGGCATGTCGGTCGACGTCGCGACGGCTGAGTATCACTCCGGCGACCTTTACTTCTGCGCAGCTGGGTGTCTCACGGCATATGAAGCCCATCCGGAGCAATTCGCTCTTTCAAGCTGACCATAGAGCGGCGGTTATTCTGACACAACTGAGCGGGCTGCCTCCGGACGCAGCCCGCTCACTACTGCTGTGAGGGTCCTAGCCGTTCCTGGTGTAGAGGAACTTTTTGACGCCCGGACTATTCACGTTGGCCTTGGTGATGATCTTCTCGCCGGTCCCGTAGTGCCTCTTGATGCCGGCTCGGTGGTGGTTGACGTACCTGTAGGCCAGGTGTACACCTAGATTACCGATGGTAAACGGATCTTGCGCGATGAGGGCCGAGATCGTGCCCTGGCGCAAGGCCTGAACCTCGACCGGTTCGGCATCGAACTCGACGAGCTTGATCTTGCCTGCCTTCCCTGAGGTCCTCGCGGCATTGGTCACGCCGATCCCACTATTGGTGTTGAGGGCAAAGATGCCGGCCAGGTCGGGATAGCGGGTGATGAGCGCCGAGGTCTTGCTCGCGGCGACGGTCGCGCTGTCGTTGTCATACTGAATGCCTGCGTACTTGATGCCGGAGTACTGCCTGAGTTGCTGCTCGAAGCCTGCCTTCCGCTCATCGGTGGTGCTAATCCCCGGCTGCACGCTCAGCGCCGCAACCGTTCCCTTCCGTCCTACCGCATTGGCCAGTGCAGTCGCCGCCTTCTCGCCGCCGAGGACGTTGTTGGAGGAGATCGTGGTTACGGCCATGCCGGGCCTGTTGATGGTGGTATCAACCAGGACCACGGGAATGCCGGCCTGCACCGCGCGTCGAAGCGGCGCGATAAGCGCCTGCTTGTCGGTCGGTGCGATCAGGATCGCATCTGGATGACGTGCGATGGCCGCATTGAGAATCGGGATTTGCGTTGGTGGGCTGAAGGCGTTAGGCGCGCCCTGGAATACGAGGTGTATGCCGAGCTGCCTGGCAGCGGCCGCTGCCCCCACATGCATGGTGATGTAAAACGCGTCGGTGCTGATGCCAGGGATCAGGTAAAAGGTCAACTGCCTCGCGTGCGCCCGACCGGGATGCAGCTGCGTTACAGCCGCGGTCGAGGCCAGGAGCGAAGCGAGCACGAGGATAGAGAGCGAACGTCGGAGCCGAAACATTGCCGTGCCTCCTTGTGACTTGCCCGGCCCTCCTCCACGGGGGCCGGTGGGGTTAACTCACTTGCTCGAGCGCCGGCGACGCCACTGGTCGATGTACACCGCAACGATGATAGTGGCGCCTACCAGCACTTCTTGCCAAAAGGGATCGATACCGTTGATGACGAACCCGTTGCTGAGCACCGTGGGAATGAACGCCCCGATGACGGTCCCAACGATGGTGCCAACGCCGCCGAACAGACTGGTCCCTCCGATGACCACCGCCGCTATGGCGTCGAGGTTATCCGTATTGTGCGATGAGATGTTTTCGGTGCCGAAGCGGGCCAGGTCGATCAGGCCCGCCAACCCACACAGGAAGCCTGTCAGCCCATAGACCTTGACCAAATGCAGATTCACGGGGACGCCGGAACGCCGCGACCCATCTTCATTACTCCCGATCGCCGCCGTATAACGGCCAAATCGGGTCTGCGTCAACAGGATGTGGGCGATCACCAGCGCGATTAAGGCGACGATCACCGGCACATAGATACCGAGAATGGCGCCGTTGCCCAGACTGTCCTGGAATCCGGTGGGAACTGAAGACAGGTTCGTACCCCCAGTCAGCAAGTCGGCTCCGCCGAAGGCCATGCCCAGCGTGCCCAGGGTGACGATGAATGACGGCAAGCGAAGGAACGTTACCAGGAGTCCATTTAGAAGGCCCCAGGCAGTGGCGGCCACGAGCCCAACCGCAATGCCCAGGGGAATCGCCGTCGAGGCATGAGGATACTGCAGATTGTTGACCTGCGCGGACGTTCCGGAGAAGTGAAGCATCACCAGCCCGGCGGCCACGCCTGAAAACACGAGGATTCCGCCCACAGACAGATCGATACCGGCCGTAATGATCACGAAGGTTTCACCGATGCCCAGCAGAATCACCTCCGACGTGTCGAGGGCGATGTTCTTGAAATTACTTACCTGCAGGAAGGCGTGATTCGGGGTGGTGATCGAGAAAAAGACGATGAGCCCGAGCAGGAAAAACAGGATCCAGAAATTACCCAGCGCCAGCAGCATCAATCGCCCGCGACTGTCCCGCGGTGGCGGAGTATCGAGCTGGAGCGGTGTCTGGCCTGATGGGGATGGCGCGAACTCTCCCACGCTCACGGCCCTCCGGTCGCGAGGTACTGCGCTTCAGCACCGGTCATCATACTGACAATGGCTTGCATACTTGTCTCCCCTTTGTCGAAGTGGGCGACAGTCTGGCCCAGCCGCATGACGGTAATGCGGTCGGCGACATCGAATACCTCGGGTAGATTGTGACTGATCATAATCGTGCCAATACCGCGCGTGCGGATTTCCCGTATAAGTTCCAGCACCATGAGCGATTCACGTACGCCGAGCGCCGCCGTCGGCTCGTCCATAATGACGATCCGTTTGCCCCAGGCCACGGCGCGTGCCACCGCGACCCCCTGGCGCTGGCCTCCGGAGAGCGAAAGCACGGGCTGCTCGACCGACTTGACCCCGATCTTGAGATGCCGCATCTCCTCCTCGGCTCGGCGGCGCATTGCGCGCTTGTCGAGAAAGCCAAGCCATCCCAGAGGGGCCGGGAGCAGCTGCTCGCGGCCGAGGAAGAGGTTCGACGCAGCGTCGAGATGGCTGGCCAGCGCGAGATCTTGATACACAGTTTCGATGCCAAGCGCGCGCGCCGCTTGTGGATTGTGCAGCGCAACGGGCTGTCCATCGATCAGTAGCTCTCCCGAATCGGGCCGGAGTACGCCCGACAGGACCTTGATGAAGGTTGATTTACCGGCGCCGTTATCCCCCACCAGGGCATGAACTTCACCCGCACGTAGGTCGAGATCGGCGCCCCGCAGTGCCACCACGCTCCCGAACCGCTTCTGAATGGCGCATGCTTCAAGAAGAAACGAGAAAGACATACAGACCTCGTACAACGGTGGGGTGGGCTCGAAAGGAGTACCGATAGACGACGAAGGCGCTTGATGCATGGAGCGTAGCACATCAATCGAGCTATGTGCTGGGAAAACTTGATTCATGCCCCAGTCACTTTGTCCCTGTAGCAATGATGGCGCCGCGCTCCGCCATCACAAAAGCAAAGGATTGTCCATCTGCTCCCGATCGATTCGTGGATATCGCCTGCGATGTCAGGCCACGGCGCGATTGAAGGAGTTCGCCCCAATGACGACACCGACTGCCGCCAGCGCCAGCATGATAATGACTCCCTTGAGGACCGCCGAGTTGCCGGCATTGCCGTTAAACATGTCGCGTGCCGCCACCACCGCATAGGACAGCGGGTTGAAGTCGGCGATGGTCTGCAACCAGGCAGGCGCCAGCGAGAGCGGCAACAGCACGCCGGACAGCAGCAGGAGAGGCAGACTGAGCGTGAAGATCAGCGGCGCGTAGGAATCTTCGGAGCGGAGCGCGAGCGCGGCGGCGTAGGCGAGGGAGGCCATGCCCAGACCAATAAGGGCCACCAGACACAGCATCACCAGCACGCCCACCACTGTGGCATGGAGTCCGAAGGGAATGGAGAGCACGAGCAAGATGAGGGACTGAACCACCAGCACCAGGATGTCGCGAAGCGCCCGGCCCAACAGCAACGCGAATCGACTCACCGGGGTGACGCGGAAGCGCTCGATCACGCCCGCTCGAAGCTCGGCGATCAAGCCAAAACCCACGCCGCTGGCGCCGAACAGCCCGAGCTGGATTAGCAGGCCGGGCACAAACACGTTGTAGGCGCCTCCCGGCGGGAAGCCGCGGGTAGCCGCAATGCTTTTGAGTAGCGGCGCGAACAACACCAGGTACAGGACCGGCTGGATCAGCCCGATGATCACCCACGCCGGGTTGCTCAGGAAGATGCCGATGTACCGATTGAAGACCAGTCCCGTATCGCGCAGTAGCTTCATCCCTCCTCCTCAGTCCGCTAGGCCGCTTCGCGCAGCGATCGGCCGGTCTGACGCAGAAACACATCATCGAGGCTGGGCCGGGCCAGCGACAGCGACATCAGCTCGATACCGGCGCCATCGAGCAGGCGCAGGATCGCCGGCATCGCGGTCTCTCCGCGGTCCACATAGAGGCGCAGCGCGCCGTCCTCTTCGTTGGCCTCGCGCACGAACGGCTGCTGGCTCAACATCCGCAGTGCCTTCTGGTGCTCGCGGGCAACACCAAGAGTTACCACATCGCCGGCCACCTGGCGCTTGAGTTCGTCAGGGGTCCCGCCGGCGACGATCCGGCCGTGGTCGATGATCGCCAGGCGATCGCAGAGCGCGTCGGCCTCTTCGAGGTAGTGGGTGGTCAGAAACACGGTTGTGCCCCCGTCGCGGAGGCGACGTACCTCGTCCCACATGCGAGCGCGACTCTGTGGGTCGAGGCCGGTAGTGGGCTCGTCGAGGAACAACAGTGACGGCAGATGCATCAACCCGATCCCAATGTCCAGCCGCCGCTTCTGACCGCCCGAATAGGTCTTGGTTCGCCGATCACCGCAGTCCACGAGGTCGAGGGTCGCCAGCAACTCGGTAGCCCGAGCATTCGCGTCCCTCGCATTCATTCCGTAGAGCCGGCCCTGCAGGACCAACTCGGTGCGTCCGGAGACATCGGGGAAGCTACTCCCCACCTGGCTGACGTAGCCGATCCGCTCACGCACTTTGCCAGGCTCCTTGAGGAGATCCGCGCCGGCCACGGTCGCCTCACCGCCGCTGGGCGGCAGCAGGGTTGACAGCATGCGCAGGGTCGTCGTCTTCCCCGCCCCGTTCGGTCCGAGAAAGCCGAATATCTCGCCTTTACGGACGTCGAGATCAACGCCATCGACCGCGACGACCTCGGACTTGCGGCTCTTGAAGATGCGACGCAACCCGTGCGTCTGAATCACAGTGTCCTCCATTCCGAGTCCTATAGATTTTCGCATCGTGCGTTGGCGCTCATCGCTTCGAATGTCAGGGTAGTGCTCACGGTATCCAGTTACACCACCGTTGCAGGGTATTAAGCAGGATAACGCATCGGTGGAGGAGGTCCCGGGCTGGAACTCAAGGTGGATAAAGGACGGCGCGATCCACCAGTATAGACGCTGCTTAACACTGTATTGTGGCGCTCATTAGGATGGTATCACTGCGGCAACGGGCTGAGTCAGTCCTCACTCAAACTGTGAACTCTTCGACTCAGCCACGCATGCGTGGCCGGTTACCGGGGTGAGAGTCGCCGGACCAGCGCAGATAGTAGTGGGTATCCGACTGCCCTGTGATGACGAAGCCGAGCCGCTCGTACAGCAGCCGTGCCCGATTACTCACGATGACGCGTAACGCTACAGGTACGCCCTCGGTCCGCGCGCGATCTTGCAGGTCGCGGATTAGCGCAGTCCCCAAACCCTGCCCCTGATAGTCGGGGACCACCTGGATGTTGTCCAGGAACAATACTGATGGGTGACGGGTGGCCGCGATGACCCCAACATCACGCGCTTCTACCTGTACGATCTGCAGGTTTTCCGTGGTAAAACTGCCATCGAACAAGGCGTCCTGACGATCCTCATCCCAGCCCCACATGCTTTCGACCGCGTCCCGCATGGTGACGTGATGCAGCCACCGCAACCACGCTCGATCCGCCTCGGTAGCTGCGCGGAGCCGGTACTTCGGACTCATGGTACAGCCTACTCCTCGCAGCCTGTGATGGGAGTTGCGCGGCCGGCGTGAACGGAGGAGAATGGACCTATGAGCACCGCGCCGAAACGAGCCGCACCCCCGTTCGCACCATGGGCCGAGGTCGTGCCGGGGGCGCCTCCCGCCACCGTGGACGACCTGCTCGGCTGGCCAGACGATAATGGGTACCGCTACGAAGTCGTGGAAGGGGTGCTCGTTCGCATGGGGGGGACCAGGCCCCAAGCCGGACGCGTGACCCGCCGTCTCTTCCGCGCGCTCGACGCCTACGTCGAGACGCACGCCCTTGGTACCGTGACGCTTCCCGATGAGGTCTACGACCTCGAGCGCGCGGGGCAACGCGACACCGGACTACTCCCTGACCTCGGGTTCTACCCGGCCGAGCGTGACGAACTGGTAGAGTCGAGCCAGCCCCTACCGTTCGGCCCCGATCTGGCGGTAGAGGTCGCGAGTCCCTCGCAGCGGCAGACGGACCTGGACGCTAAAGCTCGCCGCTACGTAGCGGCGGGAACAGCGTTGGTCTGGGTGATCTGGCCCGACGGACAGCGAGTCGATGTGTGGCACCGCGATGAAGCTGCGCTCGTTGCCGTCTTGACCCCGAAAGATGAGCTGGACGGCCTCGATGTCGTGCCGGGCTTCACCCATCCCGTCGCCGATCTCTTCGCCTAATTTCCCGCTTCCTCCTCTCCTCGGGTAGTGGGCGAACCCAGGGGTCCGACCTGCGAAAACAGCCGCTAAACCTGGCGCACCGGATAGGCTGCTACATGCTGACAGTATCCGCCTGATACCGTGCACATGATCCCTCGGGCGCATCCCTGAACACCTCGGGATGCAGCAGACTCGCCAGAATCTCCACACCCTCGATCAGGCGCGGTCCGGGCCGATTGAAGTAGGACGAGCCGTCCACCACGAAGACGCGATCCGCGCGCACGGCGGGAAGCCCGTCCCATTCGGACGGCAGTGCCGCTCTGGACAGTTCCTCTGCCGAGCGTTCGACGCCGAAACCGCAGGGCATGGCGATCACCACCTCGGGATGGGAGTCCGCCACTTCCCGCCACGTTACCTGGCGAGAGGGCTGACCGGCCCAACCCAGCACGTCCCGGCCGCCGGCAATGCGCACCATCTCCGGCACCCAGTGCCCCCCAACAAAAACCGGGTCCACCCATTCGAGGGTGAGTGCCGGCACGACCGGCCTTTCCCGCACCGCCTGGCGCACCCGATCCAACCTCGCCTGCAACTGCTGAACCAATTCAGTGGCACGCTGCTCGGCGCCGGTGAGGCGTCCGACCGTGAGCACAGATTCGAGCACCTCGTTCAACGTTCGAGGTTCCAGCGAGACCACCATCGGCGGCCTGACGAGCGTCGCAACCGTCTCTTTCACCAGATCTGTGCCCACCGCGCAGACATCGCACAGCTCTTGGGTGAGGATCAGATCCGGCCGCAGATGGTCCAGCAGGTTCCGATCGAGGTGGTAGATCGTGGCCTCTTCGGCCAGACTATCCCTCACCGCCTGGTCGATCTCAGCCCCTGAGAGGCCTTCGGAGTCGATCACACTGGAGGTTACCCGTGGTTTCTGCCGGACCGCCGGCGGGAAGTCGCATTCATGCGTGACTCCCACTAACCGATCACTCAGTCCCAGCGCGCATACAATTTCGGTGGCACTGGGAAGCAACGAACAGATGCGTTGAGCGGGCTCTGCCATTCCATCCTCTCAACTTGATGAAGCTTCCGCGCCTCAGCAAGACAGGGCTGCACCGTTATATACGATATCGAAGTCCCTCGCGCCTCTTGACCTCCGACTGTACGAACCGGGCTCCCGTCTTCCGGTCGATGACTACCAGATGGCTGCCAACTCGAGGATGCTGTGGTACCCTGAAAAAACATTGGGCCAGCAGGATGCTCCGCCCACACTATTCATTATCCGGTCTCGTTGCACGGCGAGGGGAGTAGGCCCCTGCATGACGGGGTCCGTTGCCAAGAAAGGTTCAGCTATGAAATCCCTGGCTTTGGGAGCTGTCGCTCTGCTGGTGCTGGGCGGAACTACGCTCGGCTCCGCCGCGTCGCTCCAGCACGGAGGACACACGACCGCACTGGCACATACTCAGCGCGTTTCTATCATGCTGCCGGCCATCGGCTACCTCAAGGCACATCGGGTCTTTTTTCCACTACAGACGGCCGCAACGGCGACCCCCGGTACCACCGCAACCGCGGGCACGCCGGTAGCGACCGGAACCCCATCCACCACGGCCACACCCACCGGTCCGTCGTACCCGGACCCGGTCATGTTGCTGCAAGAGACGATCAGTGCGTACGGAGCGCTGAACTCGGTACACTTCGAGGACATTACGGATGGCGCACAGACCGGCACGGAGAAGTTGCACATTGATGCAGTTGGCGACGCCACCTGTAAGGGTCCGGCATTCAAGGCACACGTCCGCGGCACCGATACACAGGTCGCCACCTCACACAAGCGGTCGGTAAACTATTATCTCGTTCAGTACGGCGCCAAGTTCTTCACCAAATCTGCGAAGAAAAATAGCACCTGGAAGAGTAGCACGGCGACCAAGGCGCAGGCCTTTGGTTTTTCGACTGATAATCCGCTGGCGTGTCCCAACGCCAGCAGCAGCAGTGGTTCAGGGTCGAGTGGCAGCAGTCCGCAGATCAAGGATGTGGTGAACCTCGGTCCTGAATCGTTTCATGGGGTGCAGGTGTGGCACGTCCGAGCAACTCAGGTGACGGTCGATTCACAATCGGGAAATACGTCCGACGCGCAACTCGACTTTTACATCTCGCAAGATCATTTCCTCCCATACGGCTACAACGTATCGGTGGCTGATGCCAAGACCAATGTGACACTCGGTCTCTCGCAGCTTCTCACCAAGTTCGGCAAGAAGGTTACGGTGACGAAGCCGAAGCCGGGCAGCAAAAAACCGTAGCCAGGAGAACACGGGCGGTACCAGCACATGGATTCGTACGACCTCTCCCATAAGCTCGCCTACGCGGGTCGTCGCTCACCGGTGCCATTCTTTACCGGGCCGGAGTACCTGAACTCGGTCCCCGGTGTACCGGTGCTCTCCATGTTGCGCATCTTCGTGCCCCCGGAGCTCTGGTCGGAAGAAAACGTCAAACTGGTCTCAAAGGAAATTTGCCGGGTACTCGGCGCCACGGCACAGTTCGATATCGGTATTACCTTGGCGGGAACCAAGAAGTACGACGCGGACCGGCCGGCTTCCGGTGACACCGCTCGCCTGTTGAAGATGGACGCGAACAGCCCGCAGGTGATCCTGCGGCTGCGGGGCGGCCCATCGGGGGACCGAGCCTTCGAAGCTCGCTACCCCAGGTTGCTGTTCACGGAGGCGCCGGGCGACACCTGGCGCGAGCAGTACGCTCCCGGCGCTGTTAAAGAGGCGGCACAGCCCTAGGTGATTTCGCTCCTGCCGGTTGAGGGACTCCCTCTGGTACACGCTGGAGATCCGCTCGCCGATTTAATCGTCGCGTCAGTGGGATCCGCGGGGGGCATGCAGGATGGAGATATCCTGGTCATCGCCCAGAAGGTTGTGTCCAAAGCGGAAGGACGGGTGGTCGATCTCTCCACGGTCGAGCCATCGGCGGATGCCTTGCTCCTCGCGCAACAGGCGGAGAAGGATCCCCGCCTGGTCGAGCTGATTCTGCGCGAGAGTCGCAAAGTGGTCCGGATTCGTCCCGGTCTCATCGTCGTCGAGGACTGTCGTGGTTTCATCTGCGCGAATGCTGGAATCGATCGTTCCAACATCGAGCAGCGTAATGACGATGAGCGCGTGGCGCTGCTGCCCGCCGATCCCGACGCCTCCGCTCGGCGTCTCTGCGCGCGAGTACTTGAATTGACGGGAAGGCGGGTCGGCGTCATTATCAACGATAGCCATGGGCGCGCTTTTCGCGAGGGAACGGTGGGTGTCGCGATTGGGTTAGCCGGAGTCCCCGCTCTGGCCGATCGCCGAGGTGAGGCCGACCTCACCGGTTACGTGCTCCAACATACGGTCATCGGCATCGCGGATGAGATTGCCGCCGCCGCGTCCATCATCATGGGGCCGGCAGCCGAAGGGGTGCCCGCGGTTCTGGTGCGAGGGCTCGATTTGCCGCCAAGCGGCAGTACCGCAAGAGAACTACAACGTCCCGAGGAGAGCGACCTGTTTCGGTAATCACCACCATCTCTTACTCCCCTCGATCTTTCAGCCTTCGGTAGCCTCGGTGGGAATCACCTGCTCGTCGAGCACGCGCACCAGCCACGCCTCATCGTGTATGGCCGTCCCGAGTTTCTGCGCGCGGGCCAGCTTGGAACCCGGGTCTTCGCCCACGACCAAGTAGCTGACCGCCTTGCTCATGCCGGGGGCAATCTTGGCGCCCAGCGCGCGGAGCCGCTCCTCGGCGTTCCCGCGAGACAGCGACTCGAGCCGGCCGGTAATCAAAAAGGTGACGCCGGCCAGCGGTCCTTGCGGCGTGTCAGCCGCTTGGGCGCGCCAGGTTAGGCCCGCTTCCTTCAACCGTCCAAGGATATCCCGATTCACGTCCTGACTCATCCACTCCACGACACTGTCCGCGATTCTCCGGCCCACGCCCTCGACCTCTTCAATCTGTTCGACACTGGCGGAGGCCAGGACATCCAGATCCCCAAAGACATCGACTAGCCGCTCGGCCGTTTGGTCACCCACGAACCGGATGCCCAGGGCAAAGATCACGCGGTCCAACGCTCTGCGCTTGCTTCGCTCGATTGAGCGCAGGATATTCGCCGCGCTCTTCGCCTGAAAACCAGGCAAGGTCAGGAGCTGTTCGCTGGACAGCGCATAGAGATCGGCGGGATCGCGGATTAGCGCTTCATCCAGCAGCAGCTTGACCAGACGCTCGCCGAGGCCGCGGATATCCATGGCTGGCTCAGAGACGAAGTGTTCGAGCCAGCGAAACCGCTGGGCCGGACACGCGGCATTGGGACAGCGCGTCATGGCCTCTCCCTCGGGCCGCACCACCGGCGTACCACAGGAGGGGCAGGTCTTCGGCAGGTAATAGACCTGCTCCGAGCCATCGCGTTCTTCGACGATAGGTTTGACTACCTGGGGAATAACGTCGCCGGCTCGATGCACAATGACGCGATCGCCGATGCGAATATCTTTGCGCTGTATATCGAGTTCGTTGTGCAGCGTGGCGAGGCTCACCCGAACGCCTCCCACCATGACTGGCTCCAGAATGGCGTAGGGATTAATCGCCCCGGTGCGGCCCACGTTCACTTGAATGTCGTTTAACCGCGTGGTCGCTTGCCGGGGAGAGAACTTATAGGCGATGGCCCATCGCGGCTCTCGTCCCACCGCGCCCAGCTCTTCCTGCAGGGCCACCGCGTTGATCTTGATCACCACCCCGTCGATTTCATATGGGAGGCGATCTCGCTCGGCAGCCATGCGGTCGCAAAAAGCATGAACATCCGCAACATCCTCGACATGCTCGACCAGCGGGTTGACTGGAAAACCCCACTGGCCAAGCTGATCGAGTGCTTGCCACTGGCTCTCGAACTGGAAACCCTCTGCATAGCCAATGGCGTACGACCAGAGACGAAGCGGACGCCGGCGCGTCACCTCCGGATCGAGTTGACGCAGCGAGCCGGCAGCGGAATTGCGTGGGTTGGCGAAGAGCGACACGTTTTCCTCGGCACGTCGCTGGTTGAGTTGCTCGAATTCCTCGCTGCGCATGTAAATCTCACCCCGCACCTCAACCCGATCCGGGATGCGGTCGCCCGCTAACTGTTCCGGTATCTCGGAGACTGTCCGCAGGTTCGCCGTCACGTCCTCTCCCTCGGTACCATTGCCGCGCGTGGCGCCGACGCGAAAGATGCCGCGGTCGTAGGTCAGCGCAATGGCCAGGCCATCGATTTTGGGTTCAACCACGAAGTCGATGGCAGCTCGGGGCACCAGATTGCGAACCCGCTGAAACCAAGCATCGAGTTGCTCGTGAGTAAACGCGTTGGCCAGGCTGAGCATCGGTCTCGGGTGGCGCCGCGGCTTGAACCCCTGTGCCACCTCACCGCCCACGCGCTGCGTCGGCGAGTCCGGCGAGCGCAGCTCGGGATAGCGGTCTTCAAGCGCCCGCAGCTCGCTCATCAACGCGTCGTACTGGGCGTCGGTAACCGTCGGCGCATCCAACACGTGGTACCGGTAGTTGTGTTGCTCGATCTCGTGGCGGAGACCGTCAATCTGAGCGGCGGGATCGCCACTTTGCGATGTATGAGCGGCTACTGCCATGGAACTCCCCTGTGTCCTGCGACGTCGAATCGGGAGGTGGGGGGCGTTGTCAACGTAATAGGTTACTATCGCTACGTCAAGTAAGATAGGTCCCAAGAAGCGGCACGATGGAACGCGGCTCGAAACCGAACATGCGTTTGACAATGCCAGGAGATGCTACCACTCCCTGCTGAAACTGGGTCAGCCGTGGTGGCAGAAAGAGGGAACGGCCGGCCGGCAGCAGGGATGTGATCGAGGGGACCAGACGGAGGGGAATCAATACTTTGGGCTTGTTTACCCCCAATTGCCCGGCCACCAGATCCACCAGATGGCGGAAGGTCAGGAAGCTGGGGCCGCCCACTGAGATCATCTGCTGGTTCAGGTTATCGTCGCTGAGAGAAATCAGGATACAGCGAGCCAGGTCTTCCACATCAACCGGCTGACAGCGCACGCGCCCTTTTCCCGGCACGGGAACCAGGGGCAATGACTTGATCAGATCGGCCAGCGGCTGGCTGATCCCGTCGCCAGGGCCTAGCACCATCGACGGGCGGAGAATCACCCAGGGCAAGTCGCAACTCCGCACCGCCGTCTCCGCTTCCCATTTCGCGCGGTAGTAGGGCGACTCGGCGGAAGCATCGGCGCCCAAACAACTGAGATACACCAGCCGACTGACGCCCGCTTCACGGCAGGCGTCGATCACGATGCGGGTGCCTTCAGTGATACATCGTGTCGTGCCCGGATCCGACGATAGACCAGGTGCTAGATGCACCACGTATTCGCAGCCGGCCACAAGAGCGCCGACCGTCTCGGCATTGCAGACGTCACCTGCGGTCGAAGACGCTCCCGCTAGCGGGTCCCCGGATCGCGACAGGCCAACTACTTCGTGGCCCTCGTGGGCCAGAAGCCTCACAGTCGCGTTTCCAACCAACCCGGTCGCGCCAAGAACTGCAACCCGTGCCACGGCGTATCTCCTGCTACTGGCATAACGTCGATGGCGCCTCTTGCTCCAGGCAACATTGCCATGACCTGGACGCCACTACCTCAAGGGTACCAAGTCGCGACACCCGTACCGCCCCGAGACCATGATGACCTTCGTCGCCACTCGCGTTCCACGATTGGTGGCTGGGCTTGCATCTGTTTGGTGGACACCCTGAAGCTAGGAGACTATGCGTCTCAGCAAGGAGGTCCCCATGGGAAACGAGTCCCCGCGATATGCTCCCGAGTTCCGTGAGGAAGCTGTCCGTCTGAC
>JAABUJ010000906.1_pt1 | contig 49994 bp, 42 predicted proteins | sample 5559131 | NCBI WGS metagenome assembly JAABUJ01 (sample SAMN10711875, study PRJNA513366) | rock metagenome | isolation source: Antarctica rocks | place: Antarctica: Victoria Land, Mt New Zealand nord | collected 2016-01-07
AAATGATGATGAAGAGAAAAGATTTAAGAAATTTAGAAATGTGAATGAGCTCTTTTATATGCATTAAGTGAATTTTTGATAGCTGATGTAGTTGTGATGTTTTGGTGTGTGTGTTTGACTGTTTTATTTGTGATGTAAATGCACTAGAAATTCATTGAATGTGAGTTGTAAAACTCTGAAATTTAAGTATGTGCAGTAGTGAATGACATTTAATCATTAAATGCTGTTCAAATTCTGATTTGATATTTTGAAGTCTCTGAATTGCTGTTTAACTGTCAGAAAAAAAATTTAATTTCTTTAATTTTTTTTAAATCAAAGCTTTGTGTTCATTTTAAAGTCTGAAATATAGCAAATAGCTCTGCATCAAAGACTTTCAGACTATTTTTAAGATTTCAGAACTTTTCATCACTATTTTTTTCATTTATATAGATTATTTTTGCATTCTCATTGTCTTGAATTTTGAATTCATTCATGTCAATCACTGTGTGTTGTGAATTTCAGTTGTTTAAAAGAATTCTTTTAATCAGATTTAAATAAGTTTTTGTTGTTTAGTCTTTGTCTTTTTTGCTGATTTGAATATTTCATGAATTTTGACTAAAAGAATTTTCTTTTAAAAAAAGAATTTCTTTTAGATCAGATTCTTTCAGATCAGATTCTTTCAGGCTAGTTTCTGAGCTATATTCTTTCAATTTTCAGAAATTTGATAACAATTCAAATAGAATGTGTAAAATTTTAATTAATTAAGTTGAGTATTTCTTTATAATTTGAATGCTAACTTCATTTCAGTCTAAAAATTTATTTTTGTTCAAATCTATTTCAGTTTGATATTCTGATGAAAAGATAATAGAAATTCTTTATTTAATAAAATGATTTTCAGTTATGCAGACTATTCTGAGTGCATATAGTCTGCATGTTTTCTGAAATCTCACTATAAAAGAACAAATAGTCATTTCTATTTTCATTACTGAAGATAATGATGTTTTAAAGACCTTATGAATCTTTCTGAATGCTGAATTTTAAAGTTTCTAAAAAGAATTCAGAAATTCTTTCTGATTGTTGAATCAGACTTGACACTCATAGTCATTAATAGTAGTAATGTATGCAATATAAAGTTGTTTATCAGCAGTCACTGATAAATTTCATTCTGAACTTAATAATCTGTGTAACAGATGTAAAGTTTTAGTTGCAGAGAATATTTTCTTCTTAACATAATCTTTAAAAATAAGTTTTCAATTAAACTACACTTTTAATCATTGTATAACTTCAGAAGATTTGATAATGATGTTATTTGAAAGTGTAATAGTTGAAATAGCTATTTTTTTGTCTTTATTGAAGTGTATAAACTCTGCTTTACTGTCATTAAAGATAACTGCATTGTCTTTAGCTCATAGAAATAATGATTTAACTATTTTTTTAAGCACTATATTATTTTCTTCTGCAGATTTATTCTCAATTATCATAGTCACATCATCAATATAGCTAAATATTTTGATTTGTAAGTCTATGCATTGTTTTTTAACTTGAATGAACAGAAATCTGAGATATATCAGAAATAGTATAGATGAAATTGATGAACTCTACAAAATTTCAGATTTAATTTTCTAATTTAAGTCTTTTTCTCTGTCAAAGACAAGGCTGACAGTTCAATAAATAAGAAATAATTGAACTCATTTTGTCAGAATGTGTGATAGATATAGATTTTGCATGATTCTCAGCAATTAATTTAGTAAAATATGATCAAATGCTTTCTTAACATTCAAAAGTTGTGCTGAAAGAGTTCTTTTATGATGATTTATCAGTTAAATGTTATGTATAAAATATAATGCTGCATTCACAGTGAATCTTTGTCTTCTGTCATCAATCTTTGATTGAGATGTAACATTAAACTTATTGAAGTAGACTATACTTTATATAAAGTGAAGAAATTGATGATTATTGACTCTGAGTGAATGAATTGTAATTATAAATAAACAAAAAAGCAAATTAATCATATTAATTAAAGACAACACATCTACATCTACTCTTTACAATATGTCAAATTCAAATAAAGAAAATAATTTATGACTGATAAGATTGAAGAGCACATCTTGTATGATAAGTATTGAATTCAGATAATGTTGAGCAAAATATCTATATAAGAGAGATTGAAAATGATGTTGATGATAATTTAAAAATTATTGATGTCAATAATCTAATAAAGAAAACTGCAATTTAATTTAACTTAAATACTGTTGCATCAGTATTCTACTTATCTTAATGTATATGTGTATCAACTTTGTCTTGAGAGCAAGCATATAATGTTTAGTTCATAACTTTATACATTTACTGAACTTATTCACACTGCAGTTAACTCAAATTAAATTTAGAGATTCATTAAACATATTAATTTAAAGCTATGATGTTCATTGAACATTCTGTTACAATGTTTAATGAATATTAAACATCTTAATAAAATCATCAAGTCAGAAAATGTTACTATAAACTGATGACAAACTTTAACTCAGAGTGCTCTGAATCAAACTGTCAGACTTAAAGTGCACTCAGAGCAGACTTAGAGTACTTTAAGCAAAAACATTTTTATTTATGTTTATAAGTGATCTCTCAACTTACTGATGTTTACAGCAGAGTTTAGAATAAAACATAAGATGTTGACAGTATATTATTTATAGATAAATGAATAAAGTAAATGAATAAATTAAATAGTTAAAATGTATTTGCAGCACTATGAAAAAGACATCATTTAAAGTAAATTATAAATATTATTTAAAGATTTAATGAGATCTGCAAATGCATAGATCTTAAAGTTAAAAAGCAATATTAAATATTATAAAGCTTAAGAAACTGCATACTGATTTTATGAAGAGAATTGAAAGACAGAAGAAATGAATAACAGAGATAAAATTATTTAAGATTGAAGAGAAAGTATATTTATAAATAAATAACATATAAATAAAGAAGAAGAGCAAGAAACTTATAAATAAGAATATTAAATTATTTATAATTAAATAAAATATCAAGAAATAAAGCTATGAACTAAACTTACTTAAGAAAATGTAAATACACTCAGTATTTTATATATTATACTTTAATATTGTAATCAGTTCATATCACTTCAAATTACACTGTTAAACTTAAAAATAAATACAAAATTAAGAACATTCTAAAAAAGAAAATGATTAATGAGAAAGTTCATTATTTCATTAAATAAAAAGAATATAATGCTTCAAAAAGCATTTAAAAACTTAAGAACAACAGTATAGATCTTTTATGATGTTGTGTAACTGTAATAAAACAGTAAAAATTAAGTTATATTACAGTAATATAATTTACAAAAAAGTTATTAGTAATAAGTTTAAATAATTGTCATGTATTAAGCATATAACTGTTTTATAACAGATATTAACTAACACATCATTAAATAACAGTTTTCAAAATTTTATTATCAGTTTTAAACTTACTATAACTTTATCAAAAGATTTAAAAAAATTAGTGTATAACTTTTCTTGTATAATTAAACAGTTAATTATAAATTATAACAAGCTTTTTAATAAGTATACAACTTCTTTTTAGAGAATTTAAAACAATAAAACAGAGTTAAAAATTAATAATACACTATTAAAAACAGTTATTTAATGATCTTTTAGTTAATATCTGTAACAAAACAGTTTTATGCTTAGTATATAACAGTTATAAAAACTTATTACTAATAACTTTTTTGTAAGTTATATTACTGTAATATAACTCAATTTTTACTGTTTTATTACAGTTACACAACATCATCAAAGGCCCATACTGAACTTGTTTAACTGTGTATGAATGTTACAGCAGTTTAAGAAGAAAATATAGATATAAGATTCTTTTAAAAATTTAACAAAAAGAAATTACAAGAATTTAGATCATTTTTATTTTTAAAGATATCATTATTATTATTATTGATAAGTTTGCAAGCAAGACAGAGAGTCTTCTTAACAATTTTATTTTTTATATATTTTATTGTTTTGCAAAGACAAATGACTTTAATAAAAAGTCTGTATCAGTTCTTTCTCAGTAACAGTCAGATTAAATTTAAATTTATTATATATATAATTTAAGAGATTCTTATGACACATTAATACATAAATAATTACAGTAAATGCATTTAATACATTTAGAATGATTCTTTATCTTTATGTAAAGAATTAAGAGATTGAAACAGTGAATATAAGCAGTTAATATTGAATTATTGTCTTTATAAATGAATTGATAAAGATAAAGATGATTGTATGTTTTGATTAATTTCATTATAAAAGTTTATAGATTGCAAAGTCAGAAACTTTTATTTAAATAAACTTTAAAGAATTAGCACATAAAAAGAAAGAATAATGTTATAATTATTGTTTTGATAAACTTATTGAATATAATAGATTTAATGAACTATGTTTAAAAGATATACAGCTTAGTATAAGCTTATGATGCTCATAAGTAGCTGAGTAAGCTGACTCATAATGCTTATAAATGAGCAAGATAGGCAGCTTAATATATATATGAGTTATTTTTCTTTAAAAGGTAAGCATATTCAATAATAATTATTATTTAGCATTTACTATCTATCAGTTAAATCTTACTGTATCTAAAATTTCTTTTATATCACAAGCTTTAATTTCTAAACTCTATGTCAGAGAAATCTTTCAATCAGAAATTCAAAATATAACACTTTCTTTTAATTGTTTATATATCACTATCTTCTTCTTGTAATTTCTCATTATAAATATTAAAAAGAAGCACAGTTTCTAAAGAGTTATTGATAAATATAGTGATAGTTTGCAAATTTAAATTTATAAAGATGTTAAGTCTTAATGTATAAACAAAATTTTGTCTATTTTTATTGATAAAGATCATGATATGTGGTTAAACATCTAGAATTGATGAAAATAATAAGATAGTAAATACTGAATATAAAATAGTTATTTTGTTGTTTTTAAATCTTCATGATTCTTGAATTGAGACTATATCTTTATTTATAACTGAATTTAGCAAGAAATGCATAACATTAATATTCTTAGCACAGTTATGTTGTATAATCTGAATTTTAAATGTTGATTTATTTATTTATTTATTCTTCATACATCACATGCAGCCTATAAGACTATGACAGTTAAAAACAGAAAATAGTACATAAAACTTTTAACATAAAAAATTTATATGCTGATGTGCTTTTTAAATCACTTCTTCTCAGTCACACTGTTTTCTTAATTGTTAATTAACTTTTCTTTTTAACTTCTTCTTATTTAGTCAATTTCTTTCTTCATCTTCTCTTCTAGTAATCACTTTCTGATTTCTACTTCTGTTTCTTTCAAAAACTCAAAAACAGCTTGAATTTCTTCTTTTATAATAAATAGAGTTCTAATTTCTGAAAATAGATCTTCTAATTTTCTTCTTAAAATCAGTTGCTCATTTTTAAAATAATAATAAGTAGTTAAAAGATGTTCTGATGTCTGTCTTTAATGATATGACAGATAATATTTATCAAAATTATAGTTAGATAGTTTATTTAAATAGAATTTAAAATAATCATAATCTAATTTCATCTAAATAAATGTGAAAAACTGAAGTCTATTAATGTTTTTTAAGATTTTTATTCTGATTTCAGTGAGATTTAATCTTCATTTTCATGTAAATGTGTTCTTTTTTGACTAAATTTCAGTGATTTTCTTAACTGACAAGTGCTTCAGTCTTTATAAGACATTCTATATAGCTAATTAAAATAAATCTTTCAAATCAGATTTTAATCTTCTGTTCTGCATTCTTTTGTGCAGCTATATCAGCTTTTTTGTTTTCAATAATGTCTTTGTGACTAGAAATTCATTGAATGTGAGTTGTAAAACTTTAAAATTTGAGTATATGCAGCAGTGAATGACATTTAATCATTAAATGCTATTTAAATTCTGATTTGATGTTTTGAAGTCTTGAAGTCTCTGAATTGCAGTTTGACTATCAGAAAAAATTTAAATTTCTTTAATTTTTTCTAAATTAAAGCTTTGCATTCATTTTAGAGCCTGAAATATAGCAAATAGCACTGCATCAAAGACTTTCAGACTATTTTTAAGATTTTATAATTTTTCATCATTATTTCTTTCACACATATAGACTATTTCTGCATTAACATTGTCTAGAATTTTGAATTCATTCATGTAAATCACTGTATGTTGTGAATTTCAATTGTTTAAAAGAATTCTTTTAATCAGAATTATATAAGTTTTTGTTGTTTAGTCTTTGTTTTCTTTGCTGATTTGAATATTTCATGAATTTTGACTAAAAGAGATTTCTTTTAAATCAAATTCTTTTAGATCAGGTTCTTTCAGACTAGTTTTTGAGTGAGTATTTCACAGATTTTGATTAAAAGAGTTTTCTTTTAGAAAAGAAATTTCTTTTAAATTAAATTCTTTCAAATCAAATTCTTTCAGACTAGTTTCTGAGCTAATTCTTTCAATTTTTAAAGTATTTAATAACAATTCAATTAGGATGTGTAAAATTCTAATTAATTAAGTTAAATATTTCTTTGTAATTTAATTAATTTTATTTCAGTCTAAAAATTTATTTTTGTTCAAATTAAGTTCTGTTTGATATTCTAATGAAATGATAATAGAAGTTCTTTATCTTATAAGATGATTTTCAGTTATACAGATTATTTTGAGTGCATATAGTCTGCATGTCTTCTGAAATCTCACTATAAAAGAACAAATAATTGCTTTTATTTTCATTGCTAAAGATAATGATGTTTTAAAGATCTTAAGAATCTTTATGAATGCTGAATTTTAAAGTTTCTGAAAAGAATTCAGAAATTCTGTCTGATTATTGAATTAGACTTGACATTCATAATCATTAATAGATGTAATGCAAAAACACACACACCAAAACATCACAACTACATCAGCTATCAAAAATTCACTTAATGCATATAAAAGAGCTCATTCACATTTCTAAATTTCTTAAATCTTTTCTCTTCATCATCATTTTTCATGATGATGAAGCTCTGTTTTCAATATCTAAAAATTTTCATCACTACATCATACAATCAATCTCTTTCCACATATATTCATCAACCACACAACAAGCATAGCCACTAATAAGAAATAAACTTCATAGTTGTGTTTAAATTTATCTTATTTACATTTTATACACTCATTATTTCTCATCATATCTGCTGCTTTTCAGTGCATTCAAGTGCAAAGCTCTTTGCACAATCTTTAATTTTTGATGTTTCTGAGTTCTTACTTATTCACTTGTTTATTTTCACATCAAAACAACTTAAAAACATCAACACTGCAATATTTACACATTAAAACAATCATCTCAACTTCACTTTTGTGTGCACATCAACAATCAATAAAGATATCAAAAAATTAAAAACAGCAAATTTTTCACATTACATTCTTCACTATTTCATAAATCAAAATTGTTTTCATATCTCATTTTATCAGAAAGTTATAAACAAAAACATCACACAACACTGAAAGTTTTAATTTTTTTGACATCTTGCTTAACAAAACAACACAGCAACAACATTAAAAAACATTACATTACATTAAGAATATTCACAAAACATTAAAATTATATTTATATCATTATATTTCATTCTTAAAACACTACTTTTTCAATCTTTCAGACTACTTTTCAAATCTTTTAGATCAAATTGAGTTCTTTTAAATCAGATTTACTGTTTTAAATCAGTTTTGCAATTTCTTTGTGCAGAAAGATTTCTTAAAAAAGAAAAAATAAGATATTAAAGTGTATTAATAAATTATAAAGAATATATATTCAGAGTTAAAAGCATTACTGAAGAACTTAATCTTAAGTATAAAGTATTAGATGTATTGTCTTATTTAATTGCTGATAAAAAGCTCATTGTAGAATAACTTTATTTTGAGTGAATTAAAATATTAAGCAAGATTTAAAATAAAGAATTAGAACTTTCTTGCTTTAAATCAGAAATAGATTAAAAGAACTTAATTTAAAATTTTAAAAATATTTAGTTTTATAAAAGCTGAGCAATTACTACTAAATAAGAAATCTTTTTATAAATTTAAATATAAATCTCTTTATGAAATCTATGATACTCACAGTACTCATCACATCAAAAAGTTAAGTTTATGACTTCATTAACTCATCTAATATATTTACATAATTAATTTATTAAATTATAAAATCTCTAAAAAAACAAAAAGCTATAAACAGTTTTATCTTTTCAACAAACTTTATCTTTAATATTTACATCAATTTATTAAACAACAACATCACATCATCAATTACTCAACAAAATAATAATTAACTACTTCAGCAAGCTAAAAAATTTCTAAAATTAATTTTTCAGCAAATTAAAGTAGTAAATCAGTCAAAACTAATTATTAACATTAATGTTATAGATAAAATTTAACAGTCAGAAGATCTCAGTTCTTTAGTTACTGAAGAGAAAAACTTTAATAAAGAACAATAAACAGTTTAATAACAGCTTGATTAATTTAAAAAAGAAGTGAACATCAAATTAAATTAAATTCTCTGTTAAACAGTGCAAACAGCAAAGAAATTCATCTTTTAATTAGAATTTCAATTCACATTCACATTAAATGACTTCAAAACAGCTATCACACATCTAAAAACAGTCTTTAAAACAGCTCAAAAAATTGTTTTACAACATTAACAATCAAAATTCTATGCTGCTGCACTTGAAAAAAATCTAAAAGCCTTTACATGAACAACTGTTCAAAACAGCAAATCAAAATTTATTATTACATCATGAAACATTGCATTCTATAAAGATAGACATCTTATTATCACATTAATAACTGTTGTCAAGACATTAGACTTTATTTCTATAAGAAATAACATCAATAATGTTTTTAAATCTGCAACTCTCAACATCATAATAGTCATCATGACTATGTCTCAGTCAAAATTCAACATAATCATAATAATTATGTCTGAAATTATCACAGAAGACCTTCTAAAACATCAGAAAATTTGACAACATATTTTAGAATTTATAAAGATCAAAAAGAATGAAAAATGATATAAAGTGGTGATATATAACATTTTCACAGCTATTTTCAACACTGCAAATGACATGCAACTAATCAAAGAAGAACTAAAAATCTTCAATAAAGATCTGAAACTAATCTGTCTATTTATATAATTAACTTCAGAAGAAGTTCAAAGTCAAAAAGTACATTTCTTAGTGATTTTAATCTTTGACTCAGATCAAGAGGTCAAAAAAAGCCTTAAGAAATAAATTAATTATAATTGAAGTTTTAGTTAAAACAGCTGTTTATAATGTCAATAAGTCAATGAATCAATGCAATAAATGTTAGTAATTTGAACATCACTTTGTAAAGTGTCAAAACATTGTCAAATGTCAAATTTATACTTAAAATCATAGCATTAAACAACATAGTTGCTTTCTATGTTCTTAAATAGAAAAGAAAACTACTTACATTTATACTGTGTTGAAATACAGTAATTGTCAGAAAATGTATAGAGCAAATAGCTCAGAATGTATAACTTTTAAAGCATTACAGTTTATTTTTACTTTCTCAATAACAGATCATTTAATCATGAAGTTATAATGAGTAATACATTTATGTTACTCATAAACATCACAACATCAACATTTAAAATTCAGATTATACAACACAACTACATTAAAAACATCAATGTCATGCATTCTTTACTAAATTCAGCTATGAATAAAGACATAGTCTTAATTCAAGAATCATGAATTTTTAAAGATAATAAAATAACTATTTTACATTTAGCATTTACTACTTTACTTTCTTCATCAAATCTAGATGTTAAATCACAAACAGTGATCTTTATCAACAAAAATAGATAGAATTTTATCTATACATTAAGATTAAACATCTTTATGAATTCAGATTTACAAGCTATCACTATATTTATTAATAACTCTTTAGAAACTGTGCTACTTCTTAATATTTACAATGAGAAATCACAAGAAGAAGATAGTAATATATGAACAGTTAAAAGAAAGCTAAAAAACATTTAGCTTTTTTTAAAATCTATAATCTGTGATGATTTCAATGCACATTACACATAATGAAATTCAGAAGTTGAACATTCAATTAAAGCTACAGTGTTAATTTAATGACTAAAAAGTCAAGATTGTGAATTTCTTAATATATTTAATGAATTTATATATATACATTATTCTGAAAATTCTTTCTCTATAGTTGACTTAACATTTATTACATCAGCAATGCTTGTCTTTGTCAAAAACTGACAAATTGATGAAGAAATGACTATTGATTCAGATTATAAAGTAGAAGCTGAAATGATTAAAAGTTCATTAAATTCTTTATACAACATGATTAAAGCAGACTGAACAAAATTTGCAAAAGAATTACAACAGAAATTAGAAAAGATTTTGAATTTAATAAAGAATTTAAATTTTAGTCTAAAAGATTTAAAAAATATAGTCATTTCTTTCAGAAATCTGATTGTTGATGTTGCAAATCAACATACTTTAAAGAGAAAATCTTTTATAAAGATTAAAGTGTGATGACATGATGATCTTAATGCATTAAGAAAGTCATTAAGTTTAATTAAAAGAAACTGAAAATTCAACAAAATTGAAAGTAACTGAGAAGAAGTTGTTTTCTTTAAAAACAAATACTTTTATGCTATTTAAATAGTCAAATAAGTCTCATGAATTACTTTTCTTCAGAAAGCTGCAGAAAAAGATGTGTTTACAGTATATCACTTCATTAAATCTAGAAAAGTAGTCAAAATTTCATCAATTCAGCACAAAAATAGTCTTGAAATAACTTTTTAGAAAAAATTCAAAATGTTTTTAAAGATTATGTTTTCATCATCTTCAGAATTAACAGTCACAGCTTTAAAATCTGATGATTCAGACACAATAGCATGAAAATTAACTACTTTTGAAGAAGTTAAGCAAGCTATAAAGTTCTCATCATTCAGAAGAGCACCTAAAACTACTGCTACTTCTCTCACTGCTAATCTTCTTATTCATAATAGATAAATCTTTTATCATACTAAGTTTCAAAATCTTTATATCTTTCTTCATAACTTTTTCTGTTAATGTCTTAGCAGATCTGCTTTCTTTATGATTGAAAGTTTAAAGCTCAGCAAACTAAATTATATAAAAAGTAATTGCTGCTTTAACTTTAATTTTATGTTCTTTTTTAACAATTATTGTCTTTTTCTTCTTAAATAACTTCTTCTTACTATCAATCTTATCAGTGTTACAATCATAACCTGTAGGCAACAGTTTGTAGTAACTAGAGATATGCAGACACAGTGTACACACAGATATAAGATTATTTAGGTTAATATAAATGCTGATGATCTCAGCAATTTTATAAATCTTAAATAGATTTATTTAAACATTATAATTGTTCAAGATCATAACAATTACAGCAATCAGCTAATATATAGACAGATTTTTTTTTTAAAAAAGATGAATATATTCAATAACAATTCTTACTTAACATACTGCTATCTATCAGTTAATTCTAATGTGTCTAAAGCTTCTTTTATATCACAAACTCTAATCTTTAAACTCTATATCAGAGAAATTTCTAATCAGAACATAACATATTAAATATTTTTACAATATAAGTATAATCTTCAGCATACAAAAAGCAGCTTTAATCAGTACAGTTAATCTTTAAGATTCTAAAGATTTATATAAAATGAATAACATTCTGAAGATATCAGCATCAAATACATTCAATAATAAAAAAGAAAAGTTACAAAGTCTTTTAACAAAGCTTAATTTATACATAGATTTCAATTAGAAGAAGTTTAACTTTAAAATGAATAAAGATTTTATACATAGTAATTTATTTTAAATATACAGCATTTAACTGAGTCAATCTTAAACTGCATAAGTTTTTAGTTAAGTCATTAAGAAAACACAAAGTCAATAAAGAATCAATCTTTAATGACTTTAAGAAGTTTAAGAAAGAACTTTGAAAGATTTTTAAAATAATTACTGAGAAAAGAGTAGTGAAACAATAACTTTATATATTAAAGATGAATAAGTTAACAGTTAAATACTCAGCAAAGTTTCAGCATATTGCAGTTTTAACAGACTGAGACAATAATGTTTTAGTATTACAATATTATTAAGAATTAAGCAAGTTTATTAAAAATGAAATAGTGCAATAAGATTATTTTAAAGAACTTTAAGAAATAATAGATATCTTCATTAACATTGATAGTTAACAATGAAAACAATAAATGAAGAAGATAGAACCTTATACAGCTTTAAGAATGTAAGAATAATGATTCATCATTAAAATATAAGAAGATTTAATGAATCTTAACAATATTGAGAAATGTAATCAGAAATCATGATAAGCTAGGTTAGTGAAGTAAAAATGATGTATAAATAAGTTTTATAAGTTTTATTTATGATGAGAAGAAACTTGCAAATGTTATAACTATAATAAATCTAAACATCTTGTCAGAAATTGCAAGAAGTCTCAATAATAAAGAAAAGAAGTTGCAGCAATAAATATAACAATATGTATAATTATTTGAGCTGAACAGTCTGTTATGATAATAACTGTTTTGTTTATATAAGCAGCAAAGATGAAGCTGAATGATGATTGCAGCAATTAAAGAAAGATTGAAATAATTATATTATGATAAGTAAATTGAAAGAATTAGCTATTTTAGAGAAAGTTATCAGAAATAATACAAATAAGATTGAAGAAACTGATACTTATAGAACTTAGAAAGAGAATACTGCAGAAGTTAAAAATTTAAAAGATTTTATTTGAATGTATCTGAATTTAAATGTGAACTCAGAGAACATCAATAACTGAGAAGTTGATATAAAACTTAAGCAAAACTATAAGTACTCAGAGAATATACACATTAAGATGCAACAATAGATACTTAAAGATTAATAACTGAATCTGAAATGAGAAAGAATCATTATTGAAAGATAAGAAGTAGAAAAGATATCTGTACAGCTAAGAAAGTTAATGATGATGATATAATTCACAATATAAGATTAGAAAATGTCAGAACAATTAAAGAAAGATTATAGAATTAAAATATTCTTATTAAAAGACTTTACAACATCTAATGATGAATATTGAATATTTATAGAAAAATATATGTCATTTAAGTTTCTTAATAGAGTGAAAGCATTTAAGAATTTCATTCAATAAGAATATAATCAATATAAGATGTATCAACATCTGAAATAAATTATCAGAAAAGAAACTGATGAGTATACAAAACTGATTATAATTAGCAAAGAATTAATATGATTTAAAGAATTATAAAGAAAGTTTATTAAATCTAAAGATCAGTTTAATGAATCTTAGAAAGAGTTTAAGAAATTATAAAGTACAGACTGAATTTCATAAACTTTAATAGAAGTAAAGAGCTTTAAGAAGTTAAAAAATCTTAAGCTTTCTCAGTAAAATTAGAAAATAAGAAGTTTTTAGTGTTTTAATGAGCTAACAACAATGATTATAAAATACAAATTGATGTTAAGATATCATTAAAAAAAACTTTAAGCAATAACAGATTCAGAAGCAATCAATAACTTTATATTATAATGAGTGATTGAACAGCTAGAACTGATATTATAAAGAATATTAAAGTCAACATAAGTGTATATGATTAATAAAGAATTCAAGTAAATTTATAAAGAAATTTATATTGAAGTTATAATACTAATAATCTGCAGAAGTTAATACTGAATGTTTTTAAGTCAGTTGTTATGGCCATCATTCTGATAGGCTCATTGAACATGTAGGTTCAGTGAACTACACCTTAAAGATGTACAGCTCAGTGTAAGCTCACAGTGCTCACAAGTGAGCTGAGTAAGCTGACTTACAGTGTTCACAAGTAAGCAAGATGAGCAGTCTGATATATATACAAGCCATCTCTCTTAAGAAGATAAATATGTTCAATGCAATCATTACTTAACATACTACTAGCTATCAGTTAACTCAACATGTCTAAAACCCTCTTATATCACAAGCTCTAACCTCTAGCCCCTATACCAGAGGAATCTCTGGTCAGAATGTAACATGTTGAACATTCTTATGATATAAGACATGTCAGTCAGCACACAGAAAGCAGTCTTCATCAGCACAGTCAATCTTCAGGGTCTTAAAGACCTACAAGAGATGAACAACATACTGAAGATATTGATGTCAAATGTATTCAGTGATGAACATAAGAAGTTGTGAAGCTTCTTGACAAAGCTCAATCTATACATAGATTTCAATTAAAAAAAGTTCAACTCTGAAATGAACAAAGATCTGTACACAGTAGTCTACCTTAAGAATGCAGTGTTTAACTGAGTCAATCTCAAATTGCATGAGTTTCTAGACAAGTCATCAAAGAAATGAGACACTGATGAAGAGTTGATCTTCAGTGACTTTAAGAAGTTTAAGAAAGAACTTTGAAAGACTTTTGAAGTAATTGATGAGAAAAGAGCAGCAAAATGATGACTTCATATGCTAAAGATGAACAAGTTAGTGATTAAGTACTCAGTGAAGTTTCAGCACATTGTGATCTTAACTGACTGAGATGATGATGTCTTAGTATCACAATACTATTGAGGATTGAGTGAAGATATCAAAGATAAAATAGCTTAAAGAGACTGCCTTGAAGAACTTTAAGAGATGATAGATATCTTCATCAACATTGACAGTTGACAGTAAGAATGATGAATGAAGAAGATGAGACCTTATATAGCTTTAAGAATGTGAGAATGATGATTCATCATCAGAATGTAAGAAGACTTAATGAATCTTGACAATATTAAGAAGTGCAATCAGAAGTTACAAGCTAGATCAGTGAAGCAAGAATGCTACAATAGACAACTCACTAAGCTTCATATTTAATGAGCAGAGACTTGTGAATGTTATAACTGTGATAAACTCAGACATCTTGTCAGGGATTGCAAGAAATCTTAATAACAGAGAAAAGAAGTTGCAATGACAGACTCAGTGATAATGCATAATTAATTGAGCTGAACAGCCTGCTATGATGACAACTGCTTTGTGCATATAAGCAGTAAAGATGAAGCTGAATGATGATCACAGAAGCTTAAGAAGAAGCACAGTACTGATTATGTCATGATGAGCAAATTAAAGAGATTAGTTATTCTAGAGAAAGTTGTCAGAAACAACTCAGATGAGATTGAAGAGACTGATATTTGCAGAACTCAGAAGATAGACACTGCAGAAGCTTAAAGACAAGAAGATCTTATCTGAATGTATCTGAATTTGGATGCAGACTCAGAGAATGTTGATAACTGAGAAGTTAACATAGAACTTAAGCAGAACTATGAGCATCTTAAGAATCAACATCTAAAATGATGCAAAAGTCTGCTAAAAGAACAGCAGCAGACACTTTAAAAAGAAGTCACTGCTAGCAAATGACATGAAGCAGAAATGGTAGCTGTACAGCTAGAAGAGCTGATGATAATGATATGACTTGCAATATGAGATTAAGAAATGTCAGAATGATCAAGAAAAGACTATAAGATTGAGATACATCTATCTATAGATTATGCAATGCTCACAGAAGAATGTTGAATGCATACAGAAGAATACATGTCATCTGAGTTTCTCAACAAAGTAAAAGCATTAAAGAATCTCATTCAACACAAATACAATCAGTATGAGATGTACTGACATCTGAAACAAATTGTCAGAAAAGAAACTGATGACTACACAAAACTGATTACAACTGATGAAGAATCAACATAATTCAAAGAACTATGAAGAAAGTTTACTGAATCACAGAATGAACTTTGAAGCATAGACAGAGCTTAAGAGACTTTGATAGAAGTAAAAAGCTTAAAGAAGTCAAAAAATCTTAAGCTTTCTCAGTGAGACTAGAAACAAAGAAGCTTTTAATGTCTTAATGAACTGACAATGATTAGAAGATATAAATTGACATTAAGATACTGCTGAAGAAATGACTTTGAGCAATGATAGATTTGAGAACAATCAATAACTTTATCTTACAAAAAGCAATTAAATGACTAGAACTGATGCTGTGATGAGTGTCTAGATTCATACAAGTGTATATGATCAACAGAGAATACAAATGAATTTATAAAGAAGTTTATATTGAAGTCATAATAAGAAATGATTCACAGAAGTTGAGACTAAATGTTCTCAAGTTAGTCAAGTATGATGCTATACTAGAGATGTCCTGATTACACAAAAAGAACTTACAGATTAACTGAATCAACAAAGAATTTTATGCAACAGAGAATGCATATGATGTCTCTGAATAACTGAAAAAGAGCTTATCAGAGCATAAGTCTTGAGATTATGAGATACTGCTACTAAAGAGAAGAAAATTAAAGTGAATGTCACTTTATCTTATGAGCAAGAATTAGCTGAAGAAAGTTCACAACTATCTTGCTGAGAATTTAAAGAGAGAATTCATCAGATCATTAAAGTCATCAGCAGAATATTTGATTCTGTTTATATTAAAGAAGAATGACATTAAGCAACTTTGTGTTGACTATAAACAACTTAATGAGATAATTTATCAAGACAGTTATTCTCTATTGCTGATAAAAGAGTTGCAAGACAGACTAGAAAAAGTTAAGTAATTTATGAGCTTAGATCTGAAGAAAGTGTACTATTGCATATGCATAAAGAAGAACAAAGAATGGAAAATGGCATTCTGAACAAGATATAAACACTATGAGTACATCATTATGTCATTTAGACTCAAAAACACCTCAGTCATTTTTTAAAGACTCATCAATGACACATTAAGAGAGTATCTCAATGATTTTGTGATCACATATCTCAATGATATTCTGATCTATTCAGACAACCTTGAGATGCATTACAAACATGTGCACAAGGTTCTAGCAAAACTCAATGAATGAGTTATGTATATGAAAAAGTTAAAAAGCAGATTCAAAATTAAGAAGATACAATTTCTAAAATATGTCATTTGATTTAATCAGATCAAGAAGAACTTCAAAAAGACAGAGATAGTCTGAGACTGATCTACACTGCAAAAGATTAAGAAAGTACAAGTCTTTCTAGAGCTAACAAACTACTATTGAAAGTTTGTATTTAACTATGTAAGAATTGTGAAATCTCTTATGTGTTTGATATGCAAGAACAAGAGATGACATTGAAATAAGAAACAGAAGAATGCATTCTGCACATTAAAGAAAAGTCTTAGTGAAACTGCACATCTGCAAATACTTAATTAAGCATGCAAAAAGATACTGAAAATCAATACATTGAATTTTGCAGTCAAAGCATATCTATACTAAATTGAAGATGGGCAGAAGAAGTCTATCATGTATTGATTTAGAAAGTTATCAGAACTTAAGAAAAGATACAAGATTTACAATAAGAAACTTCTTGCAATAATGAAAGTACTGCAAGATTGAAGATCTTATCTTATAGATATAAGCAAGTCTATTTAGATCTTTATGAATCATAAGAATCTGAGAAACTTCACAACAATTAAGCAACTAAACTGACAATAAATTTGCTGAGCAAAACAGTTAGCAGACTTTGAATTTCAGATTCATTACAAGAAGAGTAATAAGAACAGTGATGTAGACACTTTAAGTAGATGATCTGATCATAAAGAAGTAAAAATGATTCATGCTGAAATTCTGCACAAAGATAAGAAAGAAACACTCATAAAAGACTTAGCAGCAACATTTAAGATGAAGAATGCTTTCTTAACAGACAATGAACTCATTAAAGTGTGTCATGACAGCTGGGCTGATGAACATCTAGAAGTCAAACATACAGAAGATCTTGTATAAAGAAGGTGCAACTTAGACAATCTTCACAATTAAATCACAGAATATATTGTCAGATGCAATTCATGCTGACACAATAAGATTCAGAGAGATAAGCATTACAACAGAATAACATAACTAAACACACTGAATGCACTCTGAAAGTCTGTTATCATGAACTTTGTCATTAAGCTATTAAAGTTCAAGAACTCAGCATGAAAAGTCAGATTCAACAGCATATTAATCATAGTGAATAGATTAATGAAATACATGATGTTCATTTCATTCAGAGAGACTGCAACAGCATCAGTATTGATGTACATTATACTGTGAGAATTGATTAGTAATCACAGACTATTAAAGAAATTTATTACTGACAGAGACAAACTGTTCATGAGCAAGTTCTGAGAAATGCTCACAGCAGAGCTCAGAATAAAGCATAAGATGTTGATAGCATATTATCTGTAAATAGATAAGCAAAGTGAATGAATGAATCAGACAGTCAAGATGTATTTGTGACACTATGTCAACATAAAACAGAGCAATTGAGTACAACTGCTGCTGATGACACAGTTTATGTACAATAATGCATGAAATGAAATCATGAGAAAGATGTCATTTAAAGTGAACTATAAATATTATCTGAAGATTTAAAGAGATCTATGAGCACACAAATCTCAGAGCTAAAAAGCAATGTTAAACATTGCAGAGCTCAAGAAACTGCATATTGATCTTATAAAGAGAATTGAAGGGCAGAAGAAATAAACAACAGAGATAAAATCATTTGAGATTGACAAGAAGATATATCTATGAATGAACAACATATGAATGAAGAAGAAGAGTAAGAAACTCATAAATAAGAATATCAGATCATTCATGATCAAGAAAAACATTAAGAAGCTAAGCTATGAGCTAGACTTATCTTAAGAGATGTAAATACACTCAGTATTTCATGCATCAATGCTTCAATGATGCAATCAGTTCATATCACTTCAAGTTACATCAACATCTGTTGAACTTGAAATCAAATATGAAGTAGAGAACATTCTAAAGAAGAGAATGATTAGTGAGGAAGCTCACTATCTTATTAAATGAAAAGAATATGATGCTTTAAAAAGCACATAAAAACTCAAGAATAACTTACTTAACTGTGTAAGAATGCTTCAGCAGTTCAAGAAGAAGAGACTGTAGAGATAAGATCATCTTAAAAATTTAAGAATAAGAGATTTGAAGAATTAGAGTTGTTCTCATCTCTAAAAACATCATCATTATCATTGATAAGCTCACAAGCAAGACAGAGTGTCTTCTCAGCAACTTTATCTTTCATATATTTTAATGTCTTACAAAGATGAGTGACTCTAGCAAGAGCTCATGTCAGTTCTTTCTCAGCAATAGACAGATTAAACTTGAGTTTATTGTGCATATGATTGAGAGATTTTCATGACACACTGATACATAAACAATCATGACAAACACACTCAGCACACTTAGGATGATTCTTCATCTTTATGCAAAGAATTGAGAGATTGAAACAGTGAAGACAGACAGTTAACACTGAATCACTGTCTTTACTAATGAATTGATAAAGATAAAGATGATTGTATGTTTTGAATGACTTCATTGTGAAAAGCTTACAGATTATGAAGGCAGAAACTTTTGTTTAAATAGGTTCTAGAGAACTAGCATCTGAGAAGAAAGAATGATGTTATGATCATTGTTCTGATAGACTCATTAAATGTGTAGATTCAGTGAACTACACCTTAAAGATATACAGCTCAGTGTAAGCTCACAATGCTCACAAGTGAGCTGAATGAGCTGGCTTACAGTGCTTACAAGTGAGCAAGGTGAGCAGTCTGATATATATATAAGTCATCTTTCTTAAGAAGATGAACATGTTCAATGCAATCATTATTTAGCATACTACTAGCTATTGATTAACTCAACATGCCTGAAACCCTCTTATATCACAAGCTCTAACCCCTAGCCCCTATACCAGAGGAATCTCTGGTCAGGATGTAACATCAGTTAAGTATGATATTATATTAAGAATGCTTTAATTACACAAAAGAAATTCTTAAATTAACTAAATTAATAAAGAACTCTATACAACAAAGAATGCATATGATATTTTTAAACAATCAGAAAAGAGCTTATCAGAGTATAAGTCTTGAAAATATGAAACATTACTTATAAATAAGAAATAGTTAAAGTAAATGTTACTTTATCTGATAAGTAAAGATTAGCTGAAGAAAGTTTAGAATTATTTTACTGAAAATTTAAAGAGAAAGTTCATTAAATTATTAAAGTTATTGATAGAATATTTGATTCTATTTATATTAAAGAAAAATGACATTAAGCAATTATGTATTGACTATAAATAACTTAATGAGATAATTCACTGAGACAGTTATTCTTTACTGCTAATAGAAGAGTTGCAAGATAGATTAGAAAAAGTTAAGTAATTTATGAATTTAAATTTGAAGAAAGTGTATTATTGTGTATGCATAAAGAAGAATAAAGAATGAAAAATGACATTTTAAATAAAATATAAACATTATAAATACATCATTATGTCATTTAAGCTCAAGAACATCTTAATTATCTTTTAAAGACTCATTAATAATATATTGAGAAAATATCTTGACAATTTTGTAATTATATATCTTGATAATATTCTAATATACTTAAACAGTCTTAAAATGCATCACAAATATGTGCAAAATTTTTTAATAAAGCTTAATGAATAAGTTATATATGTGAAAAAGTTAAAAATCAGATTTAAAATTAAGAAAATTTAATTTTTTAAATATATTATTTAATCTAAACAAATTGAGAAGAACTTAAAGAAAACAGAAGTAGTTAGAAATTAATTGACATTAAAGAAGATTAAGAAAGTATAAGTCTTTTTAGATTTGATGAATTATTATTAGAAGTTTATATTTAATTATATAAAGATTGTGAAATCTTTTATGCATTTGACATGCAAGAATGAGAAATGACATTGAGATAAAAAGTAGAAGAATGCATTTTATATATTAAAGAAAAGTTTTAATAAAATAATATATCTGCAAATACTCAATTAAGTATGCAAGAAAATACTGAAAATCAATATATTAAATTTTGCAGTTAAAGTATGTCTATATTAGATTAAAGATAAGCAATAAAAGTTTATTGTGTATTAATTTAGAAAGTTATCAGAACTCAAGAAAAAATATAAGATTTATAGTAAAGAACTTCTTACAATAGTGAAAGTACTGTAAGATTGAAGATCTTATTTTATAAATATAAATAAGCTTATTTAAATCTTTATGAATCATAAGAATCTAGAAAACTTCACAATAATTAAGCAATTAAACTGATAATAGATTTGCTGAGTGAAACAGTTAATAGACTTTGAATTTCAGATTTTATTATAAAAAAAGTAATGAGAATAATGATGCAGACATTTTAAGTAGATGATTTAATTATAAAGAAGTGAAAATGATTTATACTGAAATTTTATATAAAGATAAGTGTCATGATATCACTATGCACTCATACTAAATCATAGCCAAACTTCTTATGCAACAATTGATAAGCAAAGTACTATATAGACAGTCTTCACATACAAATCTTTTGAGTTTCTTAGTTATTAATATTCATTAATACAAGATCTTAACATCAAAACTTCATCAAATAGCTGTTGTAATGTAGTGTCTCACATTGTTACATATCTTACTCATCAGCCTCTTATAGATAAGAGACTTGTGAATTCACAATTTTAACAACTTTATCTTTTTAAAAAATGACAATTCATTACATTGTAATATGCAGACTAAAAGTCAGCAAAATGAGACAGAGTCATTCTTTAACTATATTGAGACTTAAGTAATCTTTAAAGAACAGAAATCTGCAGAGATTCAGACTGTTATTTAAACTGCAGAGAAAAAGAATTAACATTTAAATGAATAGATCTGTCTGACTGAAATTAGACAGATCAATAATGAGAAAAGATGATGATTTATGAAAATTAATTGCAGATCACAAGCATTTAACATGCATAATGAGATTGACAAACTTCTGAGAGATAAAGATTCTTAAGTCTCATCTAAGAAAGAATTACATATAAAATATTTTTATACTTTCATTAATTCTTTAAGTTCAATGAAGTGACATGCAGTCAAAGTCTTGTATGCACTTTCAGCAAAGTGAACTCAATGACTGAAGAACTTATTTATATATAATGAAAAGTTCATCTATAAACATACTGAATTTATATGCAGTGCTGTAATAACATTTTACTTAATTTCTAAAAACTTCTTTAATGATCACAATAAAATTCTCTTTGTTATGCAGTTCTTAGCAGAAGAACCTTGAGATGCATGATTTTGTCACATTAATGAGAGCAAACTTCTAAATAATAAGTTATGAATATTCTTTTCAGAGTTTCTGCTCAATCTTGTTGAGAACTTAGTGAACTGCAAACTTAGTACAGTACAGAAATACTTGAAAGTTATGTAGAAATTTACTTAATTAGTTTAAGCTTTTATGACATATTTTAACATGCTGAAAGATCAGCTTTCAAGCTATATAGAAAAACAGAGAATAAGTTATTTTTTTATGAAGCTTTAATTGAAGATTTAAATGACTTTAATTAATTATCAAGATCTCTTAAAGATAAGAAAAAGTCTAATAGCTCTGATTACTAAACTAGAGATTAATCAGCAATCTATAGATGATTATACAGTTTAAAATCACATTATTAAGAAAATCTATAAGCATCATTTACACTCTTTCACTCAGAAGACAAAGTCACAGCAGAACAATCATCTCAATTCTGAGGCTACAAAATCAAGTCATCATAACAATTCAGACAAACTTCATTTTAAGACTGATGTTAAGAAGAATGACTACTATAACTGTGAGAGATCAAATCATTTCATAAAGAACTGTAGAAGTTTCTCAAAAAATCTTAATTACATTAAGATTAATGCAGTTAAGACAAAAAAAGACAGAGTCTTGTTGATTATGCTTTAGTAACAAAAATTAAATTAGAAATCATAAAGAAATTTAACATTATAAAGAAAGATTAAGTCTAAATTAAATTCAGTTAAATCTTTATCAATGTATTGTTGAACACTGCAGCAGAGATTAATGTGATGTTTTAATAATATGTTGTCACTCATTAATTGACATAAGTTGATGCAGAACTTCTGAGATCAGAGTCTTCTAAGAAGACAATATGTTTACTGTTATAATGCATATTTAATGAAGCATAAATTCACTAATAATTAAGAACAAAAGCAAACTGAAAAGCAGTTGTTCTATATCTTAAATAAGAATGAATTTGAACTCATCTTTGATCTCTTAGATCTGAAACAACAATATATTCATATTAATTGTGACTTATGCACATAACATTATAAGATAAAACAAATATCTCTGATTATTGATGAGTCTGAAGCATTTATCAACAACATTCAAAATCAACTCACTGTTTACACATTGTTAATGATGTCTAAGTCAGACTCATCAACAACTGCTATACATATTGTTAGTGAAATGTCAATGCTATCTTAACAATACAACAAATATGTGAATGTATTCTCTGAAGAGAATGTTGACAAGTTATTATCTTATTAAGATTATGATTATGTCATAAAGACAAAGAAACATAAATTACTTTATGATTCACTTTACAATCTATTGAAAACAGAGCTATAAGTGCTTAAAGAATATCTAGACAACATCTTAATAAAGAGATAAATATAACATTCTGTCAATTCTGCAGAAGCATTAGTTCTGTTTATCTTAAAAAATGAAGAAAGCTTATATCTATATATCAACTACAAAGATCTTAACAAGATTATTATTAAGAACTGTCATTCTCTGTTGCTGATTAGTGAGACACTTAATCATTTAAGTGAAGTTAAGATGTTCATTAAACTAGATCTTAAGAATGCTTATCATCACATTAAAATTAAGAAAGATGATGTCATTTTAAGTACATAATTATGTCATTTAAACTGATTAATGCCTCAGCAACTTTTCAAGTCTATATCAATTAGATGTTGACTGAGCTAGTTGATGTCTTTTATGTAATATATTTAAATGATATTCTGATCTATTTCAGTTTTCTAGAAGAACATCAAAGTCATGTGAAACAAATTCTGAAGCAACTTCAACAGTTTAAACTGTATGCAAATCTAAAGAAGTGCACTTTTTATATTATATAAATGAAATTTCTTAAGTTCATCATCTTCACTATTGATGTTTTAATGAATCAACAACAAGTCAAAATCATAAAGAAATGATCAGTATCTAGAAGCTATCATGAGATACAAATATTTTTAAAGTTTGCAAACTTTTATCATCACTTTATACAGAACTATTCTAAGATCACTGTTTCTTTAACTGAGATATCTGTTAAAAGACAGCAAGAACAACAAGAAGATAGATGTCTTTAAATAATTATAAATAATAGTGCAAGTATTTTACAAGCTTCACAACACATTTATATAAATGTCTATTCTGATGCACTTTAACTCAAAGCTAAGAGCTTAAGTCAAAACTAATGTCTTAATAGTTAAGTTAATAAATATTTATTTACAGCTTTAGACAGATGTTCAATGACATTTTGTCATCTTCTGATTAAGAAAGTTAAACTCAATCAAAACATACTATGAAACTCATGATCAAGAATTGTTGACAATTATGAAGATATTTAAATACTGATGACACTATCTTAAGAATAGTCATTATTTCATTGAGATACTCACAGATCACAATAATCTACAAGAATTTATGAATGTAAAATCATTAAATAAAAGACAAGCACACTAAGTTATGAGATTAGCTATTTATAATTTCATAATTATACATTAATCAGAGAAAACAAATCTCATTAATGCATTGTTGAGATGCTCTGACAACAAAGTCAAGAAGAACATAAACAGATTGCTGTCAACATTGCAATGAAAGCTGATCACATTATTTTAAGAATTAAAATTAAGCATTACTGCTTTAATTAATCAAATCAACACTTAAAGCTTAGATCTGCAAATCATGCTGATCATTTTATTAAAAGAATATCAATTAAGCATTCAGGCTAAAGATAGATTATGACTGTTAAGAATAAGTTAATAAAAGATTTAGAAAGTCTTCATCTAAAAATGAATCAAAAAACAATGACTATATATTTAATTCATCTATATGCAACATAGCAGAAGAGCTGCTTAACTCTGTTGCTGAAACTACTGATTGCAAACAGTTTGTTTCATGTGCATTGATTCAGAAAGTGATTGATAACAAAATAATATATAATGAAAAGTAATCACTCTTTCTTGAACTTATTCATCTCTTACAGAACACTGATGTTCTAACAGTAAAGATGCAACAAGACTTGAAATCACAGAGTAATTGCAGTTATCAAGACATTGATGATAATTTATGAATGTTTGATTTCACTGAACTACTTCATCACAAAATTAAGATATATATATTATTTGACAAAGTCATTAAGAATGAGCTTATGAAGCTGCATCATAATGATGTTTTAACAGAACATTATGAAGTAAACAGAATAATTAATTTGCTGTTTAGAAAGTATTATTGAGTCAATATAATAAATAATGTTTAAGAATATGTCACTTCATGTACTGTATATTTAAGAATTTAAGTATTAAGACACTGCTTATATGACAAATTACAGTCATTGTCATTATCTACTTAATTATAAAAGAAAATAACAATGAACATAATCACTGACTTGCTGTCTAGCAGATAAGAAGCTAATGTTTATAACTTCATACTGATAATTGTGAATCATCTTACAAAGATAACTCAATATATTTCTGTCACTAAAAAACTCACTGTGATCAAGTTAGCTGACATATATATTGAACAGATCATATATCATTATAAAGAATTCAGAAATATTGTCTTAGACTGAGAATCAATCTTTATCAGTACATATTGATTTGAATTCTGTTATCAACTTTAAATAAAGCAAAGACTAAGCATCATCTTTTATCTGCAAACTAATGATTAAACTAAAAGACAGAATTAAATTTTAAAACATTATTTACATTATTATTGTTGTAAAGAATAAAACAACTGAGTGTTCTTTCTGTTAATGACAGAGTTTGCATATGCAAACAGAAAACATGTAACAATTAGTTGAACATCATTTAAGACATTAATGAGCTATCATTTAAGAATTACTCAACACATTGAGAATAACATTCATAAAGAAAAGATGTCAGCAGCAAAAGACTGAGCACAGTAAATAAAGAAAATTCATATTATAATGATAAAGCAATAATAAGTTGCTGTAAAAGTACAAGTTAAGTACTTTGACAAAAATCATATTCAAAAAAGCTACAACATTGATGATTTAATGCTATTGTTCATTAAGAACTTAAAGCAATGCAGATTAAGCAAGAAACTGTTATATAAATTCATTAAGTTTTTTCAAATTATCAATCTTATTAACAAACAAGCATATCAACTGACTCTGTCTGCTCACTACAGAATTTATAATATATTTTATGTCTCATATTTAAAGTTTCATAAATGCTGTCTAAACAATAATTCTTCATCAGAACTGTTCTTCTCAGATCTCATAAATAATGAGAAAGAATATAAGATTGAAGAGATCTTAAGCAAGAAACAAAGAAAAGAACAGTTACAATATAAAGTTAAGTGAGTAAAGTATTTAACAGAATATAATGGGTGACTTTAAGTAGAGAATATAAAGAGTGTAAAAGTGTTATGACAAGAACATGACACAAGAATAGAGAAGAAGCATAAGCATAAATGAGATTTAAGAAATTAAAAACTTCTATTAAAAATATTTTACATAGTATTATCTAGAAGAAGTGAAGTCAAAATATAATTAATACATTAATAAAATGCTATTAAATCACTTCATCATCTTTGCATCTGCATCACTATCAGAAATGAAAGACAAGAACAGCAACTGCTTATTAGTATTATAATTGTTGTTGAAGTAACTGAGATGTAGTGTTGAGTTGCAAGAGCTTTTTAAGATGTTGTTATTTAATTGAAGAGAGAAAAGCTTATACTTGAAGTGAAGTAAGCAACATGATGATGACAGTAAAGTGCAAGAAAATTAAGAGAATAAATTATAAAGTGAAAGATATTTAATATAAATGTCTACATCACAGTGATTATCTACTGCTCTTAAATCATAAGTAATAACAGATTATAAATCTCTGCAGACTTATAATGACTGCTGTGATGTTCTGCAACACAAATAATGTAGATAATAATATATTTAAATAAATGATGTCTGCATATGATTGAGACAATGCTGAAGTCAAGATCAATGAACATCATTGATTGTTATGATGATGATATGATTAATAAGTGCATGTAAATTATTAACTCAGCAGTTAAAGAATGTGAAGATCTATTACTGTTAGCATATCACAAGATAACAAGAAACTTTCTGTTAAACTGAGTTGCACAACTTTTAAAGTATCTTGCAATAATTGCAATTCTGATTCTCAACAATGTTGTACTAACTGATGTTGTTGCTGATACACTTTGAACAGTGAAGACAACAGAGAGAATTCAACTTGTTATTAATATAATGATTATGATGTGACATCAAGATGATGTCAGTGTGAGCAAACAAGAGAGTAAAGAAATTGTTAAGAATATAATATTATGAAGTAATGATATCTTTAAGAACTGAAGTGAAAACAGAATTGAGATATAATGTGTGTGATGATGCTATTACAGAAGAGAAATGTTGCATACAATGTAAAGTAAAAGAATATTCATTAATTGCAGCCTTAAGCTCAGTACTCTTCTGAATGATAGATTTCTTGCAAATTAATTATATCTTAAAGATGATGTTCTGTAATGTTAATGATGCAGTAATGATCATTGAGTGAGCATTTTCAATTAAATTTGTCAATAATGACTCATCTACAGCTTGGGAAAGTGAGAACAGAATGCAAAAAGACAACATTTTATTGTTGAAAAGATTAAATAAATATGATTACATCTACATACAATGACAGAATCTCTGCTGCTGTCTTTTTTATGCAACAATATTATTCAGAGTGTGCACCTCATCATTGTTGTGTGAATGTTTTGTCAACAGATTCATCTTAAGACATTTATGTTTCTTATATATAGTATTCTTCTTCATCTTGTTCTGTTTCTGTATTTCATTTCAGCAGAGTAAGTATGTTAACAATGTTACTTATAATATTCATTGTATTCTTAACTGACTTAGCTTTTACAGACTTGATCTTTAAGACTGACTCTGATGAATTTGTCAACTTATTAATGTTTAAGACTGTGTTGATGAATAATGTCTGATGATGAGTGCAATAAGAACTTAAAGATTTCTCATTGTGTTTCTTTTTATTTATATAAGTGCATCTCTTAGACTGCAACATTATTAGAATGTGTTGATGTCTTAAATGCTATATGTATAAGAATCACTAACAATTCTGCTGAATTCTTAATGAAAGATACAGCAGAGAGAACATCTCTTTTATTTTTCTTAATGATTATGATGTTGCTGTTATTACACTTTTACTATTGTGCTGTTTACAAAGTGTTATAAGAGAGAAGCACCATTCAAAGACACAGAGTTGCTATGACTTTGATATATTAAGATGTTGAAGATGAAATAAGTGTGAGTTGCACATGAGAAAGAGTTTCTTATATATTGAAACTGAATAAAGAGATCATCAATTTAATCAATTTAAGAATAAAGAAAAGTTAATCTCACTTATGTTTTATATGTTATTCATCATCAAACAAAGCTGAATCATCATCTATTTAAATGTGACAAACTTAAAATATTGCACAAGATCATCATTTTAGCTGAGATAGACAACAAGCAAAATATGTAAGAATGTTAAGCAAATCATCACTTACATCTTGCTGATCTGATTTTATGAAATCACAATATATCTATAATGCTGATGATACATCAATGTGCTGAAGAATCAGTGCATAGAAGAGAAGATAATTGTTATGATATTATTATGTGCTTATATTGAATCATAGCTGAATTTCTTACACAATGATTGATAAGTGAAGTACTATATAGACAGTCTTTGCATACAAATCTTTTAAGTTTCTTAGTTGTTAATCTTCATTAATATAAGACCTTAACATTGAAACTTCATTAAATAGCTGTTGTAATGTAGTGTCTCACATTGTCACATATCTTACTCATCAGCCTCTTATAGATAAGAGGCTTGTGAGTTTACAATAAGAAAAAAACTCTTATAAAAGGCTTAGCAGTAATATATAAGATAATGAATACTTTTTTAATGAATGAAGAATTTATTAAAGTATGTTATGACAGTAGAGCTGACAGACATCTAGAAGTTAAGTATACAGAAGATTTTATATAAAGAAGATATAACATTAATGATTTTTACAATTAAATTACTAAATACATTGTTAGATGCAACTCATGCTGATGTAATAAGATTTAAAAAGATAAATATTACAATAAAATAACATAATTAAATGCACTAAGTGCACTCTGAGAGTCTGTTATTATGAACTTTATTATAAAGTTATTAAAGTTTAAGAACTCAGCATAAAAAGTCAGATTTGATAGCATATTAATTATAGTGAATAAATTAATGAAGTATACAATGTTTATTTTATTTAAAGAAACTGCAACAGCATTGTTAGAATCACAGTAAAGTAAGACTTAGTCAATAAGAACTTAGTCAGATTTCTGACTGAAATTTCTTACTATTCTAGTGTTTGCTTAGCAATGCACTTATATTAATGTTAAGATCACAGCAGAGCAAGACTTAGTCAGTAAGAGCTTAGTTAAATTCTTAATTAAATTTTCTTACTGTTTTAGTGTTTGCTTAGCAACACACTTACATTAGTAACTGACAGAGTTTTCATCTTAATGATGCACTTATGTTTAGCAAGTTGTTTCATAAGACAATACACATCATTTGATCTTCACCTATTCAGTTCTGCTCAGATATAAGATTAAGACCTTCATCTCTTAAAAGTAATTTTCTTTTTTCAGTCTTAGTCTTTCTGTTTCTAGATAGTTATCTGTCAACTTAGTAATCAGAATTCACTTTTACATTCACTTAATCTTTACAGCATTAAAATTGATATATATTATACTGCAAGAATTAATTAGTAATTATAGACTATTAAAAAAGTTTATTATTAATAAAGATAAGCTGTTCACAAGTAGGTTTTGAGAAACATTTACAGTAGAGCTCAGAATAAAGTATAAAATATTAATAGTATATTATTTATAGATAAATAAGTAAAGTAAGAAAAAGTCACAACAGCAGCAAAACTCTTTACACACAGCTTAAACAGTTAAATAGATTGCAAGATACTGCTTTAAATTACACATTCTATCTATTTGTCATCACATTAATGATGAATTGCACAGAGAACATTGATGTAGCATAGAGAAGACATAAAAACTCTGTTTAATCATCAGTTACACTTAAATCTCAGCAGCAAAAGAGTGAGAAACAACAAATCATTACTGAGCTTACAGATACTGATTAACATACTTTAATTAACAGACTCAATAAACTAACTGATGATCTCTTAAAGTTTAAAGAAGCAGATCAACAACAAAACAAGATGTTAGATGTAATTTGATGAATAAGAGTTCTCTAAATACAAATAAATTAAAGCAAGAACTCTGTGCAGAAGCAGTTCTTAAGAATTGAGAAGAAATTGAATAATTTAATAGAAAGTGATGATTTAATGAATTAGGCTCAGCTAAACATGTAAGAAGAATGAATTTCAACAAACATATAAGCAGAGATGACAGTACAGAGAATTTATCAGCTAGTTAAATTTCTTTTGCAACACACTGTGATCAGAGTGTAACTATCAGACATTTAAGACAAATCATTTATAGAACTTCTTGTTACAGTTAAATCTTTAATTGTAGACACTTATGCAGTGAAACAATTATGAAGCAGCAACATCAAAATGTCAGTTTTAGATCAGTGCACAAAGAACTGAGTGCTTAATCAGTTATAAATGAATGATTTTTAAATTCTTTAACAAAACTACTCTATGAAACTTTAAGATGTCTCTCTCTTCACATTAATTAACAGTGAAAAGAATGCAAACAACATCTCTTTTATGCAAGACATGTACATTACATTCAAGATCATAATATTTACATTCAACATCAATAAAATTCATTGACTATATGCATCAAAACAGTATGAATTTCATCTATTAGTAGACAAGATCAGAGAGATTATTGTAATCAGTATTCTTATATAGACACTACAACATGAGATTATTCAAAAAGAACTCATTATTAACTTTCAGTTATATGATGCTTATCTTTATGATCATGACACATAGATTTGACAGTGCTTCAATTATAAGTAGTAAGATTACATACAGTCAGTCTGTGAAAAGACAGTGAAGTGCAGCATATGTATGAATACATAATAAATCATGAACTGCTCTAAAAAAAGAGTCACTGAAGTACTTACAGAACTGCTGTCTCTGCAGAATAATGAGAGTCTATAAAAGAACTTTCACTACTGCATTAAAGTGAGAATTAAATGTTCTGTCAGTGAATCTACACAAGAAATACATAACAATGCAGAGATTTCTTAAGACAGCCAGTCACTCAGTTATCATAAAGATCAGTTAAGTAGTAAATACAGTCTGAACAGTGCTTCAATGCTTAACTGATGAGATGCTAATGAGATGTTAACATAATGCAGTTTTCATATTAAGATCAATAATGATGATAAAGAGTCTACAAAAAAGAGCACTGTTATAAATAGAGAAGCAGACACAGCAACAATTAGAAAAATAATTAATGAGCTTACAGAAGATATTGAATAGATGAACAAATCTTAAGTGAAAGTGAAGATAAATTCATAAGATAAAGTAACAAAAAGCAACAATTTAAAGAATAAACTGAATGCAATTGATTCATTAGCTGTACAACACTCTTCATAAATACAAAGCAACAGCACTTTTTCTACTTTACACAAAGATACTGAGTCTTAATGCCTAATTAGTCTTGATGAGAGTCTCAGAAATTGACAAGCACTGTATATGTAAGTGATCAGCAAAAATCATATATTATATACTTCTCTTCTGCTCAAATCACAAAGATCTCTATGCTCTTTACTTTCAGCAAGTTAAACTCATAAATCTTCATGATGCTCTGTTCTCAGAGATCAGCACTTATTAAATAATTAGATAACTTGCTGTCAGTGATCTTCTTAGTTAATTTAATCTTGCACAGTAGATTATTCAGAAGAATATCTTAAACTATAGTGATTTTACATATCTGAATGACTAAATAGTGATTTAATGAATCAGAATAAATTTAATGAACACAGAGAGATTACTTGCTGATTAGTGTAGAGTGGCCATCAGGTCAGGTCAGGCCCAGATTTTAGAACTTAACTCAACTCATCAGGCTTTACTTTGCAACTCAACTCAACTCTGTGCAGAGTTAAGTTTCAGACAGAGTTGAGTTGAGCTATTCTTAGCAGCTCAGACTAAATCAGAATTAATTAGCTTCTGTTACTAAGCAGCTTTATATTGACAGCAGCTATTATTGCAACATTTTCAATTAGCATTGTGCACAACTCTTCTTGTTTGACTACATGTCTGCTTTATGAGCATTATATGTAAGTGTTATTAACTTAATTATCAGATCACTCATTCTCTACAGAGCAAAAATACATTGACTAGTACACTCTATCTTCTTAGTAAGTCTGCAATGTATGAAAGATTGCTTTCATCTTTTGCAATTTTCCTGATATCATCAGATTTTCTTTCTTATGTAGCTCAGCAACTATATCACAAATAAGTCATGAAAGAGATTCTTAATATGCAAGAACTTATACTTTCAAAAAATGTATAAAGATATGCCTCACTTGCCTTCTGCAAGTTCATGATGACTGACTGATTTCACTTTAAGCTGTCATTATACTGATCAGAAATCTCTTCAATCAGCAGTGAGAAGAATTCTGAATTTAAAATGAAAGAATGCAGCTTTTGTCAATACTGCTGCTGCTGCATTGTGTGAGCTGATCAGAGAGCATTAGAATTGAGCATTTTAATCTAGTTTGATGATGCAATCATGTAACTCACTTAACTCTTTTTGTGCAGAAACTAATTTAAAAGAAAGAGAGTTATTAATGATTCAATCTTCTTCTTTAAAGATGTCATGCTTAACAGCCTGTTCTTTGCTTTCATTTCATGAGCTTAATTCTGCCTCATAAATCTTCATCTGTAATTCATATTCTGTTCTCTTCAATGAATCTTGTGTTGTCAGATTCACAAGCTTTAGAATCTGCTTGATATTTTTTTGTGACTTTGACTTTTGTTGTGGCTCTGTCATGCTATACAACATAATTCTAATGTCAGTTTCTCTACTGTGAGAAGATCTATACTTAGTAAAGGAATTGCAACTAACATGATTGAGATACTACACTTTACAAATTGTATTTATTGCTTTAAATTTCTCAGATAGTAGCTTAAGAAGAAATGATCATGAATCAATAAATCTGAATAATTGTGCAGCTTGATTTGAATTGATCTTAGTTATCTACAAATTCACTGATAACAAAAACACAGCATTCATGTAAACAAATGATAGTATAGAAGCTTAACAAGTTTGCTTATCTTTAACACAACACTTTCTACATTTTCTTTCTACAGAACATCTTACTTTTTGTATTAAGCTTTTTATATTTTCTTTCTGCATCATGTAAGTAAAGTGAGTAATGAAGAGATATGATGCTGACTTTCATTTTAGAAATACATCATCAGAACAGAGAAAACTGAGTGTAAAGATTATCTTCATCAATGTAGCAAGAGCATCAGGCTTCATATCTTTCATCACTGAACTGAATTAACTCATCAACATAGTAAAAACATCAGACTTCACATCTCTCATTACTGAATGAGATTAACTCATCAGTAAGAGAACACATTTTACTGATATATCAGACTTCTCACCTCAATCTGAGAAGAAGAGAAAGAAAAAGATCAATGAAATCAATCTATTTGTCTCAGACATTACTGCACATCTGAAGAAAGAAGACTTTGCTGATTAATAAGAAAGAATAAAAGCACTCATTAACTACTCTGAATTCACACTCAATGCTGCACTGTCTCAAAGTACTTCAGCTGCTTCTTTCACTTCTTTTGGCCCAAAATCTAGTATGTAACTTCTCTTATTATAATGCTCAATTATAATGCACAAAGTGTATACTAAATCAAAGACTAAATCATATTCAAGAACTCAGAAGCTCTTCATCTATTCTTTTATTGAGTTCTTTACATTCTGATATCACTTAAAAATTGATTTCATCACATTCTTCAGTGATCAATACATTCATAGATGCTGATATTGAAGAGGCTCAAGAGCAGAATGATATGACAATGAATAGATTGAATACAGATCTTAAACATAATTCAGAATACAAAAAGCTTAAGATGAGGATTCAAAGAGCAAAATATGCAGTCAAGACAAGAAAGAAAATTGTTGCTAAGAGATATGCAGAGAATGAGCATGATGAGTATTAATAAATGATTATAGTGTTCTGTATCAGACTTTAACTTCATTTGTAGTGATCTTTCTCACAGATCAGAATGTGATGACTGAGTAAAAGAAGAATGAAGATACTGCTCAGCAAAATAACTTAATTATAGCTGCTAAAGAAACACAAGCTCTGCATGAGCTTCTTATAGCAAAGAGTGCTTTCTCAATAACTAAAGAAAAGATATGTCAACTTTATTTGACATTTAGTTTGTGCTGATATAATTAAATTGAAAAAGCAGATGAGTATATTTAAAGCTGTTGAGATAACTGTTTAGATAAAGTAGTTAAGCATTAAGAATGAATCATTCAATTCAACAGCTACAAACAACTTACTACAGCTAAAGATGAGAATTTAAATCTTGCTATGCAGGTTTTTAATAGCAGCATACTTGATTCAGAGCACATAGCAGACAAGAAGAATCATTAATGTGTATTATATTTTTAACACTTCTTTATAATGAGTCTGAAGACAAGAGTTAATGTTGTTTCATTCTATAGTTATCAGCTCTCAACAGTGTTCAATGTCTCTACAGATAAGAATGAAGAAGCAGAGATGATGCTGAGTGATGATGAGAACAAAATTATAGTAGTTTTTTCTGTCTAAATGATGCTAAATGAGAACACTAATGATGAGTGTATCTTTCTTAAATCTGATGAACTTATGCATGCAGATATCAGAAAGACAGTATTAAAAGAAAACAAAATATATTAATTCTGCACTGTTTATCTATCAGAGATCTAACTAAATTTTGAACTTCATAGGCTGCTACTTCAATGTCAAAGAGTGATGAAGTTGAGATACAAATTGATTAGATATGATTATATCACTTTATTGTAATGCTCTTTACAATTGTCTATTAGCTTCTTGCTGATTAACTATATTTATGAATTAAGATCAACAACAAAGATTAACTATCAACATCATAAGCTTTAATCTTCACTAATGATGCAGATCAAGAGACAGAAGATTCAGTGAAGATACAGAATAATGATAAGAAGAATAAAGATCATTATGATGATGATAATGATAGTATCAATGAAGATACAGAGAATCAAAATGAATCCTGATGCTCTAAGCAAAGCTGAATGTTCTTAAAGACTCTTAAACATTGTTTTCTACATCTGAGCACATTCAATTCTAATACTTCACTCAATAATATTAGCTCACATGTAACTTATGCTTATCATAAGCAATTTAAGAAAATTGAAGTGTTCATAAACTGCATAGAAAGAGTAAAGAGATCTGATGTTTAAATTAGAAATTATGTCAAGCATATATTTACTGAGATTGCTGATGCTTGAATTAATGAATGTCAACATCATCTTTAGATAAGAAAGAATGAATTTCTCTTGACTTTGAATGATTACTAATGATATCAACAGATGAAAGATTCTGTCTCTTATGAAATCATGATACTGAAGCAGTTGAGAACTTAATGTGCTCTATCTGTGCTTTTGAGTGTGAATGTGATGCTTTTGACAATTTTTCACTTTATTAATAAAGAAGACTTTTCTCTCTTGATCAATGTTGTGTTGTATTCAAGACTGTGTATATGTTGACAGTCAATGTACTCTGAGCAGAGTTGTTTAAGTGAATGATTTGAAGACTGAGACTGATGATTGTTAAGTCATCATTGATGATTTTAATAGCTGATGCATTGATTGCTGTAGTGAGCCTTTCAGATGATGAATTCATGTAATCTTTAATCTCTCTTGACTCATGACTATGATCATCATTAATGATTACATATTCTGAGTGTGTGCTGTTCAAGGTATTTATAATGCTTAATTGTATTGCTTCTGTGTTTAAAGTTTAATCATAATTATTGTTGTTAAGTCTTGAGTCAATATTCTTATCTTGATCATGATCACAAGACCTAAAGTTGATGTTGTTCTCATAGTCACTATTATTATAAAGATCATTATCACTGAAGTAGTGATCTGATAAAAGCTCTGTACATAATTTAGTTGCTGTTGAATTCAGCTTATCTGCTGATGAATCTTTCTCATCACTATTAACAATCATTGTCAATGCAGATCTCTCTTCAATTATTTCTATCACTTCTGCTGAAAGAGTGAACATGTCATGATATTTGATCAGCATAATGTTCTCAATAATGTCTGAGTTCAGTCAATTTCAACAATATGTAATCATGTCTCAAGCTGTGTTGAACAAGCATTTAACTTCAACATCTGCTGCAGAAATTGCAAGTATATCTTTTGCAAATTGTGTCATTGCTGATTTTAAGTTCTTCATCAGCTTTCAGTAATCAAGTATTGAAACATTCACATCTGATACTGAAGACTTTTGCAGATAATCTGAGACTTCTTTTGTTACAGATGTGTCTTGATGCTTTTTCACATTTTTCATGCAACTCATCATTGCTATCATCTTCTTCTTCTTTGAGTCAAGAATTCTCAAATCATCATCTGATGATTCTTTCTTTAAGTGCTGATAGTTGACTCTGTAGTATTGTTGAAACTTAAATTTATATTTTGAACATAAATCTTCTCAGTCTTCTCTTTATTGAAACAATATGTCAGTCTTGCTATATAATATTTATTGAGGACTGAGAATATTCTACATTATACATGTCAAGCTTATTGCATGAATTCAATATGACATCAAGATTACAGAACAACTCTTAATTGATTTCTGTCTTTTTATAATATTGAGTCAGTTTCTTTTTTAATGCATCAATGACATTCTGCAGCTCAGCACTAAAGAACAATTTAAATTTTCTGATTGCTTCATTCTGTTTTTCAAGATGATCAAATAGATCATTGTATGTATATCACAGCTTATAAATTGTTGACTCACTGATAACACTCATTGTCTCTGTTCAGTTCTTGAAGTGCTTCAGAAGATGCAGCATGTATTTAACATGCTGTCACTTTTTTATATTGCATTTAAGAAGTTTCATTCTGCTTATTGTCAAAGTTAGATGTTCTATTCATTGAGAAAGTTTAATTTATAGCTCATATGCTTAACTCAGTATATTGTATAAAGAGTTTCATCAAGTTCTTACATTCTCAATCATACTTCATGAATTTGTCTTCTGCAAATCTTTGAACAACTCTAGACACTGTGATGATGCCATAATGACAATAGTTAGTAATCAAATCTATATGAGACTTTTGTTAGAATATTAATTCAACAGATATGAGCATTATAATAAAGTGTTATAAAAGATATACTGATCTTTTTCAGTATGATGTTAAAGAAGTAGTCTTTGTCAATTGTGAAATTTCATAGCTCATCATCATTAAATGTAGTGATGAGCTGATCATTCTTTGTATTCACTTTCAGATATGTAAGTAGCTGACTGACTGCAAGCTAAATTACATGTATTATGCAGTTCATGATTTCAGTTTCATCACTTCAGATAATATTCTTCTGACTCAGAAGCTGACTCAAATAATGTTGTAGTATATAATTGTTGAACACATTGTCTGCTGTAACTATCAGCAATTAATGTGTCAGATTTCACTTCTTCAACATCTTAAGAACATACTCAGCAAGATTTTCATCACTATGTTGACTCTTTAGTTCTCTAAAGACTAAAAGTATCTCTGTGTACTTTCACTCAGCATTAATAAAGTATGCAGTAATGTCTAGAAATGCAAGATGATTTGAACTGCTTTATTCATTAAGTGCAATAAAGACTTTAATCTGTGTCTTAAGCTCTGTAAGTGCATCTTTTTAAACATTCACAGCACAATGCTTAAGAAGTTATGCAATCTTGCTTCAATCTAAAATCTTAATATTAACATAACATATTCAGATGAGCTTTCAGAACTTTATATGCTCAACAGCACAAAAGAATATATTGAGTGCTATGATGAATTGAAGAATCTGCTGATCAAAGACTTCAAGAATAAAGTTAAATGATTTGATAATGATCTTTTGGGCTGCCTGCCAAACAGTGAGTGTTATATTAAAGCATTATAATTGAAAATTATAGCATATCTTTGAGTTCATTGCTTCAAAGATTGAAATCTATCTTTTTGATGCTGATTTCATCTTTCAGCAACTGCTGCTTTTCAGATGACATTTTATGATGATTGTTTCATCATTTCTTGATGCTAAATGATTCATGATATTGTGACAGTTAACACACATTATATCTGATCTTTCATCACATTTACTAGCTACTTCAGCAAAGAACTGCCAGATCTCTGCTGAGTGAGCTGAACTGTTTTATGTTATTTAAGTATGATTCTTAATTTTAGTGTCTGTGTCCTGACTTTATACAGTTGTTTCTCATCAGTCTTGAAACTCTCACTTTGTTGCAGATCTTCAAAGAACATACTCTGAATTTGAAGCATCTGCAAGAATTAAAGAACAAGATTGACTTAATTAAGATGACTCAGTTCTGTCACTGAAAGCACTCAGAAATGATCTTTCTAAGTTGCTTAAGATCTGACTGAATGATGAGCTGTATGAAGATATGATGTTGAGTTATTGTAGTAAGTTAAGCAAATAAATGATACTTTGTTGTACTTTGAGTGATGTGTTGATGATAGTGTGTTGTGAGAGTTTCAAAATTAATATATACAAGATTGTAGTCATGTGACAGAATATATATCTGAATGTAAAATGAATTTCTTACAATATCAATCATGATAGACACTATTCAAAAATTACTATATGTAGCAAATATTAAGTATCAATGAAGAGATTTCTCATTGAAAAATCTTTAATTGATAATCAAAGACCTATCTGATTATTCTTTATCTTACATCTTTAGTCTCTGAAGATCAGCTTTTTATTTAACTAGTAATGACTACTTACTATTCTTCTTACTACTCTCTTCATCATTAGTAGATTCAACATTCTTCTCATCATCTTCATTGTCATCAATCAAGTCATTAAGAACAAATTCATCAATGAAATCATCATTTAAAAATTTCTCATCTTCAGACACTATCACACAAGCTTCATCAACATCTTTAATCACACTCTTTTCATCTTCTTTCTTCTGATTAAGTGCAGACTCTTAAATGTAACTAGTCAATGTCAGAGTTGAGGAGTGTTATAATTAAGTGATATAATACTCATGCATAATTGAAGTCATTGATGTATTCAGAATCAAGAACTTCACTATGAAAGTGATGCATAGTCTTGATGAGGTCAGAATCTTCAGCATCATGTAGCTCTTGCTTTTCTGTATTGTTAAGAACTCTTTCACAGTGCTTAATCATCACTGTTAGATGCTTCTCAATTTGATAATTAATGTTGATGTGCTTCTGCTGAATAACTTCATCTTTGTTGATATTCTAGAGAATGTCAGAGAGTCTATAAAAGATATAGATATAACATATTTTTTACTTCATTTCTGTGAACTCTCACTCTTTCTTTAATGCAAGAGCTTCAACAAATAACATCTTCTTCTCAGTCTTCTCTTTAAGTCAAGCTCAGTTCTCATTCTTCATTAACTTATTTCTCAACTCATCTTCATAGTAGGCATCTGCAGATAGTTAAAAGCAATATAATTGAGCATAATAATTTTAAAGAAGTCTTACAAAAAATTTCATGATTGTATCACTTCTTTAAGATCTCATCTTTAATCTTCTCTTTCATGATCTTCTTCAATGCTAAGTTCACAATCTGATATGCATTAATCTTCTTCAATGCATCTCTTTTTCATTTCACAGCTTTGCAGTCCATCATCTTTGCATTTTCAATTCATTTAAAGTTCTCATTCTTCATACATTTCTGTCATTTCTTCCTTGCACATACAGTCTTTAAGTTGTTCAAATACTCACTAAATGTCTTCTTTAAATCATATATAGACTTCTGTAAATAATCATGATGATCAGATCTCTCTTCAGAGACTGAGAATGAGTTGAAAATTAAGCATTTTACAGTTTACAGTGAAAGCTTAGTGTCTGAATTTGTCATAATGAGAGTCTAGAATATGTAGTTAGCTGCTGAGCCCTATATTGAGCAACATAATTAAGCATTATATGTGTGCATCACAGCTGCACATCAAAGTGAAGTACAAGAGCAATGCATAAGATCAAATCTTAAGAAATGAGCAGTAGAACAAGTAATAGCACTGAGCAACATATTTAGTGAGTGTAGAGACTGAGTGTAGAGACTGAATAGAGATGAAGTGAGTGTAATAGATTGAGTGACAGAGGTGAAGATAAGAAAGTGTCAGGTTGAGTGTTAGAAGTGAGTGTGTTGATATATTTACTCATAACATTGACACACATATCATGAATAAATGTGTTGTTTATCAGCAATCTAACACCTAAGTATTGCTAACATCTAAAAGCTCTCAACACACCTTCTAACTACACACTTTCAAACTATAACACACTTTCAAACTACAATGCACCTTCAAACTACAAGATCACTCTAGAACTCATTGTCATTCACAAATGCATTTAAATTGCTCTCTCATAATGCTTCTGTTAACTTAATTTTAAAGCATCATTGTATCATTATATTACATCATGACATGTATCAAGAAAACTTCAAGATGCAGTGCTATGAAGACTGTATCAGGCAGAGAGAAGACAGCAGCAGCAGAAAGAACATTTAGAAAGGCACTTAAGAGAGAAAAAACTGATGTTGATGAAAAGAAGAAAGAAAATAATGCTGTAGATACAGAAAGAGACACTGAAGCATTTAAGTTAGCTCATCACTGAAAGTCAGGCAGTAAGCTCAATTCTGACACACAATATAACACTTAATAATAACACTTTGTTCTACAGCTGTCATCCTTCATGAAATACATCACTATCAGAAATCAACAGATTTTCTAATAGTGAAACTACTCTTTCAAAGACTTTGCTGCAAGATAACTTAAGATTATTTAAAGAGAGTTTTCTTTCAGCATAAGATGTTTCACTTTTAAAGCTCAGTCATCAACAGCCTGCAGAAGGCAGTAGAAGCATATACTGTTGTCTTCTTTAAAAGTATGTTTAATGAACTGTACAGTAATTATCATTTATCAGCTAACAGAATGCAGATGTCAATCTGATTGCAATTCATACAAAGCAGATTATCATTCAGCACAAGAACATGTCTCTTATTAAGAGATACATGCATAACTGAAACATCACATCTAAAGATGCAGATTGAAGCAATCATTACTAGGCTATTTTGAGGATATCTGACTCTCAATGTAGTAAATAGATAGACTAAATTGAAAGCTGTTTAACTGTGTATATATAATGCTCACTTATAATACTCATGTATCAGTAATCTCTAAGCTCATAATCCCTACCCTTGAGTCAAGTCTTAAGAGCTCACTTACTAATCAGTCTTAGAATTCTTAAAATTCAGACAGAGCTTCTGAGTTAAGTTAAGCTTCAATGTTTAAGCCTGACTCAGATTCTTGAGCTGACAATTGAAGCCTGACCTGACCTGACCTGAAAGCTCTGTCTGGGTCAGGCTGAGTTAACTTGACCTGATGGCCACTCTAGATTAGTGAAAGTAAATGTTTAAGAGACAGACTCATCACAGATGTATTGATATATATAGAAGATGATAATGATAAGTTAATATCTCATTGATGAGGTGTCTGCAAGATAGAACTAAGATTTTTCATTTTGATTTTTTTTTGCAAAGGTGATTTGCCCTTATAGATCTAGATAGGAACTAAATAGAAAGTTAATAGAACAAATAATAAATAAGTAAAGTAAATGAATAAATCAAATAGTTAAGATATACTTACAATATTATATTACTATAAAACAAAACAATTAAATACAACTGCTGTCTATAACACAGTTTATGTACAACAATGCATGAAACAAAATCACAGAAAAGACATCATTTAAAATAAATTATAAATATTATTCAGAGATATGATGAGATTTGTAAGTACACAGATCTCAGAGTTAAAAAATAATATTAAATATTGTAAAGCTTAAGAAACTGTATACTGATCTTATAAAGAGAATTAAGAAGCAGAAGAAATGAATAATAGAGATAAAATTATATAAAATTGAAGAAAAGATATATCTATAAATAAATAACATATAAATAAAGAAGAAGAGCAAGAAACTTATAAATAAAAGTATTGGGTCATTTTTGATTAAGAGAAACATTAAGAAATTAAGTTATTAATTAAACTTATTTTAAAAAATATAAATACATTTAATATTTTATACATTAATGCTTCAACATTATAATTAATTCATATCACTTCAAATCATATCAACATCTGTTGAACTCAAAACTAAATATGAAGTCAAGAATATTTAAAAAAAAAGAATAATTAATGAAAAAGCTTATTATCTTGTTAAATGAAAAGAATATAATGCTTTGAAAAGTATATAAAAATCTTAAGAGAACTTACTTAATTATGTAAGAATGCTTTAGCAATTTAAGAAGAAAGCTTAGAATCTGTAAAGAGATTTGAACTTATTGATTTTAAAAGAAAATTAAAATTTAAATATTCTTAGAAATATTCTCATTATTTATTATTTCATTTACATCATCATCAAGTTTCTCAGCAACACAGCAAACTTTAATAAGAGTTTGTAACTTATTTTGTTTAAGAGTTTAAAGAAGACAAAGAATTTTTATGTATAATTTGAAAAGACACTTTATCTAATTTATATAATTCTTTGTGGTTATTTTAAGCTCTGATTTAAGATAAACATAAGTACAATTTAACAAATTTAATGACATCAGAACACAAAATTAATCATAATAAGTATATTTTAAGCACTTAACATAATTAGTTATGATAATACAGTGTTACATCTCAATCAGAGATTTCTCTGATATAGAGTCTAAAAGTTAGAGCTTGTAATATAAGAGGATTTTCAGGTACATTAGAATTAATCAGTAGATAGCAGATGTTAAGTAATGATTGTCAGTGAATATGATTATTTTCATAAAGAAAACAATTCTACTATATAATAAATCTGCTCAACAGTACACATTTATGTAATCTGTTAAGCTCATCAAGCTGTACTTGCTCTGCTTATCTTGCACATCATTGAGTTCATTAAGCTCATTATACTTATACTTAAATATACACTTCTGTCTTAACAGCTTACATACTGATTGCATCAGTAATTCTTTCTTAAACTATAATTATAACATAATTTTCTCTTTTTTAAATGTTAATTCTCTAAGTCTTTATAAGTAAGAATGTCATTGTCATCATTGTCAGCAATGATGCTTTTCAAAAAGTTCAAATTACTTAAGAATCTCAAAGAAAATTCAAATAGATGATGTCTCTATCTTTTTCTCTTGTGACTTCTGTGTCAGTTGTAACTTGAATTATTTTGTCATAAAATCTTGACTAAAATGCAACAAATACATTTACTGTGATTGTCTGTGTGTCAATGTGTTGTAAAAGTTGCTTGATAGAACTTGCTTTTTCTTATATAAGAAAATAAGTAAAGCAATGAAATAAATAAGTAAGATAAATGATGTCTTAACAGTTAAGCACACTGAGCTTGCTGCTCTTTCATTAAAGATTATACATCTTTAAAAGACTTTGAATTAAATGAATTATTATGCTTTACAGAAGATTAACTGTCTAGCTGCTGAGCTTAATAGTGATAATGATGAAACAGAGAATGAAACAGATCTTTTATTGCAATTTATGAATTTTATGTTGTCATTCTTCTAAAATTCAATTTTAGTCTCTTCTCAAAACATCAAAGCATTCTTACACAGTTCTTAAGATTTTCTCTGAGTTCTTAGATATTTTTTAAGATATCATAATCTTTTCATTTAATAAGATAATGAGCTTCTTCATTAATCATTCTCTTCTTTAAAATGTTCTCAACTTCATATTCAGTTTTGAGTTCAACAGATGTTGATTAAGTTTAAATTAATATGAACTGATTACAATGCTGAAGCATTGATGCATGAAATACTGAGTATATTTACATTTCTTAAGATAAGTCTAGTTCATAGCTTAATTTCTTGATGTTTTTCTTGATCATAAATGATTTAATGCTCTTATTTATGAGTTTCTTGCTCTTTACTTTTATTCATATGTTGTTTATTTATAAATATATCTTCTCTTCAACTTTAAATGATTTTATCTCTATTATTTATTTCTTCTGCTTCTCAATTCTCTTCATAAGATCAATATACAGTTTCTTAAGCTTTACAATATTTAATATTACTTTCTGACTTTAAGATCTGTGCACTTGCAGATCTCATCATATCTTTAAATAATATTTATAGTTCACTTTAAATGACATCTTTTCTGTAATTTCATTTCATACATTGTTGTACATAAACTATATCATAGACAGCAGTTATACTCAATTGTTCTGTTTTATATTAACATAGTGTCACAAATACATTTTAACTGTCTAATTCATTCATTCACTCTGCTTATCTATCTATAAATAATATGCTGTTAACATCTTATGTTTTATTCTGAGTTCTGCTGTGAGCATTTCTCAGAACTTGCTCATGAATAGCTTGTCTTTATTAATGATAAACTTTTTTAATAGTTTATGATTGCTAATCAATTTTCACAGTATGATGTACATCAATATTAATGTTGTTGCAATTTCTCTAAATGAAATGAACATTATGTACTTCATTGTGTACTCAATGTGTTTAATTATATTACTTTATTGTAATGCTTATCTCTCTGAATCTTATTATGTCAGTATGAATTGCATTTAATGATGTATTCAGTAATTTAATTGTGAAAATTGCTTATATTATATCTTCTTTATACAAGATCTTCTGTACATTTGACTTCTAGATGTCTGTCAGCTTAACTGTTATGACATATTTTAATAAGTTCTTTATCTATTAAAAAAGTATTCTCTATCTTAAATGTTGCTGCTAAGCCTTTCATAAGAGCTTCTTGCTCATCTTTATGCAGAATTTCAGTGTGAATCACTTTCACTTCTTTGTGATCTGATTATCTACTCAAAATGTTGACATCATCATTCTCATTATTCTTCTTGTAATGAATCTGAAATTCAAAGTCTATTAACTGTTTTACTTAATGAATCTGTCAATGATTTAATTGCTTTGTCATTGTGAAGTTTCTTAAATTCTTATAGTCTGTAAAGATCTAAATAGACTTTTCTGTCTCTGCAAAATAAGATCTTTAATCTTACAGTGCTTTCATTATTGCAAGAAGTTCTTTATTATAAGTCTTATATCTTTTCTTAAATTCTGATAACTTTCTAAATCAATACAAAAAAATTTCTTCTGCTCATCTTTAATTTGATATAGATATGCATTTACTGTAAAATTCAAAGCATTAATTTCTAATATCTTTTTACATGTGTTTCACTAAGACTTTTCTTTAATGCACTGAACACATTCTCTTACTTTTTATCTCAATGTCATCTCTCATTCTTGCATATCAAACACATAGAAGATTCTGCAATCTTTATATAATTAAATACAAACTTTCAATAATAATTTATTAAATCTAGAAAGACTTATACTTTCTTAATCTTCTTAAATGTCAATTAATCTCTGACTGCTTTCATCTTTTTAGAGTTCTTCTTAATTTGATTAAGTTAAATAACATATTTTAGAAATTTAATCTTTTTAATTTTGAATCTGCTCTTTAACTTTTTCACATACAGAGCTTTTTCATTGAGCTTTGCTAAAATCTTGTGTACATGTTTGTGATGCATCTTAAGATTGTCTGAATATATCAGAATATCATTAAGATATATAATTATAAAATCATTAAAATATTCTTTCAACATATTGTTAATGAGTCTCTGAAAGATGACTAAGACATTCTTAAGCTCAAATGACATAACAGTGTACTTATAGTGTTTATATCTCATTCAGAATGCTGTTTTTCATTCTTTGTTCTTCTTTATGCATATACAGTAATACACTTTCTTCAGACTTAAACTCATAAATCACTTAACTTTTTCTAGTCTGTCTTGCAACTCTTTTATCAGTGATAGAGAATAACTGTCTCAGTAAGTTATCTCATTAAGTTGTTTATAGTCAATACATAATTGTTTAATGTCATTCTTTTTTGATATAAAAAGTATCAGATAATCAGTTAATGATTTTAATAATTTAATGAACTCTCTCTTTAAATTCTCAATAAGATAGTTCTGAACTGTCTTCAGCTAATTCTTACTCATTAAATATAAAGACATTCATTGAGAATTCTTGTCATCTATAAACAATATCTCATAATCTTAAGACTTATACTTTAATAAACTTTTTTCTAATTGTTCAAAGATCTTGTATGCATTCTCTGTCACATAAAGTTCTTTGTTGATTCAGTTAATTTAAAGATTCTTTTTGTGTAATCAGAGCATTCTTAGTATGACATCATACTTAATTGACTTAAAAACATTCAGTGTCAACTTCTGTGAATTATTCAGTATTATGACTTCAATATAAACTTCTTTATAAATTCATTTGAATTCTCTGTTGATCATGTATACTTGCATGAGCTTTAACACTCTTTGTAATGTCAATTCTAGTCATTCAATTACTTATTATGATATAAAGTTATTAGTCACTCTCAAATCTATCATTACTTAAAAGCTGTCTCTTCAGTAATATCTTAACATCAATTCATATCTTGTGATCATTGTTGCTGTCAATTCATTAAGACATTAAAAGCTTCTTATTTTTTAATTTTATTGAGAAAACTTAAGATTTTTTAACTTTTCAAAGCTCTTTACTTCTATCAAAGCTTGTAAGACTCAATCTTTGCTTCAAAATTCATTAAACTCTTTTTAAAATTCTTTAAACTTTGCTGACTTTACATTTTCTTGTTACTTCTAAAGATCATTAACTTTCTTTTACAAATAACACTGTTCTCACTTCAGTTCTTATTGCTGATTTTTAAGTGTCTGTTGTCACATCTTGATGCATACATTCTTAAGATGCTCATACTGATTCTTAAACTTCATATTGACTTTTTAGTTGTCAACATTCTCTGAGTTCACATTCAAATTCAGATACATTCAGATGAGATCTTCTAAATCTTTAATTTCTGCAGTGTCTTTCTTTTAAATTTTGCAAATATCAGTTTCTTTAATCTTATTCATGTTGTTTCTGATGACTTTCTCTAGAATAGCTAATTTCTTCAATCTATTCATCATAATATGATTAGCATTATATCTCTTTTTAAACTTTTATGATCATCATTCAGTTCTGTCTTTACTGCTCATGTACACAAAGCAGTTATCATCATAGCAGACTGTTCAGCTCAATTAATTATGCATTATTACTGAGTCTGCTATTACAACTTTCTTTCTCTGTCATTAAGATTTCTTACAATCTCTGACAAGATATTCAGATTTATCACAGTTATAACAATCATAAATTTCTGCTCATTGAGTATGAAACTTATAAAACTTCCTTATACATTATTCTTACTTCACTGATCTAGCTTCTGACTTCTAGTTATGCTTTTTAATATTGTTGAGATTCATCAGATCTTCTTACATTTTAATGATGAATTGTTATTTTTACATTTTTAAAGCTACATAAGATCTTATCTTCTTCATCTGTCATTCTCACTGTCAACTGTCAATGTTAATGAAGATATTTATCATCTCTTAAAGTTCTTCAGAGCAATCTTGTCATGCTATCTTGTTCTTAATAGATTTACTTAATTCTCAATAATATTGCAATACTAAGACATTATTATCTCAGTTTATTAAGATCATGATGCACTGAAACTTCACTGAGTACTTAACTGCTAATTTGTTCATCTTTAATATATGAAGTCATTATTTCACTACTCTTTTCTCATTAATCACTTTAAAAATCTTTCAAAGTTCTTTCTTAAACTTCTTGAAGTCATTAAAGATTGATTTCTTATTGACTTTTTATTTTCTTAATGATTTATTTAGAAACTTATGCAGTTTAAGATTGACTCAATTGAATACTGCATTCTTAAGATAGACTATTGTATATAAATCTTTGTTCATCTTAAAGTTGAACTTCTTCTGATTGAAATCTATATATAAATTAAATTTATTAAGAAGCTTTACAATTTCTTATGTTCTCTGCTGAACACATTCAGCATTAATATCTTCAGTATATTACTCATCTCTTGTAGATCTTCAAGACTCTGAAGATTGATCACATTAATGAAGACTGCTTTCTGTGTGCTAAAAGACATTACTTATATTGTAAGAATGTTCAATGTGTTATATTTTGATCAGAGATTTCTCTGATATAGAGTTTAAAGATTAAAGCTTGTGATATAAGAGAGTTTTTAGACACATTAAAGTTAATTGATAAATAGCAGATGCTAAGTAATGATTGTCATTGAACATAATTGTTTTCATAAAGAAAACAATTCTACTATATAGTAAGTCTGCTCAACAGTGCATGTCTATGTAATCTATTGAGCTTGTCAAGCTGTGTTTATTCTGCTTATCTTGCATGTTGTCAAGCTTATCAAGCTCATCATGCTTATACTTAGATATATGCTTCTATCTTAACAGCTTACATACTGATTGCATCAGTAGTTCTTTCTCAGACTATGGTCATAACATACAGATGAAAGATAAAGTACTGCAATAATTATAAATAATGAAAGAAGTAAAACTGTAAAATACAATGATTTTTGCAAGCTGAAGCTGATTCTGCTGATGAGAAAAAGATATAACAGTGTAGAAGTTAAAAAGCAATATATTTTTACTTATGAAGCTTAGAGAATTAGTATTTAAAAGAAAAGAAATTATGTTATGATTATAATTTGTAGACAACAGTTTATGTAGTAATTAGAGATATGCAGACACAATATATATATAGATATAAGATTATTTAGATTAATATAAATGCTGATGATCTCAGCAATTTCATAGATCTTAGATAAATTTATCTGAACATTATAATTACTTAAATTTATAATGATTATAATGATCACAGTAATCAATTAGTATATAGATAGATCATCTTTTCTAAGAAGATAAATGTATTTAATAACAATTCTTATTTAACATACTGCTATCTATTAATTAACTTTAACATATCTGAAACTTCTTTTATATCATAAGCTCTAATCTCTAGATTCTATATCAGAGAAATCTTCAATCAAAACATAACAATTAGTAGCTGAATAATTTATAACTATAATACTTTAAGTAAGATGATCTGTAGTTGTCAATAAAATGAAGACTTAAAATATAAGTTTGTAGCTTATTAAATTTTATAAATATTCAATGTGTACTTTAAGACATCTGTAGCCTGTGTGAATGAATTAAAAATTGATGTTGATACTGTTTTTATTATTATAATTAATTAATTAAATAATACAGCATATCTGTTCTTATAGAAGTCATCTTGTTGCATATAGTTAAGAAATTGATTATAAGTCTGTTCAGATATGTTACATTGTGAATGAGAAGAATTAAGATGCACTGTAAAATCTAAGAAAAAGATTAATAAAGATTAATGAAAATTAATTTATATCTAAATGAACAGTATGTTAAAGTTGTCAGAAATGCATGTATTAGATAAATATTGATTATTATATAAAGTTATGAAGAAATAAATAAGCTAGATTTATTGACACTTAGCATATAAGTATATACAGTATTAAAGTTACTCTTAATACAATATTGTAATCAGTTTCATTCAAATATCTTAATGAGACTGATCTTTAACTATTTATATATCTTTAAAGTTTCTTTCTTTTATGATCAGCAGTCAGAACATATAAT
>JAABUJ010000907.1_pt1 | contig 49953 bp, 45 predicted proteins | sample 5559131 | NCBI WGS metagenome assembly JAABUJ01 (sample SAMN10711875, study PRJNA513366) | rock metagenome | isolation source: Antarctica rocks | place: Antarctica: Victoria Land, Mt New Zealand nord | collected 2016-01-07
TTTCCCTCATGCTTCACACCCCGCAGTTACCCGCGACGCGCGTGAGGGATGGGAACAGGCGTTCGGACACTCGCCTGAGGGCAGCCTTTCCTCCGCCCCACTCACTCAGTGCGACCTCGTGTCGCAAGTTCACGATTGTAGCGTACACGCTCACGGGCTACCGATGCAGCCGGACGAGCGCGATACCCGGCCCGAGCAGCGCGAGGTCGCGGTCGGGCGTGGTGACGCGCACCTGGTAGACGAAGGTGTCGTCGAGGGCGCTACGCGCCGGTACCACGCCGCCCACCGGCCCCTGGTGATACAGTTCGCCCACCGACGCGCTCAGGTTGCCCATGAATTGGTAGCGCAGCCCCGCGGAGTCGGTCAAATCAAACCACTCCGGCCGGTCATGCTGCGGCCGGCTCAACATATTGTAGATGCGCAGCCGCACCACCACGTAGCGGTGGACCGCGTCGACGGGCGGCGTGATTCCTCCGGGTAAAGCTGGCACGCTCGTGACGCTCAGGACGCGGTAGGCCCAGTCGCCGTCGCGCACGGTCGTGTCCATCGCTACTTTGCGCACCAGCGGCGGCGCTACATGCGCCGCGCGTAAGGCGGCCGCGTCCGCGATACTTCCGTAGAGGAGCGCCCCGGCCAGCGCCGCGAGGCCCACCGGCAGCAGTCCCGAGACGGAGGATAGAGCCCCCCTACGCGAGTGTGGCGCCGCAGACGTCGCGGGCCGCGACATCACCGCGAGCGACCCCGCCTCTTGTCGTACCGTGGACCCTGTTATAGGGACAGGGATGGCCGTTTCGCCCCGCGGGACGCGCAATTCGGCCAGGATCGCGGTAGGCGCGAGCGCGTGGCCGTTCCCATTGCGATCGCCGTTCTGGCCGGACCTGTCGGTCAAGCTCGTGTCCCTTGCCGCCGGTGGACCACGCGGGGCACGGTCCGCACGGCTCACGATAACCAGCAAGAGGGCGCCGGCGGCGAGGAAGATGGCGAGGAGCGCCAGGGCCAGCCGGACGACCGTGGGTAGGTTCCACCAGGGGTAGACGTGCGTCCACCAGGGTGTGAAGGTGTTCCAATTCGCCTCATAGCGCAGTTTGTCCAGGTCGGTGAGAGAGATCGCGGCCTGTCCGTAGACCTGGTAGACGCTCGACTCGCGCGGGTCGGAGAGTCGTTGGCTGGCCGGGTGTTCCAGCAGAGGGGCATGGTCGACGTAGTTTTGTGTAATGCCGGCGATACCTTGCAGCGATATCAAGATGGGCGACTGTTCGGGCTTCCACCAATAATGCAGGTTCGAGCCCCAGCCGTGGTCCTCGACCTGGTCGTAGTGGTAGCCGTAGATGTAGTGCCATTGTCGCCAATAGCTGACCGTCACGGCCGAGAATTGCACCAGAAACGAGAGCGCCAGCACGCCGACCAGCACGCCGCGCAACGGGAAGCGGTAGCCCCGCCAGCGCGTGAACACCTCGCCCAGCGGCAGCAGCAGGTACGGCAGGATCGCGTAGAGGTAGCGCGGCCCCCACGCCGGGTCGCCGTGCCAGTAGTTCACGTTGGCGTAGAAAAACAAATAGACGCCACAGATGAGGGCAAACAGGACGGACGGACGCGGGAAGCGGCGCCAGAACGGGCGCGCGGCCAGGATCAGCAGCAGCACGGCGGGCGTGTACCACAGCAGCCCCTTACCCGGACTCACGAGCAGGTCAGGCAGCCCCAGCCAGGGCGGAAAACCGAGCGTGTGGTCGGGTTTGGCGCCGGTTTGAAATGGCCGTCCCCAACGGATCACGTCATAGGCGATGTTGATAAGCACGGAGGGCAAGACGCCCAGGCCGTAGAGGGCCAGGTCGCGCGCCAGGAGGCGCGAGGCGCGAGGCGCGAGGCGAGAGTATCGGCGTAGGGCATACATACGCCCGTGCGTTAACGACTTGTTGTCAACCGGCGCCCCACCCTCGCCTCGCGCCTCGCGCCTCGCGCCTCGCGCGTGGAGCGCCACGAGGTAGAGCGCGAATATGGGTATGGCGATCAGGCCCCCAACGCGCGTGACAAAGACAAGCCCCGCCGCCAGCCCCATCGCCACCAACCACAGCCGCCCCGTATCTACTGGGAGCGCCGGCTTCCAGCCGGCATATCTCCGGCGACGAGCGTTGGCAAGATAGCTAACGTCATGGCCGCGATCGTCTGCCGGCTGGAAGCCGGCGCTCCCCGTAGACGACGCGCGTTGCCGCCCACGTTCTACTTTCGACTTCCGACTTTCGACTCCCGACTCGAACGTGTAGCGCAGCGCGGCGTAGGCCGCCGCCAGCAGGAACAGGCTCTCCAGAGTGTGCTCTTCACTGGAAAGCACATCGGGCCACAGCGAACTGCCGAAGGCAAATAGGAGGGTCAGCGCTAGCGCGGCGCCGCGCGCGTAGCGCAGCAGCCGTGCGGTTGCGTAGAACAGCACGGCCAGGAGCGCGCCCACGATTAGGTCGAGCGACTTACAGGTCAAGAAGACGATCGTGCTGGCGACGCGTTGGTCGCAGTTGGTGTGCGCGACCCCGGCGAGCGCGCGCCCGAGCAGATAGAGCGGGATCATCGCCGTGGTCTGCCCCAATGTGTACTGCGCGTACACATGGCCGCCGACACCAGGGCCGGAGCGCTCACTAGTGTCGTAGGGATTGATGAAGAAGGCGTTGCGCTCCACGATTGAGCATGTCACCTGATAGCGGATGTACCAGTCGGCGTTGTGGGTTGGCTTATCGACATTGAACGAGAGCAGGTAGCCCGCGAGGACGGCGAGGAAGATCAGGGTCCCGACGACTGCGGGGCGCCACGCGCGCGCGATGGCGCCCCGCGGCGCGCGCTCCAACCCTGGCGCTTCCCCCATGCGCTCTCCTCCTCTCAACTCATCTATACTCACTCTACGGATAAGCGTAGCATGCTTGTACGATTAGCTATCAGCTGACAGCTAACCATCGACCGGCCGTGTTTTAGCGCCTGCGGTACACTAGCCCTTGTGAGACAACGGCGTGACGAGCCCGGCCAGGGGGTGTTTTTGAATCGTGAAGTCCCGACAGGGCTACGGCAGGTCCGCCATAGCTCGTTTTTGGAGCGGCTCGTGCCCCTCCACGAGGAGGCGGCGCTACGCCTGGCCTGCTATCTGGCCGGCGTGGCCCTCTTTAGCGTCATCACTATTCTGCATTATCTGAACATCACGCTTACCGGCCGCGCGTACGGCGCGACGATAGTCGTGTTGCTCTGCGGCGCGTTGGCGCTGCTGTTCCTGGCCTGCCGCTCGACCGTTCCGCGACGGTTGCGCGTCTTATTGCCCTACAGCCGCGCTCTGGCGGCCGTGGGGCTGATCGGCACCGTGGGCGCGTCGTGCTACAGTGTCGTCAACATTGCTGAGTATCCCGCCATACTGACGCACACCGAGCACTACTGGAACGACGCCATCGCCATGACCGATTGCTCCACGGACCTTTTCGTGCACGGCCATAACCCGTACGTCGATTTCTCGCTGGGCGACTGCTTCGCACGCCTGCACATGGATGGGCGTTTCACCACGCCGCTCCAGGCGGGCCGGTTCGCCCACTACTACCCCCCGCACAACGTCGAGCGGCGGCTCTTCGCCCAGCAGCAGCAGGGCCATATGCAGCACCCCGCGGAGTTCGAGAGCTACGTCAGCTATCCGGCGGGCTCTTTCCTCCTCCCAGCGATCTTTTATGCGTTGGGTTGGCGTGAAATGAGCACATTCTACATCGCCTGGCTCGTCGCGGCGTACGCCCTGCTGGCGTGGCGGGCGCCGCCGCGATTACGCCCCTGGCTGGTCCCCATTGCCCTCGCCAACGTCGTGGTGTGGGACTACGCGATCCGCGGCTACTCCGAGGGCCTGGTCATCTTCCTGATCCTGGCCGCGTGGGCCACACGGAGGCGGCCCTGGTTATCGGCCGTGCTGATGGGTCTGGCCGCGACCACGCGCGAGGATTCCTGGTTCTTCGCGCTGTTCTATATGGTCCTGGTGTTACGAACAGGCGGGTGGCGCGACGCGGCGCGGCGCCTCGGCGTCATAGCGGCCATAGTCGTGGTGACGAACGCGCCCTTCTTCGTACGAGCGCCGTCCGACTGGCTCAATGGCATACTGGGACCCGTGCGCGACCCCATGTACCATGGCGGTCAGGGTTTGATCGTGCTCGTGCAGGGCGGTTGGCTGCCCTTGTGGCCGCGCGGCGTCTACACCGCGCTGGAACTCACCGCGCTGGTCGTCTGCCTCGCCGTCTACGCGCGCATCTGCCGCCGGCATCCGGGCGCCGGGTTGGCGCTGGCGCTCGTGCCGCTCGTGTTCGCCTGGCGCAGTCTGTTCGTATACTTCTACCTTCCGCTCCCCATCCTGTGCCTGTGGCCGCTCCTCGACGATCTGAAAGCGCACTCCGCACGGTATCTCGTGCCGGCTAAGGAGAGACGCTCGGCCGGGTATGCGCGCGATACCGCTGAGGCGGTGGCCGGAGGCTATACCCCAAGAGAGGCGTCCGGCGCCGGACTGGCGGCGCGGGGCGAGTGTACCCCATGATTGTGAGATGCGGCCTGACCTTAAAAGGTCATGGCAGGGACCGGACCTTGAAAGGTCTGGCTGGGCGCGACACACGCCCCTTTCCTACGCGCCGCGCGGCTGGCGCCGGCGTGACCTTTCAAGATCCGGTCCCTGCCATGCGCTTTCAAGCGCAGGCCAGCGGCGCGCGCCATGAAATACCTGGGAGGAGCGCGCTAGCGGCGCCGCGCTGGGCCTATGTCGCCGCGCTGGCCGGCTGCGTCGCGCTGGCGATCCTGTGCCGCTTGCCGTTCCTCGCCGTGCCTCTGACCAACGACGAGGGTGGGTACGCCTACGTGGCGCGGCAGTGGGCGGCGGGAGCGCGGCTCTACGGCGACGCCTGGGGCGACCGCCCGCAGGGGCTGATCCTCCTATTCCGTTTGTTTATCTCCGTCGCGCCCAGCACGGCCGGCCTGCGTTTGTGCGGCGCCATATACGTGGGACTCAGCGTGCTGCTGCTGGCCTATGTGGGATCGCGCCTATATGGCTGGGCGGGGGGGTTATGCGCCGCCGCGCTCTACGCGGTCGTGTCGTCCGGTCCGCAAATCGAGGGCTTCATCGTCAACGGCGAACTGCTGGCGACGCTGCCGGCGGTCGCGGCCGTCGCCCTCCTCCTGCGTTCCCGTCACGCCGCGCGGCCGGCTCTCTCGCTCTTCCTGGCCGGTGTCGCCGCGGGCGGCGCCCTGCTGGTCAAGCAGTCGGCCATCGACGGCTCCATCGTCGTCCTATTGTTCGCTCCCAGCGGCGCGGGATTGAGCGTCCGCGCGCGCCTGCGACGTGTCGCGTTCGCGTTCGCGGGTCTGGCTGTCGCGCCGGCCCTCTCGGCAATGTATGGCGCCGCGACAGGCTGGTCCGCGTACATCAACGCCGTTGTCTTGGATAACCTGCGCTACCGCTCGTTCGACGCCTCAGCCAACACCCTCAACGCCGCCACCGCCGGGTTCGGATGGTTCTGGAGCGAGGACGCCGTGCTGATCATCCTGGCGCTCATTGCCATCGTGCTGCCCTTTCGAGGCGAGAGGCGAGAGGCGGGAGGCGGGAGTGGTTATAGCGGGTCGAGGCACTGGATACATGCAAACGAAACCCAGGCAGCAAAACCGACCAATGGCCTCCCGCCTCTCGCCTCTCGCCTCCCGCCTCCCGCCTCCCGCCTCTGGTCCTGGCTGCCGCTGCCCTGGCTCGCCGCCGCCACAGTCGCCGTAACCCTCGGTGGTCTCTACAGCCGCCACTACTTCGTGCAGCTGTTGCCTCCGCTGTGCCTGCTGGCCGCGGCGGGACTCGTGACGGGCGCGCGCACGGTGCGTCGTGTGCCCTGGACGGCGTTGCTGGCCGTCGTCCCGCTGGCCGCGCTGGCGATGACGGCGCGGGCGGACGCCTCGTATTACGCCGGCAGTTCGCCGGTCGCCATCTCACAGCGGCTGTACGGCTGGCCGGTCTACACCTATCAGGCCGCGCTGGTAGATTTCCTACGCCAGCGCGTGCCGGCGGGACAACCGTTCTTCGTCGCCTACGCTGCGGCGCCGCTGCACTACCTGACCGGCCGCCCCAGCGTCACGCACTACCTCTGGCGTCGTCCCCTCGGCACGATACCCGGCGCCTACACGGCGGCGCTGCGGGCGGTAGAGCGCGGCGAGCCCGTCTGCGTCATTCCGGTCCAGCCTGTCGCGCAGTCGCCCGGCGACGCCCGCATGCGCGCCGCGTTGTCCCGCCGCTACGTCGTGGCCTGGCGCCGCCCCGGCCTGACCGTGCTGTGCCGCCACCCGTAGCGCGCTTTTCGTAATACCGGAACCAAACAACGTGACAGGGTGGTCGCCCTCTCCACGTCGGCGGGTAGTCTCAGGAGCGCTCGGCATTCTTGGACGTTTGTGCTATCTTGGAGTAAGCTGTCGTGGTGGATTGTAGGCTGCGGGTTCGGGTTCACCCAACTCGCCTCACACTGGAGGGACGCTATGAGCATGGACATCATCCTGATTCCCGGCCTCTGGCTCGATGGATCGTCGTGGGAGAAGGTCGTTCCCGTCCTCGCGCAGGTGGGTCACCGCACCCACCCGCTCACGTTGCCCGGTATGGAGTCCCCGGACGCCGACCGCTCCGGGATCACCCTGCGCGACCACGCCGACGCGGTCATCGCGGCCATCGACGCGGTCGACCCGGCCGGCGGCAAGGTCGTGCTCGTCGGGCACTCCGCCGGCGGCGCGATCGCCCATGCCGCGGTCGACGCGCGGCCCGACCGGGTTGCCCGCGTCGTCTACGTCGGCGGCTTCCCCACGGGCGACGGCGCCGCCGTCGCCGACGGGTACCCGGCCGAGAACGGCGAGGTCCCGCTGCCGGACTGGTCGGCCTTCGAGGACGAGGAGCTCGCCGACCTCGATGACACGGCGCGCGCCGCGTTCCGCGCGCGCGCGATCCCGTCGCCCGCGCACGTCACCCGTGACCCGCAGCAGCTCACCGACGAACGCCGCTACGACGTGCCCGTCACCGTCATCGCGACCGAGTTCACCAGCGCGATGCTCCGGACCTGGATCGCGCGGGGTGAGCACCCGGTGCGGGAGTTCACGAAGATCCGCGACGTCGACTACGTCGACCTGCCCACCGGCCACTGGCCGCAGTTCACCCGGCCCGAGGACCTTGGGCGGGCGATCCTAGGCTCAACGGTGGCCCCGCCTGTCGATGCGCCGCCCATGACCAGCGTGGACGAGCAGGGTAGCCCAGACCCCCCTGTCGCGGGCGACGAGACCGCCACCCTCCTGGGCGCCCTGGAGCGCAACCGCGCGACCCTAGCGTGGAAGTGCGGGGGACTGGACGCGGCCGGCCTGCGGGCGACCGTCGGCGCCTCGTCGATGACCCTGGGCGGGCTGCTCAAGCACCTGGCCTACGTCGAGGACGACTGGTTCTCCCGGTGGCTGCACGGGCGAGACAAGGCGCCCCCGTGGGACACGGTGGACTGGGACGCTGACCCCGACTGGGACTGGCGCTCGGCCGCCGAGGACTCACCTGAGCATCTCTATGCGCTCTGGCAGGAGGCCGTGGCGCGCTCCCGCTCCCTGGTCGCGGAGGCGCTGGCCGGCGGCGGCCTGGATCAGTTGGCGCGGCGCACCTGGCCCGACGGTCGGGCGCCCAGCCTGCGGCGTCTGCTGATCGACATGATCGAGGAGTACGCGCGGCACACCGGCCATGCCGACCTCCTCCGGGAAGCGGTGGACGGGCTCGTCGGGGAGGGCTCGCCAGATGTACACCCCCCCTACCAGCCCCCGGCGTCACCAGCCATACCAGCCCCCGGCGTCATCAGGCCGGGCATGACCGCGCGGATCTCGCCGCGGCAGTTTCACGCGGCCGTCGGCGTCGAGGACTGGCGGGTGCTGTTCGGGGGGGCCTGCGCGCACTTTCGCACCGGGTCGTTCGCGGCGGGCGTCGCCCTGGTGGACGCGATCGGCCGGCTGGCCGACGCCGGGCGCCATGACCCCGCTGTTGACCTGCGCTACGACGGCGTGACGGTGCGTCTGCGGACGCACGACATCGACGGGCTGAGCGAGCGCGATGTCGAGCTGGCCCGGAAGATCTCGGCGGCGGCGCGCGCGCTGGACGTGCCGGCCGACCCGACCGCCGTCCAGACGGTCCAGGTCGCGATCGACGCGCTCGTCGGCCCTGCGGTGCGACCGTTCTGGCGCGCCGTGCTTGGCTACCAGGACGTGGGTGACGAGGACCTGGTCGACCCCCACGGCCGCGGGCCGTCGTTCTGGTTCCAGCCGATGGACGCGCCGCGCCCGCAGCGCAATCGCATCCACGTCGACATCTCCGTGCCGCACGACCAGGCCGAGGCGCGCATCGCGGCGGCGCTTGCCGCCGGCGGCCACCTGGTCACCGACCGGTACGCGCCGGCGTGGTGGACGCTGGCCGACGCCGAGGGCAACGAGGTCGACGTGGCCACCTGGATGGGCCGCGACTGAGCCACCGCTGGCTCTGGCGGCGTTCATCGGGGTGACCGCCCTCTTGGAGCGCCTGACCCACAACCCGTCGCGCGTCGCCGCCCTCTTCTTCGTCGGCGCCTTTGTGCTGGCCGTGCTAGTGAGCGCCGGGGCCGTGTCGGCGGCCATCGCCCGCGGCCAGGTCGGCAGCCGCCTTCTCTCTTATGTGCGGGCGCCGGCGGCGCTCGTCGCGCTAGCCATGGCCGCGATGCTGACGTCCACCGTTGTGTGGGGGTTGAGCCTGCGCGCCTATGCGCCGGGCCTGTTCGCGGAGATGGATGCCACGGGTGCCTACGGCGTGTTCACCTGGACTCGCGTCGTCGCGCTGATGGCGCTGGCTACCCTGGCCGCTCTGGCATCGTCAACACGATGCAAGTGCTGCTGCGCCGTCGGCTGGAAATCGCTATGCTCAAGACGATGGGCTACCGGGGGCGCGACCTCATGACCATGTTCGGCCTGGAAGCGACGCTGCTCGGCCTCATCGGCGCGGCGGTGGGCGTCGGGTTCAGCATCCTCGTCGCCGCCTTGGTCGCGCGCGCGTTCTTCCTCACCCTCCCGACGATCATCGACCCGGGAACCGTCGCCGCGGGCGTGGCCATCGGCGTCGCCACCACATCGATACGCTGGGCGTGCCCGCGAGCGAGCTATTCGGCGAGAACGGGCATCGCGCGCAGTACACCGAGCGGGCCTTGCTCGACATGGTCCACGGTCGTATCCGTCCGGCGCCGCTCGGACGGCTGTTGACGGCCGGGCGGCGCTTCCGCCGCGTGCCCGCTGTCGCGTCCACGGCGACACGGCTGTACTTCCCCGCCACAGGTCAGGCGCTCGCCGGACGCTATCTGGCCTACTGGCGCGGCCGCCATGGCGCCACCGTCCTGGGAGCGCCAATCAGCGGGGTGCTGCGGGAAGCCAACGACGACGGGAGCGGCCGCCGCTACGCCGTGCAGTGGTTCGAGAATGGGCGGCTGGAGTATCACCCCGAGTTGGCAGGGACCCGGTACGAGATGGAACTGGGCCTCGTCGGCGTCGAGGCCTTGCGGCGACGCGGCTGGGCGCACTAGCGGGAGTGTAACATTCGCTCGGCTAACTCCTCCTGTGTCAGCCCCACGGCGATACGATAGCGTCGCACCAGGGCTCCGAACGCCACATGCGCCTCTTTGTCCATGTCCATGCGCGCCAACCCTATGTCCGGCCCTCGGCGTCTGGCGTCCGCTGCGCCGCGGCCAGGGCCTGTTCGAGGCGGCGCTGGCCGGCCGCTGTGGTCAGGTCGCCGCGCGTCTTCTCGAGGATACCGCGCACGCTGTCGGTGGTGCGGCGCAGTGAGCCGGTCACGGCGTCGGGGTAGTCCAGCGTGACCAAGAGTTCGTAGATGGCGTCCATGGCGCCGAGCAGCCGCTCGCCCGTGGCGTCGTCGTCGCGCCGTAACGCATCGAGCGTGTAGCGGCGCAGTTCGCCGACCGTCTCGGCGAGGCCGTTGTAGTAGGGGACGTAGCCTACGCCAAGGTCGTCGGGGAGCGGCAGATCCTCGTCGCGCACAAGGGCGAGCGTCAGCCGCGCCTCGGCGTATTCTTTGAGCGCGTCGCCGATGTAGTTGTGGTAGTAGAGTTCGGGCAGCGTCGCGAGATCCTGTTTGATCGTAGCGATCTCCTCACGCCCCCGCGCCAGCAGGTTGCCGGCTGTCGCCCACTCGCGGCGGTGCACGGCGCGGATAGCGTTGCCGGAGTGGCGGATCAACAGGCGCGCGTGCGCCAGGGACGCCTCGCGCGCGGCGTGTTTAGCCCCGAAGTAGGCATGAGCCAGTCGCTCCAACTCATCGAGGCGTTTTTGCTGGTCCATACAAATGTAGTATAGGCGATATGTCCATTTCTACTCGGGGCCTTTGCTACATAGCGTGAAACCCTGACCGCCATCCAAAGAAGAAAGCGGCATGCCGGTATTGGTGTATCATAGGGCTGTGAAATGGAGTTAATAAGCTATGACCACTGATGTTGTTCATTCTGTGCTGGTCTCGCGCGATCCAGAGGTTCACGGCGGCGATGCCGTGTTTGTGGGTACTCGCGTGCCGGTTGATACTCTGGATGACTACCTGGAGGGTGGTTACGATCTGGATGAGTTCCTGGATCACTTTCCCTCTGTCCGCCGTGAGCAGGCTATCGCCGCCCTGGAGATTTTGAGAGAGGCTTTGCTGGCCGAGTGAGAATACTGCTCTCTCCGTTGTCGGTAGCTGGCGTGTGTAAAGATTTGTATCAGCCGCCCTATCCGCCGACATCGTCGCCACGATCATAGCCGCGTTTCTTTGCGCCACTGCCCCTTTCGCGCCTATAATGTCGTATCGCGCCTACATCGACGCGACGCCCTTCCGCCAACGACGGACGATGGAGACGATGGAGGAATATCGATGAGAAGTTACGCCACGGAGAATCTACGCAACATTGCCTTTATCTCGCACGAAGGCGCTGGGAAGACCAGCCTCGTCGAGGCCGCGCTCTTTGACACCGGCGGCGCCACGCGCCTGGGTAAGGTCGAGGAAGGCACGACGGTCTCGGACTTTGAGCCCGACGAGCGTGAGCGCAAGATATCGCTCGGCACGTCGGTTGTTCCCGTGGAGTGGCGCGACTGTAAGATCAATATCCTCGACACACCCGGCTACGTCGACTTCATCGGCGAACTGCGCGCGGCCTTACGCGTGGCCGACGCGGCGGTCATGGTCGTGGACGCTACCGACGGTGTCGCGGTGGGGACCGAGTTGGCGTGGTCATATGCCGACGAGCACAAGCTACCGCGCCTCGTCTTCGTCAATACGCTCGATCGCGACAACACCGATTTCCTGGCCACGGTCGAGGCCGTGCAGGGGCGCCTCTCCAAGCACGCCGTGGCCGTCCAACTGCCCATCGGCAGCGCGTCTGAGCTACAGGGGACGCTGGATGTGCTTTCCGGCAAAGCCACCATCTACGAGAACGGCGCGCCGCGTGAGGGCGCCACGTCCGAGACGCCACCCGAGGTGGACGCGCGGCGCGCCGATCTGCGCGAAAAGCTGATGGAGGCGATCTGCGAGACCGACGATGATCTGATTACACGGTATCTGGAGGGCGACGAGATCGACGCGGACGACCTGCGCCGCGCCCTACACGCCGCCGTGGCGCGCGGCGAGCTCGTGCCCGTGCTGTGTGGCTCGGCCGCGCTCAACGTCGGTGTGGCCGGCCTGCTCGACGCCATCGTCGACTATTGTCCCAGCCCTACCGAGCAGGAACCAGTGGACGCGCAGGGCCAGTCTCTCAACGGCGCCCTCGCCGCGCTCGTCTTCAAGACGGTCTCCGACCCTTTTGGCCGGCGCAGCTACTTCCGCGTCTATGGCGGCGCCATGAAAGCCGACTCGCATGTGTGGAACGCCGCGCGCGACAAGGACGAGCGCGTATCGCAGTTGTTGGTAATGCGCGGCGGCCAGGGTGAGTCCGTGCCCGAACTCCCGACCGGCGACATCGGCGCGATACTCAAGCTGGCCGAAACGCTCACCGGCGATGTGTTGACCGCCAAAGATCATCCCGTCGCCCTCGCGGCGGTCCAGTACCCCGAACCGGCCTACTCGGCCGCGGTCGAGCCCAAGACGCGCGGCGACCTCGATAAGCTGGGGCCGGCGCTGACGCGCCTGACGCAGGAAGACCCCACGCTGCATGTACACCGTGACGCCGAGTCGGCGCAGACGGTGCTCGCGGGCATGGGCGAGACGCACCTGCAGGTGGCGTTGGACCGTCTGCGCCGCAAGTACGGCGTCGACGTCGCGCTTGGCGAGTTGCGCGTGCCCTACCGTGAAACAGTCTCGGCCAACGCGCGCGCGCAGGGCCGCCACAAGAAGCAGACGGGCGGCCATGGGCAGTTTGGCGATGTGTGGCTGCGTGTCTCGCCGCTCCCGCGCGGCGAGGGCTTCAAGTTTACCGACAAGGTCGTGGGCGGGTCCATCCCGCGCAACTTCATCCCTGCGGTGGAGAAGGGCGTGCACGATGCGCTACGCGAGGGTTTGCTGGCCGGACATCCCGTCGTCGACATCGAGGTGACGGTCGACGACGGCTCGTTTCACCCCGTCGATTCGAGCGAGATGGCCTTCAAGATCGCCGGCTCGATAGCCTTCAAGAAGGCAGCCGAGGCGGCTAGGCCGGTCGTGTTGGAGCCGATCATGCATGTCGAGACGTATGTGCCCAACGAGTACACGGGCGACGTGATGAGCGACTTCAACGGCAAGCGCGCGCGCATTCTGGGCATGGAGCCGGCGGGCGACACGAACACACGGATACAGGCGCAGGTCCCCATGCGCGAGATGACGCACTACGCCGCCGCGCTGCGCTCTATCACGCAAGGGCGCGGGGTCTATACAATGAAGATGGAGGGCTACGAGGAGGCGCCGCCGCACATCGTGCAAGGCATCATCGCTGAGTCGGAGGCCCTGAAGAAATAAAGTAAGGATACCAACAACTCGTGAATATACGGCGCTTCCTCCCGGGGACCGGCGCCATCGTCGCCTTTCTTGTGGTGATGGTGGTGGCGGTCACTGGGAACATTCAGACCAATGAGCAGATCCTGCTCCCGCTCCCGGCCGAAGCCATCAACGCGCACGTCCTCTACGTCGCCGGCCATCCCGTGCAGCCGCACCGCGGCACGCTCTATTTTACGTTCGTGCAGGAGCAGACGGCCACCTTGCTGACCAAGCTCTATCACCAGTATTTCGACCCCAACGCCACCATATTGCCCAATACGGCGATTTACACCACCAGCACGCCATCGCAACAGCAAGTGAATCAAGTGCAGCAGCAGAACATTCGGGACATGACGACCAGCAAGACGGCGGCGGCGCTCGCCGCCTTCAACGCGCTAGGTGTTATCGTACCCGACGAGTATGTGTCCGTGCTACAGGTGTACAAGGACAGCAAGGCGGCAGGCAAGCTGCGGCCCAATGACGTGATCCTGGCCGCGGACGGCCACGCCGTGCATTCGTCGCAGCAGTTGATCGACGTGCTGCAGCCGGTACGGCCGGGCGCCTCCGTCTCACTGCGCGTCGAGCGCCAGGGCGCATCGACTTTTCGCCTGACCGTGCCGACGATCGGGCACGGCGGGCGGGCGATCATCGGCATCGTGCCCCAAAACATCACGCTGCAGCCCAATCCGCGGCTGCCCGCTACGATCTCATTCGACACCGGCAACGTCGCGGGCCCATCGGCGGGACTCATGTTCACGCTCAGCATCATCAATCGTCTCTCGCCGACCGACCTGACGCACGGCGACAAGATCGCCGGCACCGGCACGATCGACGCCAATGGGTTTGTGGGGCCGATCGGCGGGGTCAAGCAGAAAGTCATCGGCGCGCGCCAGGTGGGGGCCAAGTATTTCTTCGTGCCGGCCTACTGCGATACAAACACCTGCAACTACAAAGAGGCGCTGCCCTATGCCAAGGGCATCACGCTCATCCCCGTCAACACGGTCGATGAGGCGCTCGCGGCCCTGCGTAAGTTGAAATAGGCGCCCGGACCCTAGCGGAAACAGTCTATAACTCCACGTATGGCGATGCTAGCCAATTGGCAGAGGAGTTGACAGACGGGCATGACCGGAGGGCTATGGACTTATGAGCACCGCACACGTACGACACCCCGAACCTTTCGCTCCGTGGGCCGAGATTGTGCTCGACGCGCCACCACATATGACTATCGACGATCTCCTCAACTGGCCCGGCGACAGCGGGTATCGTTACGAGCTGGTGGAGGGAGTGTTAGTTCGCATGGCTGGTAGCGGGGACGAGGCGACGAGCATCGGCGGCCTTATCTTAACGGCGCTAAATGTGTTCGTGATTCCACGCCGCCTCGGCAGAGTGACGGGAGCCGATGGCGTATACAAGTTCCGCGGCGCCGAAACAGGCTTGCTGCCCGATGTCGGCTACTATGTCGCCGCGCGCCGCACGCTGATCGCGGACAGGCGCAAGCCCATCCCTTTCGCGCCCGATCTGGCCGTCGAGGTGGCGTCGCCAGACCAGACGTCCGACGCCAGGGCGGCCAAGGCGCGCACGTACCTGAGCGGCGGGACGCGCCTGGTATGGGTTGTGTGGCCCACGCGGGCCCGGATCGACGTGTGGCGTCCTGGCCGCTTGGCTAGCCCGGCCACAACCCTTGGCGAGGGCGATGCGCTTGATGGCGAAGATGTGATACCGGGCTTCTCGTATCCCGTCGCCAGCGTCTTCGCTGACCCGCTCGACTAGACTCCATTGTCTTTAATGTAGCGGTCGACTGCCGTCTGTGTCGATCCTCCGTGTTTTGTCGCGCGCGGCCGTATGCGTATCTTAACGGCGCGCCGTGTAAACGTCGGATCACTTGCCTTGTTGGCCCAGATGAGCGCTTCGCCGGGAGCGAGCGCCGAGAGCATCGCCGGCGTCAGGTCGGCCAGTGGGGCCAGGGATTTTTGGATATGGCGCAGCCAGTTCGGCGAGTTGAACCGATGCAGGATGATCGAGGACGAGAGTTCGATGATGGCCGGCGGGACGTTGATCGGGTCCTGTGATGCGATGGTAACGGTCACCCCGTTGTGGCGCATCTGGCGGATAGTCTCGACGACCTGGCCGATCAAAGCGCCGCCCATATATTTGTGCGCCTCGTCGAAGACGATAAGCTTATTGAATTTCTCGTCCTTTCCCACTTTTGCTTCCGCGAATATGTTGAGCATCGTGACAAAAAGGCCAAGGGCCTGCTCCTTCTCGATAAACTCGTCGCGCAGGTCGACCACCAGGAGCCGTCCGGGCTTGAAGAGCGAACGGAGCGAACGCGTATCGTCGATGAAACGCGCCGCGAAGTCGAGGCGTGTTTCAGCTAAGCCGCGTTGGCTATCGGTCAATGGGGCGGTGGTCACGCCCGCGCGAATCGCCTCCAGTGTCAAGTTGTCGCGCGACTTGCGCATCACCTCGTTGAGTAGCTTGAGGTAGAGGGCGTCGCTTCCGACCGCGCCCATCAGGAAGCGCCAATCGGGGATAGTCAACTCGGCGCTGGAGAAGGCGATGGGCTTGACGGTCGCGTACGGGAACTCCCTCCGCCGCGCTTCGACCATGTCGGATGTCGTCAGCACCACCATGTCCTCGACCGCGGCCGGTTCAGCCTCCCAATCCGCGAGCGCCCGCACTTGGGCGGGATCGTCGTTGCGCTCGTGCATTGAGACAAATTCGGGCGGATAGTCCTGCGTCTGATGGTAGTGGAAGACGACGGCGCCGAGCGGCTTGGGCAGGACGTTGAGGCCGGGCAGCGAACGCACGGCCATTTCGACGATAGCGCCGACGGTGTAGCTCTTGCCTCCTCCCTGTACGCCAAAGATCGACACCGTATTGCAGCCGTTGAGGTCGAAGGCTACGCGACGCCATGGCTCGGCCGCGACCGCGCCCAGCAGCCCGAACTGCGGCGTCGCCCCTGTTTCGCCCAGCATGACCGCGTATGCGGGAACAGGCGGCGCGGTCGCGCTGTCTTCGCTGGGTAGCGCCCCATCCAACATAATGTCCGTCGGCGCCGACATGGATGGCTCCGGCGCGTCCAGGGTGGGCTCCGTAGTGGCCGTAGCCGTAGGGGGCGTGATGATAGCGGGGCCGGCCGCGGCCGCCTCGGGTCGCTCCTCTGTCTGATACGTGACGAACCCTTCCATGGGTACGGCGTCGCGTCCAACTCCGGGTGCCGTAAACGTGCGGCGCACGTCGTCCCACGTCCGATCGCGGTCATCGGCGGGCGCTGGGGCGTGGGCGGGGCCAGGGCGTCGGACTCAGCGTCGCGTCCCTCGCGTTCGATGAACTCTTGGAGCGCCGCCGCGACGATGCGCCCTACCTCGTCCCGGCCTATGACCCAGATGGGCAGCGCGGGGTCCGTGTGGTCGAGTGTCGTGTCCGCGGCGTCGAGCCGGAAGACGAGGCCGACTTTGCGCGTCTGCAGCGTGTATCCCCCATCCAAGTTGGCATAGAAGTGACGCAGTGAGCCGGCCGTCCGCTCGTCGATCAGCCTGTAGCGCACCGCGCGATCGAGGTAGAAGTTTAAGACGTTGGTCAGGCGCCAACTCTGCACATCGCGATCGATGCGGTCGGGGTCGGTCCAGGCGGGGTTGAAGACCTCGCGCAGCGAGCGGCCACTACTGTCGAGTTGCGCCGCGATCTCCTCGCGCAACTCCGCGCTCAATCCGGCGCCTCGATAGCACTTGGTTTCGACGAGCAGGAAGTCGATGACGTGAGTCGCCGGGTTGGCGCGTACGACCAATAGGTCTCCGCGTAGGCGTGGCGCGGCTGGATCCTCGTGCTGCCCGGCCAATTCAGTGTGCGCGTCGAGTGGGATCACGAGCGCGTCGTCCAAGAGCCCGTAAGCGTCGAGGAAGAGCCGTGACAGGGCCATGCCAAGGGCTCCCTGCACCTGGCTTGGCGCCGACAGTAACCGCAGGGCCAGGCGTCCCGAGAGGGAACGCAGCGCTTCCAACAAGAGCCGCGCCCCTTGTGCCTCCCCATCGAGACCGAGTTGCGTGGCCGCCGGGTCCATCAGCCGGGCCACCTCGCTGTCGATGCGCGTGGTCAACAGGAGTTGGCGTCCGCCCGACGCCACGAACTCGGGGGTGAAGTCGAGCAAATAACCGGGGCGGTCGGCGCGCCGCGCCGCGTCGAAATAGTCCAGACCGAGGTGCGCGTCGAGGGTCAGGACCCATGTGGAGACGGCGTGCGCCGAATAGAGCAGCGACTGGTCCGCGCGGCTCAATTCCAGCGTGACGGCCGCGGCGGCGCCGGTCGTGTCGGTGTTGGGGGCGAGCGCTCGCGCTTGGAGCGCGCCCATGCGGGCCAGGATAGTGGCGAGTAGGCCGGAGCGTCCCGGTGCGCCGGGTAGGTCGCGGCAGGCGGTCGGCGACGGGCGGCGACGCCACACGCAGGAACGCGCCCCGCCCGTGAAGCGGCGAGGCGTGTCTTGCACGAGCCCATAGACGAAGCTTGTCCGCGCATCGTCGCCGGCACGGGCGACGCGCAGCGCGACGGGAAAGGCGTCGAGCACGAGCGTGATGTGCGCCGCGAAGCGCTCCGGCTCCGTGAAGAAGTCGGCCAGCGCGTTGCGCGACCAGGAGAGCTTGGGGAACAGGAACGAACGGCCCGGTTCGTTTAGACGCGCTGCGGCCTCGGAGAGGCGCCCGTCAGGGTCGCCGAGTTCCCGGAACGCTCGGCCGACATCGCCCTGCTGTCCGGCGGTGAACAGCCGCACGGAGTAGCGAATCGACGGTAGATCAGTGTCGCGTTCGCGGCGGCGCTCCAACTCGACCAGCGCGTCGACCACAAGCGCGGCGTCACCGGGATTGATGACGTTGAGGACCAACACCGGAGTATAGGGGTGCTGGCGTATGAAGGTCTCCAATTTGCCGGTCAATAGTTCCGGCGGCGCGTCGGCATCCGAGTGGTGAGCGGCGCCCGCGCCCAGGCGCGCGCGGGCGGCGGCCAACACAGTGCGCGAATCCTTCACGCGCGGCGGTAAGTAGGCGCTCCATCCTCCCACGAGCGGGCCGGCGTCCAGGTAGCTCACGCCATCGAGGACGAGCGCGAGCGGTAGTCCTTGCGGCGTGAACGACTCTTGCCAGACGTCGACAATCCTCCTGCTCACGTCGCGGCGCTGCCATGCCTCGCGCAGCCACGCGCGGGCCAACTGCTGCTCTTGCAGCGCCCACAGCATGCCCAGCGGGTGCGTCGGCGCCACCAGCGCCAACGCTGTCCCACCCGTCTCCCCATCGCCATAGTCGGAGAGTTCAGTCAGGGTGACGTCGAGGCGCAGGGCATCCAGGTCGTGCGTGTCTAACCAGGATCTATACGCCTCGGCATAGCGTTCGATCTCCGGGGCCATCGCGCACAGATCGACCAGCGCGGCCACAAGCTGGCCCTCCTCGCCTGCGGGGACGCGCCGGATCGCGTCGAACACCGTGCGGCGGGCCTCGCTCAGGTTGGACGGCAGGCGCAAGGGGATCGGATCAGCCCCTTTGACAGCATCCAGGCGCAGCCGGCAGTGGCCGCCGTCCTCTGGCGTGGACAGGATAGCCAGTTCGAGCGCGCGCAACCGCTGGCTCAACCGGACGGTGTACTGGTGTTGCACGCTAAATTGCAGGCCGGCGACGGCCGTATCGGTCCGCGCGTCGAGCGGCGTCATCCAGGTGATGGCGGTCGCGCGTAAGCTGTCCGGATCTTTCCCTGCCGCCAGCGCGGCCCAATGGGCCAGCGCCTCGGCGTGCGCGTAATTGCGTACGCCGCTACTCGTCGGCGATTCGACGTCGCCGATGTCCTCCATATCGGAGCCAGTGAGCAGGAAATCCTCGCTCTCGTTGGTCCGCTTGCCCGCGGCATCCCCCACGCTCGCCGCGTCCCCGGTCTCGTCGCGTAAGGGTTGCTCGGGGAACGGGTCGCCGGCCGCGTTGAGCGCGATCACGCGGAAGAAGTAGATGCCGCTATCGAGGCCGGTCAGGCTCTTGATGGTGCGGCTGCGCCGGGCCGTCTTGCCTCCGCTTGCCTTAATGAGCGGGCTCTCCCAGTTGACGACCCGGTCGGAGTTTAGCGCCTCAACGCGGAAATAGGCCAGTCCCGGCACGTCGATGTCCGGTGGGTTCGTCTGCCACGCGACCACGGCCTTGCCCGGCGGTTCGAGGAACGGAAGTCCATCGTCTTTACGCAGTGGCAGCTTGAGCGGTTCGATATCGATACGCAGTTGTCCGGCGGGCGGCGTCTCTTCCGCCGGCGGCCAGCGGTCCAGCGCGATGTCACGCCACGCCGGCTCCGCCGCTACGACGGCGCCCCAGGAAGCGATGTCTTCGGGCTGGCGGCCCTCGAAGAAAGAGAATAGACGCGTCCTGAACGCGTTGTCCGAGAGGGGCAGCCGCAGTATCCGTTCGAGCGGCGTCGCGCTGAGGTCGCGCAGCCGCTGCACGACCGGGATGTTGCGTTGGCCCAGACGATAGTGCAACTCGTCGGGACGCTCTAGCAGCCCGAAGTCCGGCGCGAGGCCGAGCGCGTACAGGGCGCCGCCAACGATCGCTGGGTCATCGCTCTCCTGCGCCGCGAGCGTCGCCAGGTAGGTCAGACGCGCCGTTGGTGTTACCGGCCAGCCGCGCCGCTCCAGATCGTCGAGCACGCGCCATACCCATGGCTGTAGCCCCTCTGGAATGCGCGCAGCGAGATCGGCCTCGACGCGGGAGATGACGCCGGCCGTCGGCACGGCGCGGAACGTCGAGACGTCGACGCTATCCCCAGGCGGCCAGCAGCAGATCGGGCGGGAACAGGGCGAGCAGCGCGCCCGCTTCCTCGTTGCGTCGCTCCACAACCTTGTGTACGCCGACGCGCCAGGGCTCGGGGCCGGGGACGCGGTCGACGAGATACACCTCGGACCCCGCCGGCCGTTCGGCCGCCAGGCGCTCGGCCAGGGCGGTTAGGAGCGCGCGCGGCAGGTCGGAGACGCGCAGGCAGTGGGCGGGCAGGGCTCCCGCCAACTCGTCGACGAGCACACCCCATAGCGCCTCGACCCATGCGTCGCGCAGGTAGGCGGGGTCGAGCGGACGCAGCGCACTACTCATGGGCCGACACCTCGTAGCGCGGGCGGATCGTCTGCGAGTTGTAGGCGTCGGACAGATCGACGAAGAAGCCGATCTGGTGCAGCCGCTCGCGAAAAGCCTGCCGGTTGTGTCGCCACGCCTCCTGTTCCTCTGGCGGGACCGCCTCGTCCCGGTGCGCCGGGGCGTAAACAACGAAGCCGTAGCGCGTCCGCAACCACTCCACGAAATCGTCGATGAGCAGGGCGCGCGAACGCAGCATTCCGTCCTGATCGCGTTCGAGCACCGCGATCTGCACAAGCGTCTCGAGCAGGGTACTGCCCAACGCGAACCAGCGAGGCGCGCGCGCGCCGGCCGTCTGCCTGAGGAAGCCGCCGGGACGGTTCTTCTGGGCGAGTGAGTCGATGAGCCGGATGAGTCGGCTCCGCTCGTCCTTGGTGCGCTGTAGGCAGACCAACTCGACGTACTTTTCCAGTGGGGACAGGGCGTCGAGGCGCACGAGCGCGCGCTCGACGGGGTCCTCCGCCTCGTCGGCGCCGCAGTCCAGCGCATCGGAGATGCGCGCGTTGAAGAATCCATCCACGTCGGCCGGCGGGCGCCCGAGGACATCGAGCAGGTCATCGACCGAGCGCACCGGCGGCCGCTTCCCTTGCAGGGCCTGGACGGCGGCGAAATCCTTGACTCGATTGAGCAGGATGACCGCGCGCACGTAGGGCGTGAGCCGCTCAAGGTGGGTCGCAGCCGAGGCCCTCGCCAGGGCCGCGCTAGGCGTGGCGGGGTCGTCGGTGAGGTCGACGACCAGTTCCAGGTGATACGGGCAGCGCGTCGCGTCGAGCGTCTCCCCCGCTTCAAGTGGACAATCGGCGCAGGGGCGGCGCCGTCGCGCGCCGTCGACCCGGTCGGGCACGAGCGGCAGTAGCCGCAGCACGAAGAGGGCGAGGTGTAACCCGAGGACGGTGCGGATGTACGTGGCGAGCACATGCCGCGGCACGGCGCCCTCGTACGCGAGCAACCGGCGCAGGTCGTCGGCCAACAGATGACCCTGGCCGACGCACAACGGCTTGATGACGCTCGGCGCGGCGGCGGTGGCATGGTCGACGGTGACCTGGTCGACGAGGCCAAGCACGGCGAGCGTCTCCAGATCGAGCGGTGTGGTCCCATCGTAGCGGTCGCTGGCCGGATCGACGCCGCGCCCGAAAAAACTCTTGAGGCGCGCCAAGATGCCTGGATCGGCGTAGTGGAGCAGCGCCCAGACCTGCATCGACGCGCCATGGTCGGCCATGGCCGAGGGGTTGGCCAGCTTGAAGGCGTTGAGGTGCAGTGGCCGCGGGCCTACCACGACCTCGCGGCCCGGCTTGCCGCGGTTCATGATCTCGAGCAAACTGTTGCTGAGCCACGCCTCGGTCGCCTCATCGTGGCGGTCGAAGCCGGGGAAGCGCTCGGGGTGCTCGTGTATTAGTTGTAGTATCGCGGGGATGTCGATGCCGCAGCGGCGGCGGCGCACGGCCGGGCGGCCGTCGAACCGCAGCAACTCGAAGAGATTGAGCAGCATACGGTCGAGCAGGATGGTCTTGCGGTCGAGATACGTGATCTCGTCGGCCTTGAAGGCGCGCTGCTTAAGATCGAGGGTCATACAGTCTCCTCCTCACTGAGGACCACGCTGCCGCGCGCGTCGCCGACGGCGATGCGCAGCAACGTGCCGCCGGCCGTGAGCATCAACTCCGTCGCGGGGGCGGCCAGGAGGCGGTGCTTGTAGAGCGCGAGGTTCACCAGGAAGCCGCGCCCTTCCTCTGGCGAGGGCGCGTAGCCCTGTTTGAGCCGCTCCAACACCTCGACCAGATCGAGGTCGAGGTCAAGCCGGGCGGGTCCGCGTGTGTGCGCCAGCACGAGATGGTCGGGCTCGGCTTCGATGTAGGGCGCCGCGACGGCGGCGACGCGCAGGTCGAGCTCGTCGCTCGGAAAGCGCCGGAAGGAGCGGAAGATGTTGCGGGCGCCGGAGTCGCCCTCCTCGGCCGTCGCCACCCACAGTGCGCCTTGGCGCCGCGCGGCGCCCATGCCTTCGTAGGCCGATAGCGCCTCGATCACCTCGTCGCGCAGCGCGGCGCGGCGCGCCTCAGCGGCGGGGTCGAGGGCCTGCTTGAAGAAGGTGAGGCGGTCGTAGGGCAGCATCGTCAGCCAACCGTCGTCGGCCCGCTCGAAGTAGGCCTGGCGGCGCGCCGCCTCGTGCGCGCGGCGCGCCCGCCGCGCGTCTCCGGCGTACCCGCTGCCGGCGCGCTCACGGGCCGCATGGATGAGCTCCCGCTGGTAGTCTTCCGACGAGCGTGCGGGGAAACCCATCAGTCGGGGGCCGCTGCCGTGGGCCAGCGCGTAGTCGTCCGCGGGGTTGGCTACGAGCGCGACGTCGACCTCCGCGAGCAGCGCCGCGCCCCGCTCCAGCGCGCTCCCCGCCGGCGCGCCCTGGCCGCCTGGTCCCTGGAAATAGGCCAGGTCGATGAGGTCGAATGGGTCGTCCGACGCGAGGAGGGCGGGGATCTCCTCGCACGTCCGATCGCGGAAGAGCACATGCGCGATGAGCGAGCGCACGTCGCGCATGGTCAGGTGACGGCGCCGGCGCAGCCGCACCAGGTCGACGAGCACGCGCAAGCGCTCCGTCACGGCGGGCCCCGAGGTCTCGTCGCCGAAGGTATCCACGTTGTGCTTGAGCGGACAGCGCGCGCGGTAGTCGCAGGCGGCGCACGACTCCCAGAAGGGGCCGTCGACGATACGCCGCAACTGGCGGCTGAAGATCGAGTCCGCGCCCCCGGCGGTGACGGAGCGCAGGTTCAGGTTGACGACCACGACATCATCGCGCGGCACGGCCAGCGTGGCGTCGTCGAGCGCCGCGATGATGTCGGGGGCCAGGCGCCCATAGCGGCCGCGGTGCGTCACGAGATAATCGCGCAGGAGTCCCTCGTTGATCGCCCCGATGCGCACGCCGTGCGCCTCCGGCGTGGCGTGCCCCTCCGGGGTCTGCAAAAGATCGCGGGCGGACGCGGGTGACGTATCCCCTGGGACCGCCGGCATCTTGCCGGCATCTTCGCGGGCGGACGGCTCGCCAAGAGCGGGCTCCATAGCCACAAGCGTGGGCCGGCAGGATGCCGGCGGTCCCAGGGGGTACGCGTCTTTGGCAGATCCTGCGTCCCCCCCGGCCTCACCGGCGATGGCGAATGGCGCGAAGAAATCGCGCAGGACGTCGTCACTCGTGCGCGCGCCGTCGTCCTGGCTGCCGTCGTAGAGCGTCACGATGTCGCGCCCGTCGTGCCGCAGGCGCGCCCCGTTGCGCGTCTGACCGCCCTCGACGGGCACAGCGCCGCCCCTGAGCGCCTCCCGCTCCAATTGCTGGATGAACGCGGTCTTGCCGTCCCCCGCGTTGCCCGTCACGATCACGAGGCGGTAGCGGCCGTCCAGGATCGCGCGGCCGAGCGCGTCGTCGAGAGCCGTCTGGACATACGTCGCCGCCGCGAGGTCGTCCAGGCCGCGCGTGCCACGGTTGGAGCGGCGCGCCTGGCTGGAGAGGGCCAGGAACTCGCGCACCATCGGGTTGACGTTGGGCGGCGCGTCCGCCAGCAGCGCGGCCAGGGCCGGGGGCAGCAGCGGCTCATCCGGCGGTATGGGCGGCGCGAGGGGCGCGCCCACGTCGGCGAGGGCGGCGCGCATGGCGCGCGCCGTGACGAAGCGCTCGTCGCGGTAGCGCGCGCACGCTTTCAGTAGGAACGCGGCCAAGGCCGGGGAGAGATCGGGCCGGACGTCGCGCGGGTCGCGTGGATTGCGGTCGAGGCGCGGCTGCCGCTGCTCGTAGGGGTGCTCGTGGCACAGCAATTCGTAGAGCACGACTCCCGTGGCGAAGAGATCGGGCGAGACATCCCACGTCTCGATGCCGGGATGGACGTCGGGGCTCTGGTAGGGCGGCGTGCCCGAGAGCGTGTGTACCTGCTGCCCGACGCGCGAGGCGATGTTGAAGTCGATCAGGACGAGACCCTTTTGTGGGGTGAGCATCAGGTTCTGCGGCTTGATGTCGCGGTGGACGATACCCTGCCCCTTGAGGCTTTGCAGGTCCGCGTACTCCTTCTCGGTCAGCTCGCCCTCGCGGGCGGCCCGTTCGAGCGCGGCCAGCCGGTCCGTGTCCGGGTGGATCGCCTCCAGGGCGGCCAGCAGTTGGTCGACGACCCCGATAGCCTCGGCCGGCGCCAGCCGCTTATCCCCCTCCGCGTAGGCGTCGAGCGCTTCGCCGCGGATCAACTCGCTCACGAGGTACCACTGCCCGATGCGCGTGCGGTCGGCCCACACGGCATGCACGACGTGTGGGTTGTCGATCTCCTTGAGGATCTTGATCTCGCGCTGCACCTTCTCGAACGGCACGTCCATGTTGAAGACCTTGAGCGCGTACTCGCGGTCGTCGACGGCCCAGTAGACGCGGTAGACGGTCGAGAAGCCGCCGCCGCCGAGCACGGCGCGCACCTCAAACTTGTCGTCGATGGTGTCGCCCGGCGCGTATTGGCTCTTGGGACCCGTCACCACACGCGGCTGCCCGCCCGCGCGCAGGCGTGTGAGCGCGGCCAGCGCGTCGCGGGCATCGTCGGGGCGGCGCCCCTGGTCGCCCGTGAGCAGCGCCGCCAGCAGCTCGTTCAACTCTTCGCGGTGCGGCGTGCCGTCGGGGAGCGGCGGCATGCCCGCGTAGGCCTGCGCGGGCGTCTCGAAGGGTGGGCGTCCGGCGAAGAGCTCGTAGGCGACGACGCCAAGCTCGTACAGGTCCGTGGACGGGGATGGCTGCCCGCGCGCGGGATCCAGCAACTCGGGCGCGAGGTAGCGCGGGTCGGCGTCGCTGAGCGCCTCTTCGTGCCACACGGTCGCCGCCCCCTCGGCCATGATCTTGGCCAGGTCGAAGCGCGCCAGCCGTGTCGCGCCATCCTCGTCGAGCAGGATGCTGGCCGGCTCGACGAGGCGGTGTACCACGCCGTGCGTGTGCGCGTGGTGGAGCGCTTGGCACACGTCCGTGAGCACGTTGAGCCGCTCCTCCGTGGTCAGGGGCGTGCCATCGCGGAGGCGCTGGCGCAGGGTACGCCCCTCGGCGCCGTCGAGCACCACGACGACGCGGTTCTCATCGGGGAAGACCTCGCGCGCGGCCACGATGTTGGGGTGGCTACCCATGCGCAGCAGCGCCTCGGCTTCGCGATAGAGCGCGGCCTGCCGCTCCGCGCGCTGTTGCGGCGAGAGCGCGTAGGGCGAGAGCGTGACTACGCGCAGGCGCACCGGCGGAGCGCCGGGCATGAAGCGGTGCCGTGCGCGGTACAGCGCCTCGTCGTCGCTCTGTTTCAGCCGTTCGATCACCTCGTAGTGGCCGAAGACGAGCGGGCCGGAGCGCGGGCGCAGCCCCGCGCCGAGCGCGCGCACGATGTTCCCGCGCAGGTCGGCGATGGCGCCCGGCCGCTGCCGCACCGCAGCGGGATCGGCCAGGAAGGGCACAATCTCGTCGAGGCCGAACACGCGGCGCCTGCCCTCGGGTGTCAGGTCGAGCGAGGCGGGCGTGGCGGCCAGGACGACCGCGGCGTCGACCCAGACGCGCCCGAGCACGGTGGCGCGCTCGACCAGCCGCGACTTGAGCACGCGCGCCTTGCGCTCGGTTACAAGCAGCGGGGCCTTACGCGAGTAGCCGTTGACGAGCCACTCGCGGTCGTCGCCCCGGATATGCCCCCACCAGTCTTTCGTCTCGACCACGTACACGGCGTGGGGGGCCACGACGATGGCGTCGTACTCGAAGCGCTGGCCGCCCGGCTCCAGGATCTCCACGTTGGGGGCCACGAGGTAAGAGGAGGGCAGCCCGGCCAGGAGTGTGGCGATGACGCGCCGCTCACCCTCGTTGACGGGTCCCTCGCCGCCGGGGATCTCTAAGAGTTCAGCCATGCCTCGACCTCCCGGATCGCCCGCTCCTCGTCGGCGTCCGCCCGCTCCCGCAACTCCAACGCCCGCTTTGCTTTGTTCGTCAAATCATCGGGTAAGGTCGGTACCTCGACTTGGGCAAGCAGTTGTGCGGTGATGGATGGCACCGACGTGCCAAATGATTGACGCACTATCGCTCGTCGCCCAGCTTCCGACCGTGCGAAAGTATAGATGCGTGCAGCCTGCGTGGTTTGGATGCGGGCCATATGCCACGAAACGGCGGCCCCCTGTAGGCTACTTCCGGCGTAAACAGGGCGTCCCATAAGGCCATAGCGCTGACCATCGACTTGCATGAGTATGGCGCCTGCCTCAACTTCCAACTCCTTGAAGCCTGGTAACCAGCGCGCAATCCATTTTGTGGGAGTCGGACGGTTTTGGTAGATATCAACGCCCGTGTAAAAGGCTGCTCCCTTGTCCGCGTGTATCAACTTCATGCGCCCAGGTACGAACACCTTTGCGATTGCCCCAAGGGGTTCTCCACGCAAGCGTCCCTCGGCAGCGTATCCGACGTGGTGGAAGGCGTCGAGCCGCAAGCCCAGTTCCGACCGTCGTACCAGCCCAACGGCGCGGGCGTGGTCGTGGACGCTGGGCATCGGCCCGGCGAGGCCGTCGAAGTAGGCCGCCGCCTCGTCGAGCAGGCAGGCCGCCTCGGTGCGGGCCCGCGCCGCGCCGGCCACGAGCCCATGGATACGCTCCTGCATGGCGCGGTCCGGGAGCGGCACGGGTAGGTCGGCGATGTGGTGCGGCTCGATGTGCTGGATCACGCTGCCATACGTGCGCTGCCGGATCATCGCCTGCGCCGGGGCCGATGTGAGGTAGGCGAAGAGGTAGCCCGGCATGGTGACCTGCGCATGAGGGGCGATACGAATCACGTCGTCGGAGGCGACCATTCCGCGCATTTCGCCGCGTACAAACACCGTTCGCCCAATCGTCCCCGATCGTGATAGCAGCGTCCAACCCTCTTGTACCAATAGTTTTGATAGATGATCGGTCTTCTTGATAGCTAAACGTCGGAGTCCTTGCAGGTCCGCGAGTAGCATGTCTGATCCGGTCAAATAGGGAACACTGCGCGCTGGATCGGATACATAAGTCCGTGCAAAACGAGCTTCATAGAAGGTTCGCGCGACTTGATCGAGGCGCTGCCATGGCTGGGCGCCTTTAATGATGCGGTCACGCGCCGCCAGTCCGCCGCTGCTGTAGGCCGCGGCGTCGAGCCGCCGGCCCTCGCCGGCCAGCCAACCGCTGCGGGCGATAAACGCCTTCGCTGTCGTGCTGGACGGCGTTGCTGGCCCGGCGAACGCATCGGGTTGTGCCCCGACCACCCCTGATAATCCAGAGATGTCGCTTGTCGTCGCGCTCATCATGGCGTTTCGTTCTCCTCTGTCATAGAGGCTGCTCATCGTAGTCAACCCAGCGGCGGTAGGCCCGCGCGATGGCGGGCAGGTCGTCCGCGACGCGCTTGTGGCGCAACAGACGGCGCTCGACGACCTCGTGGCCGTCGCGCCGCACCGGCAGCTCGACCGTCTCGGTGTCGAACAGGTCGTAGCCGTCCGGGGTCGCGCCGGAACACCGCGTTGCCGCGCCGGTCGTGGCCCACCGCCTCGGCCACGCCCATAAAGATGGGGTAGTCCGCCTCGCCGCCCATGTTGACCTCTTGTATCGTCTTCTTTTGCAGGAACGGCAGCGACGCCTGCACGCCTACCTGCGGCAGGAAAGCCTCGACAGGCAGGTCGACCGAGGCCAGCACGCGGGCGTGCTCCAAGATCCAGGCGCGGATCGGCTCGTTGTCGGGATTGCCCAGGATGCCGTCGGGCACGACAATGCCCATGCGCCCGCCCTCTTTGAGCCACTGCATGCAGCGCTCGATGAACAGGATCTCCGGCGGCATCTTGGCGCGCAGCGCGCTCTCCTGCTTGACCCACGCGCCGCCCTCGAGCTTCCAGCGGTGGCCCAGGTCGAGGCCCCGCAGCACATTGGGGTCGTCGATGGGGATCCTGGCGCCGAAGGGCGGATTGGTCAGCACGATGTCGAACGCGCCGAAGCGCAGGTCGGGGGGCGCCGTCGGCCGCGTCAACTCCAGACTGTTGGCGGTGAAGAGGTTGCCGTGGCCGTCGTTGTTGATCAGCATGTTCATCTTGGCGGCGCGGCGCAACTCAGGGTCGACGTCGATGCCGAACAGGCACTCCCGCGCGTACGCGGCGGCCTCGGCCAGGATCGGCCCGCTATTGCGGCGGCGGCGCAGCCCGGCCTCGTCGGTTGGCCCCAGCGCAGCGGCGCGCTGGGCGCGGAAGCGGTCGAGACAGGCCACGAGGAAGCGTCCGCTGCCGCAGGCGGGGTCGAGCACGCGCTCGCTCGGTTGGGGCGCCAGCATCTCGACCATGAACTCGACCACATTGCGCGGCGTGAAAAACTGCCCGCGCTCGCGCTTCATCGTCGTGGCGACCATAGCCTCGTAGGCCATGCCCTTGACGTCGACCTCGGCGTCGAGGAACTGGTAGCGCGCGATCTCGCCGGCGATCCAGGCGAGGTGGCGCGGCTCCAGTTCGAGCTCGTCACCGGGCCGGAACACATCACTCATGTCGGGGGCCGCTTTGACCTGCGCGAATAGCCCCTCGATGCGCGCGGCGATGGCCTGTTGGCCGGCGGTCTCGTTGCGCTCGGTTACACCGACCCAGAACTGGCGGCGGTACGACGTGCTGGCGCGCAGCTGGCGCTCATCGTATATCTTGCAGAAGATGAGCTTGACCAGCTCCGCGAAGGCGCGCGACGCCGTCATCGACTGGTTGCCGTAGAGGTAATCGTGGCAGCGCAGCACGGTCTCGCGCAGGTCCTCGGCCACGGCCACGCGCGCCACGCGGCGGTCGGGGCGGTCGAGGTCGTGCAGCGACTCACCGGCGCCGGGGAAGTCGGAGATCTCGACGAAGGACGACTCGATGGGGCCGGCGAGCTTGCGCACGTAGGCGATGTCGCGGCCATTGGTCCACAGGCCGAACTCGCACGCGGCGGCGCCGTCGAGCAGGTCTTTGAGGAACTCGACGCCGCGCTTGGCGTCGGTGGACTTCGTGCCGGGCGGCTGGACAACGACGATGCGCTCGGCGTGCTCCAGCGCATGAGGTCGGTGGGGGGCATAGACGACGAGGTCGGCGGGCTTCCTGGACGCCTTGCCGTTGGTGTACACGGGGATGGAGACATCGCGCTCCATGGCCTCGAGCGGGAAGTGATATTCGGCGGCCAGCACCCGGATCATGCGCTGCAGGAGTTGCTCTTTGTCGGTTGGTTTGCGCTCCTGGCCCGACAGGATGTCTACCAGGAGGTCTTCCTGTGAGTCCTCCTGACCCGTCGCGGCGTCGTCATGCTGCTGGGGCTCGTCGCTCATAACCTCTCGGTTCTGCTAGCACCGCTACTATTTGTCACATCCTACACTACTGTAGCGCATGCGCTAGGGAGATGGGAAGGAAGCGCCCACATGAACGTGTGGCGTAAGCGCGACATAGCAGACCTCCGCGCCCGGCCTCGCCCGGCGCTCGCCTTCAGCCTCAAGCGTGAAGTCGATAGCGCTAAGCGATTCCCGCTCGGCTTCCTCGCGCGTATCGGCGCTTCCATTGATGCCAAGAGCCGGTACGCGAAAGTTCCAGTTATTGCTCTCGTCGTCATAACGGTATTCTATGCGGATCCTCATTTTCGGCATGATCTATTCTAACGTGTTGGGCGCTATAGTATGAGCATGGCGTCGCCGAAGCTGTAGAAGCGATACTCCTCGGTGATGGCCTCGACGTACGCTTTATCAATAAGTTCCTTGCTGGCGAAGGCGCCGACGAGCAGCAGCAGGGTCGAGCGCGGCAGGTGGAAGTTGGTGATCAGACCGTCGACGGCGCGGAAGGTGTGGCCCGGCGTGATGAAGATGTCCGTCCAGCCCGCGTACGGGCGTAGCCCTTCGGGCGTCGCCGCGCTCTCCAGCACGCGCACGCTGGTGGTGCCGACGGCGATGACGCGCCGCCCTTCGTCGCGCGCGGCGTTCAAGGCGGCGGCGGTCGCCGTGTCGAGTTCGGCCCACTCGGCGTGCATGACGTGTTCCGCGACCTCCTCGTCGGCCATTGGCTTGAAGGTGCCGGCGCCGACGTGCAGCGTGACGTGGCGCAGCGCGACGCCGCGCGCCCGCAAGCGCTGGATCGTGTTGGGTGTGAAGTGCAGCCCGGCGGTGGGCGCGGCGACCGAGCCTTCGTCGCGCGCGTAGACCGTCTGGTAGCGCTCAGGGTCGCGCAGGGGCGCGTGGATGTAGGGGGGCAGCGGCGCCACGCCAACACGGTGAATGGTCGCGCGGACTGTGCCCTCGGCGGCGTGCAGGCGCAGGCGTCGCTCGCCGCCCTCCAGGCTATCGAGGACGGTGGCTGTAAGAAAGGGCGCTTCGTCGGGTACGCCGGCGTCGTATCCACTAGGAGCGCTGGCGTCGTATCTACTGGGAGCGCCGGCATCGGTCCGCGGACCGTCCAGCCGGCCCGCGTTCGTCGCCAACGTGTCTGACGCCCGCGGATCAGCTTCGCCGCGACCGTTTGCCGGCTGGAAGCCGGCGCTCCCAGTAGATACGACGCCAGCTGTCTGGGGGGGCCGGCCGTCGAGCAGGAGTGTCTCGCCGGGACGGATGCGCCGACCGGGACGGACCAGCGCGATCCACACGTCGGGGCCGGCCTCGTCGTCCTCGCGCAGCAGCAGTACTTCGACGGCGCCGCCCGATCCGGTGCGCCGGCCGTAGAGCCGGGCCGGCAGCACGCGGCTGTTGTTGGCGACGAGTACGTCGCCGGGACGCAGCAGGTCGGGCAGATCGTGGAAAATGTGGTGATCCATGCCGCCTGTCGCACGGTCCAGCACGAGTAGCCGTGCGCTGTCACGCGGCTCGACGGGCGTTTGGGCGATGAGGCGTGGGGGTAGGTCGTAATCGTAGTCGGACACGCGCATGGCGTTGTGGTCCATCTAGGTCGAGACAGATCGAAAATACTCCTTTAGTATACCCCCGGCTGTGCTATCATCGAGCTATGCGTATCGTCATTATGGGCTGCGGACGCGTGGGCGCGCACCTCGCCAACACCATGCATCGCGAGCATGAGATCACAATCATCGACCAATCGGTCCACGCCTTTGAGCGCCTGTCCCCCGAGTTCTCGGGACGCACCGTCGTGGGGCCGGGCGACGACCCCGACGTGCTCGCGAGGGCCGGCATCGAGCAGGCCGACGCCTTTGCCGCGCTGACCAATCTCGACAACGCGAACATCATGGGCAGCGAGATGGCGCGTGAGTTGTTCCACGTTCCGCGCGTGATCACCCGCGTCTACGATCACGACCGCGAAGATACCTACCATGAACTCGGCCTCGAAACGATCTGCCCGACCGAAGAGGGCGCCCGTTTGCTTGAAGAGATAGTGACTAGTGTTTAGTGTTTAGTGACTAGTGTTTAGCGTCTAGTGGTCCGAGAGACAACTAGACACTAGTCACTAAACACTAGGAGTTGCCATGTACATCATCATCGCCGGCGCCGGTAAGGTCGGGTACTACCTTGGCAAGGAGTTGCTGGCCGACGGGCACGAGGTTTTGGTCATCGAGCGCGACTACAAGCGGGCGCAACAGGCGGCCGGCCAGCTCGGTGAGGGCTCCGTGATGCGCGGGCAGGCCGACGAGGCCGTGACGATGGAGCGCGCGGGGGTGAATCGCGCCGACATTGTGATCGCGGTGACGGGCGACGACGAGGACAACCTGGTTATCTGCCAGGTGGCGCGACGGCGCTTCAACGTGCCGCGCACGATCGCGCGCGTCAACAATCCGCAGAATGAGGAACTCTTCCACCGGCTGGGCATTGATGTTACCGTGAGTTCGACCAAGCTCATCCTGTCGCTGATCGAGCAGGAGTTGCCCAGCCGGCCTTTTATCCCCTTGGTACACCTGCGCTCGATTGGCATGGAGATCGTCGAACTCAACGCGCTCACCAACTCGCCGCTTATTGGCCGGCGCGTTGGCGATCTGCATCTGCCGCCCAACAGCACCATCTCACTGATCATGCGCGGCAGCGAAACGGTTATCCCTACCCCCGATACGGTCGTGGAGCCCGATGACAAGCTGATCGGCTTCGCGCCGATGGCTCAGGAGGGCGAGTTGGTCCAGGCCGTCCAGCAGACGTAGTAGCCAGCTACCCGGCTACTCAGGGTTAGCGATCGAGCCGGCGAACAACACCGTACCCGTCGCGCTGTCCCTGATCGCGCGCAGGAATGGGCGGTCGACGACCATGGTGAAGCCTTGTACGACAGCGGACGTGGTAATGCCGACCGATGTCGCGGCCGCCGCTGTCGTGCCCTCTTCGTCGACCTCCATCAGCGCCGTATGATCGACCGCGCTGATGCGCGCGTGCGGAGCCGCGGTCATATGGCTGAAATCCGCCTGTCCACCGAAAGCCTCGCCCATGCCCAAGGCGATCAGGGCCTCGTTGAGGCGGTGGCTATAATCCACTTTGAAGCGCGGCAGGAGGATCGTCCCATGCATGACGCTGAACCGCGCCAGCCAGGAGTCCCAGTTGGCGGAGGTCAGCCGCGCGTGCAACTGTGCGAGACCGGGGCCCTTGGTGGGGAGTAGGATAACCATGCTCCATTGTCCATTGCCGTAGGGGAGGCTGATGCCCTGGAAGCCGTCGCCTTGATAGTACGAGAACGAGCCGGTACGCGTCATCATGGGTAGGGATTTTTGCTGGCCGTCCGGCAGGGTGAAGGGCCGCTTCCGCGTCTGCTTTTTATCGAATGGAATCGTCCAGCGTCCCTTAAAGTAAATCGCGTTGATGAGGTACAGGATGGCGCCGGGATTGATCCTGCCAGGCACGATCCGCGCGACCTTGCCACGCGTTTCGCGATCGACCCAGTCGTTGATGGTCGCGGCGGCGCGCGGATCGGCGAAGTCGAGCGTCGTGGCCTCGGCGTTGTAGTAGTGTTTTAGCGCCGCCACGAACGCCGGATCGAACGCGAAGCCCTGGCGCGACCACAGAGAGTTGGCGACCGTAAGCTCGACGTGCGGATCGCGGCCGTGCAGAGCGGTCGCGAGCGCGGCGTAGTCCCCGTCGACCTCCCGGACGCCCATCCCCTGTAGCCCCAATGTCGTGGCCATGGCCTGCCGCGTGGCGCCTGCCGCGCCGTTATAGGTCATGGCGAGGGCGGTGGCGACGCTTGATGGCGAGATAAAGACGTTTTGGTCGGGCTGCCGCGTGACGAGGCCGTTCAGGAGCCGGAAACCGAAATCGCGCGTCGCCGCGACCAGTCGCTCCGAGACGCGCGGGCCGGCGTCGTGTCCCGTGTCCGCACTCCCCCGCGCCAGGGCGTACCGCGGGTCGAAGCCGTCCGCAGCGCCCAGGGCGCCAAGCGCCGCGAGGGTGGCCAAAACGGCTTGCCGCCGGCTATACCGTCGATGTTGCATGACCATATCCCGCTATCCTCCTCGTCCTCCGCCGCATACAATACTATAACGTAGCTGTCTCCGCTGATATAACGTACGACGCGCTTCCGAGGTAACAAGAGGCGAGGGGAGTTACTCTTCAAACCTAACGATTAGACCTAGCAGTTGGACGAAGGCGACGGCTTGCGCGGGGTCGATGATGGCGCCGCGCAGGTCGTCCGCCTTGACCTTCAACCCTTCGATCCGTGACCCTCTGAAATCGGCCCCGGCCAGCTTCGCGTCCTGCATATCGACGTCGCGCAGGTCGCAGCGATCGAACACGACGCCAGAGAGATCCGCGTCGTGAAAAGACGCCTCGTGCAGGTCGCAGCGCTCGAAGCGCACGCGCTTGAATGTCGCGGACCAGAACAGCGCGAACGCGCCGTTGCAGTCTCTGAAGACGGTGTCCTGGATGCGCGCCTCGCCGGCCTTGAAGCCCAGCAAGCGGCTCTCGACAATCTCGACGCGGGTCAACTGTGCCTTGGGCCAGTCGGCCTCGGCCAGATCGCAGGTGTCGAAGCGCGCGTCGCGCACATGTAACGCGCTCACATGCGATCCGTTCAGCCGCACACGCTCGAAACGCGCCTCCTCGAAGGTGACGTCCCGCGCGGCCTGTCCCGCGAGTTGCGCGTGCGCGAGGACGATCTCGGCGTAGATGCCGTGGTCGGCAAGTACTCCATCGGACAGTTCCGTGATGGGTGGCTTTTTCGGTAGGTGAGGCGCCGCGATCTCCGGCTTAGATTTCTGGTTTTTGCTTGGCATTGCTCATTCTACGTTCGACCGAATACCTCTTGCTGTATGTCTGACGTTACGATTCGTACCGTCGGGGATGCGAGATTGCCTTCGACCCACAGAACAGCGCTGTGGTCTGTCGGCGCGGGGCCGTCGAGCGCGGCCCATTCCGCTAGCGTGAGCGCATGGTCCCAAGGGCAAACCATGGGCGAGAGCACTAAACGCCAGACCAGTAGGTTGGAGCCACTAGTCTTTCCCAAAGCAGCCAGAACACGCCGTGCCTGTGTGATCGCGCCGCTTTCGTCTTCTTGTAGCAAGAAGATAAACGTCTGTAGGCCTTGTCGTTGGCCGATCACTGTTTCCGGAAATTGGGACAGCGTGACTTTCCACGCATTGTGCAACGCCTCCTCGAACGCGTCGAAAGACGCGAAGGGATGTGGCCGTGTTGATGGGGAGATGGAAGGCGTGTCTAGATGTAAAAGTACGCTATCGTGATTGCCCGTACTTAGATTGCTAAGCGCGTCAGCTAAAGTGGTACCGCCAGTTTGCCAGTACATGTCATCATCGTCGCGATTATTCACGGACCCATATCTCCTTCTGATGAGGGCTAAAGAGGATGTAAGGCGCGGTTGGAGGCCTTAATCCCAACGTCGTACTGGCTATACGTCCGGCGCCTCCTGGCAAGGCTTTAATCTCGTCGGAGAGCGTAACGACCGGTGAGCCATCAATGTCATGGCGCGCCCGCGACCTGATGTAACTCTCCAAGTCGGCGCGTCCATCTATCACGACGTCAATGTCACTGCGGGTTGTGCCGGGCGCGTCAATTGGATCTTTGCCGATGGGGAGATTGGCATAGATGTTGCGCCCTCGCCCTTCGGCACGGCTTCCTCCTACGACTATCCGCGTGTTGTACTTATCAGCGATACGTTGGAGTTCGATCCTCTCGACAGGAGTTAGAGTTCCATCATCGCTGCCTTTGCCAACAGTATCGCTCATCATGCATCATGTCGCGCGGTGATGCGCCGTACCAACTCGGTGGTGGAGCGGCCGGGCAGGAACGAGAGCACGGCGACGCGGCCGCCGTAGCCGCGGCAGACGGCCGCTTCGGGCAGGTAGCCGGGCGCGTCGGGCGGGGCGGCGGGGTCGTAGTCGCCGCCCTTCACATAGATGTCGGGGCGCAGCCGCGCGACAAGGCCGCTCGCGATGTCCTCGTGGAAGGGCACGACGAGGTCGACGCAGGCTAGCGCGGCGACGACGGCCATGCGGTCCTCCAGCGGCATGAGCGGACGTGACGGACCTTTGCGGCGGCGCACCGAGTCGTCGCCGTTCATGCCGACGACAAGCAGGTCTCCTTGCGCGCGCGCCTCTTGCAGGTAGCGCACATGGCCGGCGTGCAGTAGGTCGAAGACGCCGTTGGTCAGCACGATCGTCTGTCCAGCCGCGCGCGCGCCGGCCAAGGCGTCACTAGCCGCGTCGACTGACGCTACGATCTTACGGTCGGTATGGGTGACGGCGTTGGTATCGGTCACGCGCTACAGCCCGGCCACGGCCAGGATAGCGTCGAGGGTGGGCGCGATCACGGGCGCGGCGGGCGCGCGCTCGACGGCGAAGGCGGGGTCTTTGAGCCCATGCCCGGTCAAGACACACACGGCGGTCCCGCCGCGCGGCAGGCGGCCCAGGCGCGCCAGCTTGAGCAGTCCGGCCACGGAGGCGGCCGAGGCGGGCTCGGCGAAGACGCCCTCTTCACGGGCCAATAGCTCGTAGGCCGCCGTTATCTCGTCGTCGGTGACGGCCTCGATCAGGCCGCCCGACTCGTCGCGCGCGGCCGTGGCTAGGTGGCGGCTGGCTGGGTTGCCGATGCGGATGGCCGTGGCGCGCGTGGCCGGTTCGGCGATGACGGTATCGCGCACGATCGCCGCCGCGCCCTCGGCCTGGAAGCCATACATGCAGGGGAGGGCGGGGATATAGCCGTCATCGCGGTAGCGGCGGAAGCCCATCCAGTAGGCCGAGATATTGCCGGCGTTGCCGACGGGGATGGCCAGGATATCGGGCGCCGCGCCGAGTTCGTCGCAGATCTCCCAGGCGGCGCTCTGCTGGCCTTGCAGGCGGTAGTGGTTGATCGAGTTGACGACCGTGACGCCGCCGTGCGCGTCGAGTTCGCGCACCAGGCGCAACGCATCGTCGAAGTTACCCTGGATGGAGAGCACGCGCGCGCCGTAGGCGAGGGCCTGAGCCAGCTTGCCCAGGGCGACGTAGCCGTCGGGGATGAGCACGAGGGCGCTGAGGCCCGCGCGCGCGGCGTAGGCGGCGGCGGCGGCGCTGGTGTTGCCCGTCGAGGCGCAGACGACCGCGCGCGCGCCGTCCTCGGCTGCCTTGGCCACGGCGAGGACCATGCCGCGGTCCTTGAACGAGCCGGTGGGGTTGGCGCCTTCACACTTGAGGAACACGCGGTCGAGCCCCGTCCGGCGTTCGATGGCGGGGGCGCGCACGAGCGGCGTATTCCCTTCGCCAAGCGTGAGGGTGGGCGTGGCCGCCGTGAGCGGCAGGAGATGGCCGTAGCGCGCCAGGATACCGGGTCTGCTCATGGGGTTCGGGGCGTCGGGGCCGTTGGGCGAGCCGGCGCGGACGCTACGATTCGACGAGACGATCATATATGTAGTTTCCTAACACTTTGAGCGCGCCTGTGACCGGGACGGCCAGGAACATACCCAGGATGCCGCCGAGCGTCGCGCCGCTGAGCAGCGCGAACAGGATGAGCACGGGGTGCAGCTTGACGGCGTGCCCGACGACGTTGGGGATAACCAAATAGTCCTCGATTTGGCGCATGATAAAGAAGACGAGGGCGACGATCAGGGCGAAGCCGGGATGCTGCAGCCCGAATCCGGGCGGACCGATGAGGGCCACGAGCGTCACCAAGGCGATGGCGAAGAAGGGGCCGATGATGGGGAAGATTTCGAGGAACCCGACGATAGGGGCGAGCACGATGGCGAAGCGTACGCCCAGGATAGAGAGGACGATCAAGCTAGCCGTCGACATAATGAGGATCAGAATCACTTCGGCGCGCAGGTACTCGCTGAGGACGCGGTTGATGTCGCGGCCGAGACCTCCCACATCGTCGCGCTGCGCCGCCGGGATACGCGCCCGCACCCACCCGCGCAGACGCGCCCCGTCGAGCAGCAGATAGATGGTGCTGAGGAGAAAGGTGAGAAACTGCAACAGGCCGTTGAGGGTCCCCGTGGCCGCTGATAGGCCGCCGTGGAGCAGCAGCCGTGGCGAGTCGACGATAGCTGTTTGCGCGTTACGCACGATCTGCGTGACCTGTATGGGGATACCCAGCACCGTCGGTGTCCCCGCGTTGGGCAGATAGCTCGTGGTGATATAGTTGTTGATGAGCGTCAGGCTGTTGGCGAAGGACACGACATCGTTTCGTAGCGTGCCGGCAGCAGCCGTCACGCCCCAGGCGGCGAGGCCCGCCAGGACAAGCACGACTAGGCCCACGCTGATCCCGTGGCGCAGCCGCAAGCGCGTCTCGACCATGCCCACGATCGGGTTGAGGATGTAGGCGAGGACGGCGGCCCAGATGAAGGGCTGCAGCACCGAGCGCGCCGCCGTCAGGAACAGCGCGACGACGACGACAACGCCGAGCGCCAAGTAGAGGCGCGCGCGCGGCGAGAGGGGGCGGCGCGCGGCGCGCGGTGAGATCGCCGGTACGCTCGTGGCGTCCCGCTCGATGGGTGTAGCCTCCGGCATAACAGGGGTACCGACGCCACATGGCGGCGCCGTGCCCTCCTCATCGCCCCTGAGCCGCGCGCCGACCTGTGACGTCACGGGCGCATCGTCAGGACGTGGCGAAATATCGGAGCGCGGCGCGGAGTCTGTCCTCATCGCTGAGCCCTCCCTGTGGCGGCGCACTATGGAGCGCCTCGGCCGCTTCCGCTGCGGAATACCCCAATCCTACCAGCACGGCGGCGAGCTCGTTGTCCCCCGATGTGGACGACGCGGGCGGCGCGCCCCCCGCGGACGCGTCGCCGGTGGGCGATCCAACGCCCACGAGCTTGCCTTTCAGTTCCAATATAACGCGTTGGGCCGTTTTTCGCCCGATTCCGGGTACGCGCGTCAGCGCATCGATCTTTTCGCCCTCGATCGCGTCGTATACGGCGGCGGGCGAGAGCACCGTGAGCATCAGTTGGGCCGCGCGTGGCCCGACTCCCGAGACGCCGATCAGGCGCAGGAACACTTCGCGCTCCTCGCGCGAACCAAAGCCGTAGAGCGCCATGATATCCTCGCGGATATATAGGTGGGTAAGCAGGGTTACATCGGCGTCCTGCTCACCCAGGGCGTTCAAGGTAGAACCCGTCGTGTTGATGCGCAGGCTGATGGGGCCGATGCCCAGCTCGACCCAATCGATGCCGCGCCCCTCCACGCGGCCGCGCACGCGCTCAATCATCGCGTCACGCGGGGCATAGTATGGAACAAAGTATGACGTATCATCGCGCGGCGCTGTCTGTTAAGGCGCTGATCCGCGCGCTGTGCGCGTGGCAGATGGCGACGGCCAGGGCGTCGGCGGCGTCGTCGGGGCGCGGCACAGCGCGCAGATGTAGTAGCGTGGTGGTCATGAGTTGCACTTGTTCCTTGGTCGCTCGACCATAGCCGACGACGGCGCCCTTCACTTGCGGCGGCGTATATTCGTACACGCGTACCCCGGCTTGCGCCGCCGCGAGCAGCGCGACGCCGCGCGCCTGTCCGACGGCGATGGCCGTGCGTACGTTCGTATTAAAGAATAACTCTTCCACGGCGACGGCGTCGGGCTGGTGTTGCGCGATGAGCGTGACCAGCCGCGCGTGTAGCGAGCACAGGCGCTCCGCGGGCGGCGTCCCCTTCGGCGTCGTCAACACGCCGTAGTCGCCGACCGTGAGCGCCCCGCCACGTTCGGCGACGGTCACGAACCCATAGCCCATGATCGCCGTGCCGGGGTCGATGCCGAGGGTCAGCACGGGCGCCTCCGACTATCGACTCGCGTTTTCGTACTCGGCCATCAACTCCTCGCTGAGGTCGACGTTGGCGTGCACGCGCTGGATATCGTCGAGGTCTTCGAGCCGCTCGATGAGCTTGAGCACCTGCGGGGCCTTCTCGCCGTCGAGTTCGACGGTTGTCTGCGGGATGACGGTGGCCTCGGCGTCCGTAACTTTGAAGCGCTCGGCCAGCGCGCGGCGTATGTCGTCGAGGGCGCCCGTCTCGGTATAGACCGTGACGTCCGTGCCATCGACATTGACATCGAGCGCTCCGGCGTCGATGGCCGCCAACTCGATGTCCTCGGGGCTCTTTCCATCGGCGTCGATCGAGATAACCCCGCGTGGCTCGAACATCCAGGCGACGGAGCCGGTCTCGCCCATGTTCCCGCCGTTGCGCGAGAACACGTTGCGCACCTCGGCGACGGTGCGGTTGCGGTTGTCGGTTACGGCCTCCACGAGGATGGCCACGCCGCTGGGGCCATAGCCCTCATAGGTGATCTCGTCGAGATGCGCGCCCTCTCCGATACCGGCCGCGCGCTGGATAGCGCGCTGGATGTTGTCGAGGGGCATGTTATTGTCGCGCGCCTTCTGGACGGCCAGGCGCAAACGGAAGTTGGCGTCGGGGTCGGGCGTACCCGAGCGTGCGGCGACGGTAATCTCACGCCCCAGTCGTGTGAACAACTGGCCCCGCCGCGCGTCGTTGACGCCCTTTTGCCGGCGGATCTGGCTCCATTTCGAGTGTCCGGACATCGTTTCCTCCAATTAATAGTCAGTAGTCGGTAGTCAGTAGTCAGAAGACGGGGCCGGCAATCGTGTGGATGGGCAACCGTGGGGGAGGATGCGATGGCAGGATGTCTCATCGTCCCACTGACTACCGACTACTGACTACTGACTACTGCCGTAGGCATATTGTATCACGACGGCCTATGCTCGCCGACATCGCCGCGCAGGATGGCGAGGGCGTGGGGCAGTACGGGCAAGATAGCATCAAGGCATTCGCGCACCCCTTTGGGCGACCCTGGCAGGTTGACGATCAGCGCGCGTCCGCGCGTTCCCGCCGTGGCCCGCGAGAGCGCTGCCGTGGGCGTTTTCTGGAGCGTCAGCGCGCGCATCATCTCAGGCAGGCCGGGGACGGGGCGCTCAATCACATCGGCCGTGGCCTCGGGCGTGACGTCGCGCGGGCTGAGGCCGGTACCGCCGGTCGTCACGACGAGCGCGTAGCCGTCCCCGTCGCACCAGCGGCGCAGGATCGCGGCGATCTCACCGCGGTCGTCGGTGACGACGAGGCGCGCGCCCACGTCGACGTTATTGGTTTCCAGCAACTCCTGAGCGACGCGCCCGCTCTCGTCGTCGCGCTCGCCGCGCGCGCCCTTCGTGCTTACGGTCAGGATCGCCGCGCTGTAGCGTGCTCCGCTCTCCACGTCTATGCCTCCTTTCGCCTATTATCCGCAGACCCGTATTTACTGGGAGCGCCAGCGTCAATCCGCTGATTGTCCAGCCGACAACCGGTCGCCGCGCCTAATTGCTTTCGTTGTTGAAACCTTGAGCCTCGTCCGCCGCATGGGGCGTGAGCATGTCCATCGCATCCCGTTCGGCGGTCGCTTCGTGTAAGCGCAAAGCTGCCTCGATATGCGGAAGGGCGCCCAGGTCCTTGTTTCGTGCCGAGGCGCGCTTGTTCACGATAAGACCTGCCAAGTTTAGGACCGGATTGACTTTTTCCTGATTTAGCAAGAGGAATAGATGCCGTGGGTCTACCATGGTGTATCGTCAGATGGTGTATCGGAGATTGGAACGAGTGGCCGCTGTGGTTGATATGGATACACCCGTCCCGTGGCACGGGCCTGAGCCGCCGCCTCAGCGAACGCGCGCATAGCCAACCACTCATCCAGACATTCATCCGGCGATTTGCCCATCTGGACGCTTGACAGACTAAGATCCACGCCCCAGGCGGCTAACTCGCGTAGGCGGATGGCGCGTTGTTCCGGCGTGAGGGGCTCGGCAGACCCCAGGATTCTCTGTTCGTCTACGTTCAAGTCAACCTCTCTTACTTACCATTGTGCCGAACATCGCGGTCAGTCGAAGGTGGGCTCACACGTCCATCCGTAGGAGCGTGCGAAGCGCCATAGTGGCCTCCCCTTACGCGCCCCATTGTCATAGTCATACTCACAATTTTAACACCGTTCCTACCGTTTATCTACCTCATAACAGGCCGGCCTGCTCGGCTGGCTAATGGACCGGCGCATGACCGGCGAAGACAGGACGATCGAGGTCGTAAGGTCGCCGTAGGGCGTCAGGCGGTCGAGCAGCGCTTCCAGATGCGCCACGTCGGCGACGGCGACTTTCATGATATACGAGTCGTTGCCCGTGATGCGATGGCACTCCACGATCTCGGGTATGGTCGTGGACAGGCCAGCCACCGCCGCGCACCGTCCGCCAGCCGCGTTGATGCGGATGATGGCCATCAGCGGCAGACCAATCTTATCGGGCCGTACGTCGGCATGGTACCCCGCGATGACACCGGCGTCTTCCATGCGGCGCACGCGCTCCGCGACAGCCGGCGGCGTGAACCCCACGCGCCGTCCAAGCTCGTTGTACGACAGCCGCGCGTCCTCTTGCAGCAGGCTCAGGATATGCCAACTTGTCGGGTCGAGCAGCCTATTGTTATCAAGGGTCATTTCTGTTTTTACCCCCACGTTATTCGCCATTTTTACTGTATCACTTTTTATCGTGTATTCAAATATGCGCCACTACCCCTTATCATGAGGAGGATGGAGGAGATATGTATGCAGCAGTTCGACCTTGCCCACCTGGTTGCCGCGCGGGACGCGTCGGAGCGTCCTTATCTGGAATTCTTACGCGTGCCGTCGCTCAGTGCCGGTCTGTACGTGCTGCCGGCCGAGGGGGTCGACCCGCAGCAGCCGCATAGTGAGGACGAGGTGTACTACGTCGCGTCCGGCCGTGGGCGTATCCTGGTTGGGACGGAAGACAGAGACGTGGGCCCCGGCGCGGTCGTCTACGTGCCGGCCGGTGTCGAGCACCGCTTCCACACTATCGCTGAAGAGCTCACCATAGTCGTCTTCTTCGCGCCCGCCGAATATACGCAAGCGGCGCTCGGCGATGGACCCGTGGGAGGCGCGTCATGCTAGGGCAGGCGCGCGCACGGTATGCTCTACCTGCATTCTCTAGCGAACGGTCGATGGTCTTGCTGACGCTGTTCGCCGTATACGTCGTGTGGGGATCGACCTACCTGGCCATGCGCTTCGCGTTGCAGGGGTTTCCACCGTTCATTATGGCGGGGCTGCGCTTCGTCGTCGCGGGCGGCGCGCTGTTTCTCTATCTGCGTGCGCGCGGCGCGCCCCTACCACATCTTAAACAGAGCGCGGCGGCGGTGCTGGTCGGGGCGCTCCTGCTGGTGGGCGGCAACGGCGGCGTGGCGCTGGCCGAGCAGCGCGTTTCCTCGGGGCTGGCCGCGCTGGGCGTGGCGACGGTGCCGCTCTGGGCGGTGCTCTTCGGGGGGCTGTGGCGGCGCTGGCCGCGCCGGCTGGAGTGGGGCGGCCTCGCGTTGGGCTTCGCCGGCATCGTCCTGCTCAACGTACAGGGCGATCTGCGGGCCAACCCGATCGGCGCGCTGACGCTGTTGTTAGCAGCGGCAAGTTGGGCGCTGGGCTCGGTCTGGAGCGGGCATCTGGCGTTGCCGGAGGGCATGATGGGCACGGCGGTCGAGATGCTGGGCGCCGGCGTGTTGCTCTTGCTGTGCGGCGCGGTGTTCGGTGAGCGGATACATGGCGTCCCATCCGTGTCGTCTATGAGTGCGCTGCTCTATCTCACCGTGTTCGGTTCGCTCATCGCGTTTAGTTCCTACACCTACCTGTTGCGCCATGTGCCGCCTACGCTGGCGACGAGCTACGCCTACGTCAACCCGCTCGTCGCCGTCGGCCTCGGCGCCGCGCTGGCGGGGGAGCGCGTGACGCTGGTGGAGTTGCTGGCGATGCCGGTTATTTTGGCCGGCGTCGTGCTGGTAGTGTTGGGGCGAGCGCGTGCGTAGACTTGTGGGAGGACCAATGATCCAGTTGCCACCGGACGCGACTTTGCTTATTATCGACGTCCAGCAGGGCTTCGACGACCCCCGTTGGGGACGGCGCAACAACTTCGGCGCCGAGGGCAACGTGGCCCGGCTGCTCGACGCCTGGCGGGACGCGTCGCGGCCGATCATCCATGTCCGGCATCTCTCCAGCGAGGAGGGCTCGCCGTTGCGGCCCGGTCAGCCCGGCTACGCCATCAAGGACGAGGCGCGGCCGTTGCCGGGTGAGCCGGTCGTCCAGAAGAGCGTCAACAGCGCGTTCATCGGGACCGACCTGGAGGCGCGGCTGCGCGCGGTGGGCGTGACGACGCTGGTCATCGCCGGCCTGACCACCGACCACTGCGTCTCGACCACCACGCGTATGGCCGGCAACCTCGGCTTCACGGCCTACGTCGTGTCCGACGCCACGGCGACGTTCGACCGCACCGGCCCGGACGGACGCCGCTATGACGCCACGACCGTCCACGACCTCGCGCTGGCCAGCCTGCACGGCGAGTTCGCCACGGTGATTACGACCGCCGACGTGCTGGCCTGTCGCCAGAACTGCGCCTAACCCGCATTATTCATGACTACCCGTGGTGAATAATCCAAGCTAATCGACGTGAGCCAACGATGCCCAGAACCGCCAGGGCTCGCTTCGCCGCTCACCAGCGTAGGGAGTATGATCAGGATGCGTGTAATTTTAGGACACAGTGGCATTAGGATAACAGTAGCAGATATCGTGGGGTGCGCGCCACTTTTTCGCGTCTCTGCTGGGAGCGCCGGCTTCCAGCCGACTGGCCATCGCGGGTGAGCGTATTGGTGGTGGCACACCGCGCGGTCACGACCGTCTGCCGGCTAGAAGCCGGCGCTCCCAGCAGAGACGACGCGCGCCTCAGTGACCAGCGCGAAAATGTGGCGCGCACCCGATATCGTGCGGTTCTTAGGGTGTGGGTGGAGTGGGGCACGGCGTGGTATCCTGAGTCATGGGCCTGTCCTTTCGTGGCTGAGCGGGTGTCGTACAACCGTCCACTCTACCAAGGATGCAGGTCATTTTTCGTGCCCCACCGCAAAAAGCCACACTCCAGGGGCGTATCACCATACGCCCCCTACGTACCTGTTTGGACTTCCCGAATTTTTGCCATGCGACGGCGGTCGCGGGCCTAGTTGGTAGGAGACATCAAGATGGTCGCGGCAGCGAAGAACATGCAAGAGATCGACCTCGACGAGAAGATGCGCTCGTCGTACCTCGATTACGCCATGAGCGTGATCGTGCGCCGCGCCTTGCCCGACACGCGCGATGGGCTCAAGCCGGTCCACCGCCGCGTGCTCTATGGCATGGCGCAGATGGGCCTGCGCCAGAGCGCGCCCTTCCGCAAGAGCGCCGCGATCGTCGGTGAGGTGCTTGGTAAGTACCACCCGCACGGCGACGCCTCGGTCTACGACGCGCTCGTGCGCATGGCGCAGGATTTCAATATGCGCTACCCGCTCGTGCAGGGTCAGGGCAACTTCGGCTCCGTCGACGGCGACAACCCCGCCGCGATGCGCTACACCGAGGTGCGCCTGACCGGCCTGGCCGAGGAGTTGCTGGCCGACATCGAGAAGGCTACCGTCCCCTTCGTCGACAATTTCGACGGCAAGTTCCAGGAGCCGACCGTGCTGCCCGCGCGGCTGCCCGCCCTGCTGCTCAACGGCTCGGACGGCATCGCCGTGGGCATGGCCACCAACATCCCGCCGCATAACCTGGGCGAACTCGTCGACGCCATCACCGTGCTCGTCGACAACCCCGCCGCGTCTGTTGAGGAGTTCCTGGCCGTGATGCCGGGCCCCGACTTCCCCACCGGCGGCTATATTATGGGCCGTGAGGGCATCGCGCAGGCCTACGGCACGGGCAATGGCAAGATCACCCTGCGCGCCGTCACCAGCATCGAGAAAGACCACAAGGGCCGCCAGTCCATCATCGTCACCGAGCTGCCCTATCAGGTCAACAAGGCGCAGCTGATCGAGAAGATCTCTGAGCTGGTGCGCGAGCGCAAGGTCGAGGGTATCGCCGCCATGCGCGACGAGAGCGACCGCAACGGCATGCGCGTCGTGATCGAGGTCAAGAGCGGCGTCCAGCCCAATACCGTCCTCAACACGCTGCTGGGCAAGACCAACCTGCAAATCACCTTCGGCATCAACATGCTTGGACTCGTCGATGGCGCGCCGCAGACGCTCCCGCTCAAGCGCGCCCTGGCCGTGTTCATCGACCACCGCAAGGACGTCATTCGCCGCCGCACCGAGTTCGACCTCGACGAGGCCAACGACCGCCTGCATGTGTTGCAGGGCCTCAAGATCGCCATCGACAACCTCGACGAGGTCATCCGGGTCATTCGCGCCTCCAAGAACCGTGACGCCGCGACCGAGGGCCTGGTGAGCTCGCTCGATCTAACCGTCATCCAGGCCCGCGCCATCCTCGACATGCCGTTGGGCCGGTTGGCCGCGCTGGAGCAGCAGAAGATCGTCGACGAATTGCGCGAGGTCGCGGCGCTGGTGCGCGAGTTGGAGAGCATCCTGGCCTCCAAGACCAAGCTGCTCAACATCCTCAAGCGCGAGTTGCGTGAGCTCAAGGACAAGTACGGCGACGAGCGCCGCACGCGCATCCTCGACGCGGGGGCTAAGGATGCGCCCACGCACGTCGAGGACCTGGTGCCGCGCGGCAAGACCACCGTGGCGCTGACGCTGGGCGGCTACGTCAAGCGGCTCGACGATGGTAACGGCAGCGGGCGCAACGCCGGCCGCGACCCCATCATCTCGTACGTCGACGCGGGCACGCGCGACACGTTGCTGCTGTTCAGCGCGCGCGGGCAGGTCTACGGCGTGCCGGTGCACCGCATCGGAGCCGTGGCCAAGCGCTCCGATAAGGGCGCGGCGGCCGCCTCGCTGGTCGACCTCGCCGCGGACGACCACATCGTCGCGGCTATCGCGGTGAGCGACACCCCCCCGCCGTTCCTGGTGTTCGCGACCAAGCACGGGCAGGTCAAGCGATCGGCCACGGGCGAGTACACCGGGGCTCGTGGGGCGGGCATCGCGGCGCTGCGCCTGGACGAGGGCGACGAACTGGTGGCCGTCGACACGAGCGACGGCGAGTCCGACATCCTGCTCTCCACACGCGGGGGCAAGGCCATCCGCTTCAAGGAGGACGAGGTGCGCCCGACCGGACGCGTCGCGGGCGCCATGCGCGGCCTCAAGCTGGACGACGGCGATGAGTTGGCGCGCGGCCCCCTCGTGGTCACGCCGCGGCTCCCGCTGGTGGCGACCTTCACCGACACGGGCTACGCGCGGCGCACACCGCTCGACGACTACCCCGTGCAGGGACGCGGCGGCGGCGGCGTCAAGGCCATGTCGCTCGGCGGTAAGGGCGGCAAGCGGGTAAGCGCGGTGCTGTTCGTCACCAAAGGCGGCGACTTCGAGTGCACCGTCGACTCCGGGACGGGCCCGAAGGTCGCCGTCGTCGACGGCGCGGACATCCCCGTGGCCGACCGCGCCAAGATCGGCGTGCAGATCACCGAGCCCGTCCTCGCCGTCTGCCCTAGCCTCGGTTCGGTGCGTTAACGCCCGCGACTGCCTCCCCAGACGGAACCCCGATGGCAAACGACACCGGCTGACGGTCCTACCTTACCTGTCACCTTGTGGCCCGACGCCTTCGCGGTCGGCGACATCGCGGGGAGGATGCGCCCCAATACGCGCCCAGAGTCGGCGCGCGCGTACCACGAGAGGGCGATTGAGCTTAAGCGCGATCACCGTCGCGCGGCCGGCCGGTGTCCGGCCCACAATGTAGTCGCCGGCTGGCGTCCAGGCGAAATGCTCACGCCAGTTGTGCTGTCGAGGATTGAACAACGGTACGCTCTCCCCGGTCATGGGGTCGAGCGCCGACACGCGGTCCCCCTTGAAACCGTTGCAGTCCGAACAGGCCAACCACAGGTTTTCTTCCGTGGTCGGGCCACCGTGGGCCTCGGGGATGAGGTGGTCGATCTCCATCGCCGTGCCGACGACGCGCTCGGCGGTGAGGCAGTATCCGCACCGATAGCGCGCTTGACGCGCCACGCGCTCCCGCAACGCGGCGGGAATGCGTGTGGTACTCACCGTGTGAGCGGTTCCAAGAGGGCGGAAACGTCACGGCCGCGCTCTTGGAGCCTAGCGAGCGCGTCCGCCCGCACCAGCATGGCCCGTTCATACTGATGCAGCAGCGTTTCGGCCATGCGCTGCTCGTCAACCGTCAAACTCTCGCGTTGACGCCTGTCGTTCAGATCCTCCAGGTGCGCGGCTGCGGCGGGCGAAAGGCGGCTGGAGCGGGCCACCTCCCAGAGCGCATCATCAGGTAGTGTTTCCAGGGGCGCCAGAGCGGCGGCAACGTCGGCGGGCAGCGGCTCGTCGTCAATGACAATAGATCCCATCAATGCCTCGACGAGTTCATCCTCGACGCTGCGCTGTGTGCGCTGGGCTCGTTCTTGAAGCCGCGTGTAGAGTTCGCGCGGTACACGCACGGTCACGGATTCGACGGTCATGGCCCTTGTCTCCTCCTTGCTATCTATGTACGAGCCTGTAAGGGCGCGCACGACGTTGTCCATCGCACGACCTCACCCATCGTCATCCTATAATATTATCGTACCATCCGCATAACGCGCGGAACGCACCGTTGCCACTGTAACGGTAGTAACGGTGTAACGATATAGCTTATTGCCGTATCGTTAGCAAAATGCTAACATCGAGTCGGCATTAGCGTGGCGCGTTAGTGAAAGAGGCCAGGGCGGCTAGGTATCGTATCATCGCCGAGAGCACTCTCAAGCGGATGGCCGAGGATCACGGCGACTGTTTGGAACAGGTGGCGACGTGGATACGGTTAGTACGTGCGGCGCGCTGGCACAACCTGATGGAGGTGCGGGAAGCGTTCGCGCACGCCGACGCCGTGGAAGGATTTACGGTGTTCAACATCAAAGGCAACGATTACCGCCTAATTGTAGGCACCGACTACCAATGGGAGCGCGTGTACATTAAGCACTTGCTGACGCACGCCGCGTACGATAAGGGCGATTGGAAGAAAAACAAGGGGTAGGATGGTACATATCAGGCGGACTGCCCTGATACGGCGACATAATGCACTCCACCCAATGGCAAGGAGACGATGACATGGAAGCGCGAGTGGTCCCCCATCCGAGCGTGCCAGCGGTCAATGAGGAGTATTGGCGGCTCGTGAGCGAGTTTCCGCTGGTTCCTATCCGCGACGATGGGCGCCTGGAGCAGGCGCTGGAGATTATCGACCATCTGACGGATACGCTCCAACACGATGCTGGCACGGAAGCCTATCTAGGAGCCCTGGCCGACCTCGTCTACGTCTACGAGCAGGAGCATGTCACCTGGCCCCCCGTGACGGGCGTCGATGTGCTGCGGTATCTGATGGACGAGCACAAACTGACCCAGGCGGATCTCGCCTCAATCTTCGGTGGCCGGTCCGTTATATCCGACGTATTGGCGGGCAAGCGGCGCCTCAACCTGACGCACATCACGCGGCTAGCCGACCGCTTCGGTCTGCCCGCCGATGTGTTCATTGACCGGGAAGCTCTCATCCCCGACCCCACTCCCTGAGGTGGTGTGGTCTGTTGCCTTCGCGGTCGGCGACATCTTGGGAAGGATGCGCCCCAATACGCGTCCAGAGCCGGTGCGGGCGTACCACGAGTTGACGCGCCACACTATATTGCGATCAGTGTAGACTCGTTAGGTAGGTAACGAGGTCTTCGGCGTCGCGCGGCGACAGGGGCGCCAACTTCTCTTGCCGCAGGTGGGCGGGCAGCATCGCGCGCAGCCAAGACGGAGAGCGTGTAGCGCCTTCGTCGTCGAGGGCGGGGGCGGGCGGGGGGCTGCCTACGCCGACGGAGACACCGGAGATCGGGTGGCAGGCGCCACAGCCGGAGAACTTGAAGACCGAGAGGCCCGCGCGCGCGTCACCATAGACGTGGCCGAGGGGCGCCGGCGCGCGATAGCCGCAGCCCGCGAGAACCGCACATAATAAAACAATACCAATTAAGGGCGCAGCGACACAACGTATCCTCACACAAGCACGGTATCACGCTACTGCCCGCAACGTCAATGCGTCTTGGCAGGGCTCGTGCATTATCGGCTGGCGACGTATCCACTGAGACCGCGGCGGTCCCCGCGGCCCGCCAGCGGGGGCGCACAGGCTAGGCGCACCGCTGACGTTCGCCTCGAACTATAGCGTCCTCCCGCTCTTCGTCCATCACCTCACCGCCTCGAATGTGGCGCTGGGCCTCATTCCCGCCGTGGTCGCGTTCGGCTCCTTCCTACCGCCGATCCTCGTCGCGCCCGCGCTCCAGCGCCTCCGCCGCCGCAAGCCGTTCATCCTGGCCTGGACCGTGGTCGAGCGTCTGCCTTTCCTCGCCATCGCCCTCCTGACGCTGGCGCTGGCGCCGGCGCCGGCTCCGTCCTCGGCGTTCTCGTCTATGGGCTCGCCTTCGCCCTAGACTCCTAATATAGGCAAACGTGGTGCGAATGAGTCAAGTTTACGCGACGAGTTTAGCCCGGTCAATCCAGCGGTCGATGGACTCCTCGACGTGATCGAAGGAGGGGCGTAGCTCCGGGTCG